>Ga0070754_10001627_pt1 | contig 17697 bp, 33 predicted proteins | sample VirMetDEL_Sep_01_FD_75181 | JGI IMG/M metagenome (GOLD analysis project Ga0070754, IMG submission 75181) | Aqueous microbial communities from the Delaware River and Bay under freshwater to marine salinity gradient to study organic matter... | ecosystem: Environmental > Aquatic > Marine >... | reverse complement strand
TCTCAAGCTGTGTTCCGGTGTCATCCCAACCCATAATTGTTGAGTCGGTAAGGGCTGCGTTGTTCTTAAAGCTTGCTACGCCGGCAGATACCACCATACCTTCCCCGGCGGTAAGAGAAATGTCAATCTCAGATGTGGAAGAAGAGATGGAAAGGCCGGTTACCGTTAAACTCTTCATCTCGAACTGAACACCTGTCTTCTGGTAGTAGACACCCTCGCCTGCGCCAAGGTTGGTCATAGTGTTGGCTTCACCGGCGCCGGAAGCTGTAGATTCTAAAACACCCCCAACAATCTGCAGGCCTGTACCGATGTCAAGCCACGCGGATGCACCAGCGGTGTCATCCCAGTAGTATATTCTGTTATCGTTTGGGTCCACAAGGCTCTCAAGGCCTAGATGACTTAGGCTTACCACGTTGGAGGTGATGTCGATTCCCGTGCCGGCAGTGTACACCGAATCAAGGAAGGCAGAGACGTTAAGTGTCCTTTTTACAATCTTACCACCTGGCCCAACAAGAAGCACATCAAGCTCTGTGGTTCCAACGTCGGCATTATCATAGTAAATGTCATTGGTGACGGTAAGGTCATTACCGATGGTTACATCATCTGGCAATCCAATAGTGATTACCCTGTCGGTAGAAAGGTCTTGCTCTCCGGAGGGGTCTACCTCAACCTCGTTTTCTGTTCCAAGGATTCGAATGGTTGTGCTTTGAGGCACCATAGAAGTAGAAGAGAAGGCACTGTTGCCCAGCAGCCTTTGGCGAAGCTCTCCGGTGGTCTGGTCACGAACTACAGCGTATGTGTCCGTGGTGGATGTGTCAGCAACGCCAACCTCGACCTTGCCCTCAGAGCGGACAACATCTATAGAAAGAGATAGAGCTGTGGCATTACCTTTAGAGTCCTGTACCTCCTTTAAGGATGAGGAGATGAGGTTGCTCTCTAGGGAAAGTATGGCGGGATAGGTCGCGAGCGGCCTTTGGTCAGTAAAATTTGACATTGTGCTTCTTTTCTATGATAGCACAAAGATAATGAATTGGATGTTGACGGTTTTAGAAAAGCTCTTCCCAGTTAAATGTTACTCTAACGGTAACCGCTGTGCTTCCGTTCACGTTTTGGGCTAAGATGGCGAACTGCTCTCCTGGACGACCAACTGCACCTATCTGCGCTGCATCAAATACATGTCCACCTGCTGCGCCAGAGTTATGAGAACCTGAATATCCTACCCACTCTGTCAAGATGGGCTTACCTCCGCTATCGTACTGCTGAACGGTATCGTACCTCATCACGCTGTTTCCCGTCTCTTCCTCAGTCCAGCTTGGTGTTCCTGTGAGCGATGGGTTTCCAATAATGTCAAATTGTACCGTACCATCACCATTACTCGGCTTATCAACAAAGAACTCATACCTTAGTAGCTTAACCTTAACAGCGTTATTTTTTGAGTTGAAGGTATTCATGTTCTCAAAGGTGACGACAGTGCCAATGTCTGTTCCGCTAAGGGTGAGCTCACCACTCCAGCTAAATGGCCTCGCTCCAATCTGAGAGCCATCACCTAAAACGCCACCGCTCCAAGATGCTGATAGAATCTCCATATCTCCGGAGGTTTCCATACGGATAGGTATAATTGGCGTCCCGATGTGGGTTGTGTTGAGAACACCAGCCGTTAAGAAGGTGTGCAACACGTGCCATTGGAATTGGTCCCTTGGAAGAACACGAATCATTGGCGGTGCAACGCCAAGGTAGCCATACGTCACCTCGAAGATGTTGATGTTATCCCAATTAATGCCATCTACACCTAGGTCTCCATTGAACTTTGTGGCAATGGTATCAACACCTCCGTTGCGGTACCCGGCGGTGATAGTCCCTCCGCTGTACTTGAGCCAAATTCCGGAATCATCATTGAAAGCGCCAATCACTCCTTCCCCGGTTCCATTAAAGCTGGCTGTCATTAAAAACCTTGCGGTGTGGCCTGGTCGATTCCTTACAAAATCTTTTGACTCTACGTATGCTGTTCCTGTTGTGGAGCTTACGCTGCAAAGGTTGCCTCCAGTGCCAGCAACAGCTCCGTCTCCAGTGACAACAGCTACCACGTCATAGTCCGTGTTTACCCCATAAGGAAACTGGATACTGATATCATCGTGATAGCTAGCCGCAAGCTGCTCTCCGAACACTCCAACCCAAGGGGTGAATGTTCTATTTCTCTTTAGACTTACGCCCTGGACCTCTCTTGGCATCTATAGCGTTATTTTACTGGCCCCTCAAAATAAATATGCACAACGCCGGAATCGAGCGCTGTGATGGTAAGCTCTGTTATGGGGCCAAGAATAAGTGAGTCCACAGCATAAGAGCCAGCCAAAGAATCTCCGTAAGAGTTGTCTACTTCTGCCGTAGCAACAGATGCTGCAGCCTTAACACTGGCGTATGCTCCTTTAGGGAATCCTGTTGTTCTTGCTGTTCCGCCGGCGGCAACCTGAGCAACACCGTTGGCGTTTGTTACCTCTATATAATCAGAGCCATCGTTTACGTCCGTAATAACGAAGTCTCCGTTATTGGCTGAGTTTGTACACCCGGAAAAATGAGCGATGTTTCCAACCAGAACCTCAGAAAGGTCTGCTCCAGATTCAAGGGTGTATTTCCAGGTATCACCAGAAACATTGGCGATGGCTTGGATTTCAGTGTTTGACAAGTTTGAAGTATAGAATGGGTTCCCGTCAGAACACACATAAACACCATACTGGCCAGAAAAGGCCATTTGATATACCCCAGGAGACTCTAAAGATTTACCTAATCTGCTTATTACTGGCTTTGACATGTCTTGTGATAGTTTTTGTTTGGATACAAAGATAGTAATTCTTAATTTTGCTGTAAGATGAATTAAAATGGAACAGGAAGAGAAAAAAGCTACCGGAAGGCCGAAAGGCAAAAAGGATAGCTACAAAAGAACAAGGAGGAAACGAAATCCGGTGACCGGAGAATTGATGGGCCCCCTTCCAAAGAAAAAAGGCAGGAAGTCAAGAAGAAAAAAACGCCCGGTAGGGCGTCCGCGCAAAAGATTCGTCGGGTACTACCGCAAGAACCCGGAGAAGTACCACATGGCATGGTCGTCGGTGCAGGATGGAAAGTTCTACCAGAGAGAGAATCAGTACAACTTCATGTTCCGCCTTCCGCTGGCCAGAAAGTACATCATGGACAAGCTTACCCTAAAGGAGATAAGACACTTCGATATCCTTATGGTAATGTGCGGTTTCGAGTACTGCACGGCCCAGGAAGTTTCCTGGATGATGGGGTACGACGAAGAGATTACAAGGAAAAGGATAGAAGAGCTTGAAAACAAGTTCGGGGTGGTGAAAAAGGTCGGGGACGCCCCGGAGTGGGCCATGTACATGGGAGATACCAAAGAAAAGAGACTGTACTCACCAACACACAAGGCGAGAATACACGCCTCGATGTTCTACAAGCTTCTTCTAGGTATCGAAGAGCTGCCTGATTGGTTTTGATGATAAAGCCTTGGTAAGACCTCTATCTTTCTTTGTGATTTCCTCCCAACTCAGAGATGCGACGCTCAAACTCGGTATTAACCTCCTGCTGCCGCTCGTAGCGCTTGTCCATGCGCTGCTCAATGACCTGCTGATGCTCGTGTGAGGAATTGAACTTCCAATAGTAGCTAATGAGTATGGCCGTTACCGCCATTATAAAGATTATCCAACCAATAGTTATGGGAAACTTGTGCTTGAACTCCTCCGGTGTATTCATAGCCTTTGAAATGACATATCCTTGTAGTGCGTCATAAAGTCCACACCATTCTTCCATCCCATCGATACAGCAATATCGTAAAGCTCGCGCAACTCGTCTGGATGGCCAACATAAATCATAGAGCCACGCTCCATAGAAGAAAGAAGGTTCTGGCTGGTCAGTGGACGAAAGGACTCTCGAAACATTCTGAAGATTCTCTTAAACAGCATTCTCCCAATTCAATTTTGAAGCAAAGATAAAGAAAATCAACCTATTATATCAATGGACTTTTTTATGCCCATTATTTTTCGATTAAGAGACTCTACCCTTTTACTATACTTCCAATAAGCGTCTCTCTTTGGGTCGTATTTTTTTTGAATGTTAAACAGCGTGTTCTCAGCCTTACGCAACTTCTCAAGTAGCTCTTCTTTGGTTCCGTCGTGAAGATTGTACCCTTTTTTCTTTGGCTTTTTCCAGTAAGGCAAGCTAACACTAGACTTTGGTACAGCTACATGAACTTGATTACAGTCCGTGCTTAATCCATGCCTTTTGTCGTGGCAGGCTCGGCAAACGGTAATTAAATCCTCTAGGCGCTCATTAAATATGTTCCTGTAGTGCAGATGGTGAACGTCTAAGCTGCTCTTAGCTCCACAATCAACACACTTGAAACAATCTCGCACAAGAACCTCTCTGCGCTTCTCTTTCCAAGAACGAGACTTTAAGTAGTCTGAATATTTTTTACTGATTTGGGACATCAGTACAAAGATACAAAAAAGTGAAAGAGGGGATGCAGAAGAATCCACAAGCCCCTCTTTCGGTGTCCCGTCGAGCTACAAATATACAACAAACTTTTTAATCAACTAAGATGCGTAGAGTAAAAAAAAATTCTTACATTTGTCATCTACATAGTGACACAGTGTGGCCCCGTAGAAGCACTCAAAAACACAGACCCGGGAAAAAGAGGTGAAGGTGTCCCGTCGAGCGAATAGTCCCCCTCATGTGTCGCTCCCCCCTTCGATAAGTTGTGATTGTTGACCTGTGAGAAACAGGCTTGCCCCACGGAGAGTTGATTACTTGTATCCGTGACGGTGTGGTTTGCGGCACGAGAAAAACAGAAGATAAGAGAACGTGACCGACTCTAAGACTCCTTAGGTCATGCTCCGCTAACGCTATAAGATAGCATCCGAAACGACGGAAAAGTCCCAAATTGGTGTCAAGTATTAAAGACTCCTTTTTGGGCCTTGCAACCAGAAAAGCTCCTCACTCGGGAAAAGTCATCAGCGTACTAATCCGTCAGCAGAATAAAAACAATTAGCGAGAGAGCAAAGAAAAGCATATCTAATATCTTCTACATAAAAAATCGCTCATGGAAATCCATCTTCTTTATTTTTCTCCGCCAATTCTCATTTTGAGAATAACTCCCAAAAAGAAAATATTAATCCCCGAAAAACCCATCAAAGAAAAAATAGACTTTTAAGTGTTCCAAAATGAAACACATGTGTACCAAAATGAAACACTTGCAAAATCACCACAAAAACATCCAAGAAAAAATCATTTTAAGACTACCCCGCGTGGCGTAAATAAGCGCGTGTGGCGTAAATAAGCGCGTGTGGTAAGTCCCCCGCGAATAATACGTCACATCCAAAAGCTCACACCCCCTCCCCCGATTTGATTCCTCGCGCCCCCGGGGGGTTCCGCGTTAATTGTTTCCGTGTAAACTTTTACCTTTTTCATTGTTACCGCGGCACCTACTACTACTACAAATAATTCCGCGGAAGCAGTCCCCACGGCTAGCGAATTGCAGTCCGCCCCCGATAGGCTTATTTAGACTGATTCTAAATTACATTCTTTCCTTGGATTTCTGCTCGAGATTGCTTATACGTGCATGCGCGGTTCATATATATAATAGGCCTCTTATTTAGAATGGCTCTAAATTACATGCTTAACTTGCTGATTATCAGTACTTTCTAGAATAGGTCATGAAATTTATTACAAATAAACTTGCACATGTGAATAACGCGCCATATGTTTGCAGTGTAATTCAATTAAAGCAGTTATGGCACGTAAGTATAACAAGCGACAAATTGCACTAGATGCACACAAGTTCACCCGACTAGGCCTAGGTCAGTCACAAGCGTGGCGCGCCGCGTGGGCGAGGGCCAAGGGCCAGTCATTACCAACGGCACCCGCTCGCAAGGTGGGACGCAAGGGGTACACTGAGCGACGCGTAATTGACGCGACCACCGGGCGGCCCGTGCGGTTTATGACCCTCGACGGATGTCCCCATACGGCACCCAGCCAGAAAAGCTACGGCGCCAAAAGTTATAAGTCGGTCCGTCGCAATCCGCTCAGCAATGATTTCGCGGAGGCCTCATCCCGACGGGCACGCACCTGGGAGGTCACAAGCGAGCGCAAGGCAAGCGAAATTAAGTTCTAACAACAAGTTCTAACAAGCTATGAAAACGACACAAGTTAACGGCCTATGGTGGTTTGCAATCACCTCAGAGATGGCCTTGAATTTCAACACAGGATTGGTTAACCGCGGTGGAAGCCCGTTCACCCAATTCAGAAAGGTATTTCCTGAGTGCCCTAGGGGCAAAAGGGAGGCCCTACTCTGGGTAAATGAGTTGGCAAAGGCTAATAACCTAAGACTATCGAATTCGTTCATGAAAACAATTGAGAAGCTATGAAAAGAATGAAATTCAGGGGTCGAGATTACTCTCGTACCGTAATCAAAAATAACATTCTGAAAGTGTGGGATGCCACCAGTTTGGATGAGCGGCACGATTGGTACCGCGAGGCATTTGAGTACGGCCAGTTGTTGGCCGAGAAAACAAGGGACTTAAGCAAAGCTTGCGGTGTGATTGCCGCTCTCAGCCCTATGAAGCGGTGGTCAGAGAACAAAAAACTGGCCTTAGATTGCGTCCTCGGCCAGCGGGTTGGTCATATGGGCGCCTTTGTCCGCAAGGCGGAGGCAATTTTGGCCAGTGACGGAAGCGACGAGGCTATTTTGGATATCCTTTCGGGGTCGAAGATTCAAAGCTTCTACCTTAACATCAGGTACCCGGACAAGATTGGCGCGGTGACAATTGACCGTCACGCCATCCGAATTGCAATTGGCCAGTGGTTGGACGATGACCAGTTGGCCATAACTGCAAATCAGTACGAGTTCTTTGTTCAGTGCTACCAATTGGCGGCAATGAAGCGAGGGGTCAGCCCACAACTTATGCAAAGTGCAACGTGGGTGCACATTCGAAACAACAAAAGCTTATTGAAATGAAAAGGAACATTGACCCAAGGCTGATTATCGCCAAGTTTGACAGCACTTGTGCTGAAACTGGCCAGAAGATAAGAAAGGGTGAGCGGTGCGTATACTATCCCGCATCTCGCTCTGTATTTTCAATGGATAGCAATCAGGCCGAGGACTACAGACTATGGAAGATGGATGTAGACTGGCTCGGTCAAAACTATTGAGTTATGAATTTTGAAGAAATCACAATCAGAAAGCAAATCTCTACTCGTGGTGGAGGTATTGAAATTGACCTTACGCCCTTTGGGTTTGAAGGTGAAATGATGGCCGCCTATCAGAACTACCTTGGCGGTGGATTACTCGGCAAGGTATGCGTGAACGATACCATTAGGCGCCAGTCCTTCAGGGATAAGCAGTCGGATGAGGTTAACGCTCGGCTCGATGAGATTAGCGAGCAGTTAAAGAAGTACTTCTTTTCATTGACCAATCCAGATAGCGAATGGGAATCCCAGACCTACGAACAAAATCAGAACATGCCTGAGAGTGGGTACTAATTTATATTGATTCTAAACAAAATTCGAAATACATTTGAGTTATGAAAGCAAAGAAATCAATCTCTTGTGGTGACTGGCATTTGTCATGGGGTTTTTCTACCAATAAGATAGGAACACTCACTATGCTTGGTCCAAACGAGTTTATTTGGAAGGGTCGTTCGCAAGGACGCCATGGTCAGAAGTGGAATACTGGTGCCAAGCTTCACTTCACGGTGGACGCTGACCTTAACATTGACCAGACCATCGAAGAGAAGGGTAGCTACCCTAGGTGGTCTGAGGTAAAAAAAGCAATTGTAGAACTTCAATCTAATCAGTAATGAGAATCTTTGAACACACAATTGATGAGGATGAGTTTGATAAAACTTATGCTCTGGAAAAGAATCCATTTGATGAGAATGCAGGATGGGACGGATGTATGTTTGAAACCTACGGAGAGGAGTTGGAATACGTCCAGAACATTGAGAGAACATCCTCACATAGGGTATGGACTATTGTAGAATCTGACGAAGGTATGGCTATAATCTCTGGGATGCACTACGTAAACAGGTTCGGATACCTTGTGACACAGCAGAAGTATACAAATCAAACGATTGTTGAACTCATAAATTAAAACGCATGAAAACTCTAACAGTAAATTCAATCCCTACCATGGTCAAGGTGGCCAATCATGAGGGCATCTACCGCTCACCAGAGTTGGTGGGACACTACCTCATCCCCATCATTTGCTTCAGGCTAAGCGATGATGGTCAGTCCAACATGCGTATCGCCAACGACCTTATCGAGCAGTTCGAGCACGAGGGCGTGGGTGTTGTTGGCAAGGACTTCTACCTTATGAACTCAGGCAATCACCTTGGCAAGGCCTTATCTGAGGCCTACCGCAATGGCTTTGGGTACAGGGTATGGGAAAAGGATAAAGAAATAGTATGGGAACATCACCATCCAAAACTTCAGTCAAAATGAAAAACAATATACATTCTTCGGTGCTTTGGTGGTATGTCTTCAACTATCCCGGTGACGAGATGGGTTGGGACATCCTGCCGCACGTCACCTTCCAGATGGTTTGGGACGCGCTCCAGTCTGGGGTATGCGTCTATGCTACCATGGGAGCAGGCGATAGCGTTGTTCGCGAGCGTGTATTTGCTCGCCTATCAGAAATCTTGGACGTGGAATATGAACACGTCTACAATACATGGTTACAGCTATGAAAAAGCAAATCACAATCAAAACGCGCTTCGGTAACTATCGAAGCTTTGAGAAGACCTTTAGTGATGAAAGGCACTTCGACAATTGGTATCGTGTAATGAGCGAGAATGGAACAAAAATCATTGGATGCTTTAGTGTAAAACAAAAAACAGAACAGCTATGAATAGTAAGCAAAACCAAATTCCAAGCATCGACTGGGCTGAGACGCACTTCGTTGTTGTGCAGACCATCCTTGACTGGGATGCCACATCGCCCGTCATTAATAAAATAAGAAGGGACAAAGGCCGCTTTGGCCTTATGGCTTACTCTTTCCGCCTAACCAATCATTTCATGGACGTCCACGCAAAGACCATTTGGGATGGAGATTGGGAGGATGCGGTCGTTGACTTTGTAAAACAAAATATTGGTAAGTGATGGCAAAGTTTGTATTGAAATCCGCAGGCGTATACTACAAGGACAACACAACCAGAGTATACTCCATAACCCAGAACAAGGAAGAAGCAACAGTGTTTAACACCTATGCCAGAGCTTATCGCGTCGGCGCTGAGCTAAATGGCAAATGGCAAATCGAAAAGCTATGAAAGAAGATATGAAGCAAGCCCTTGAGGGGCTAAGAAAGGCAATTGGCGATGACTACCGCCGCGCTTGGGTGGTCCAAATCAATGGTAATCCTGAGGGGTACATTGCCAAACAATCAGAAGACTACGAAGAGTTATTTTCTTTCGTAGAAGGAAAGAAGTACATTAAGGTTGTGGTCGATGAGAACAGAAGGAGAAGGCCGGGCTATGGACGCGCATGGGGATTTATCGTGAACACCCATGATGACAACAAGTTCAGTTATGGTGACATCCTTATGGCTTCTTCTTGGTCAAGACCGGCACGCAATGTTGCCCGAGACAATGTGCTTGGGGACTACATGGTCAAGTGGACCGGCCCCATGTACGTATACCACTACAAAAAATAATGCCCCTGCGTTCATAACGGTGGCCCGAGGGTGGGTCAGGATAGGACCTGTATGATGCTAGTCGTGGTGGGGGGAAAGGTGCAAGCTTTCAGGATACACGGCAATCCAGGTAGAACCCGGTGGTGGTCTTCTAGCCATAATGACCTAGCGCATCTCGTAAATGCGCGGAGCAGGTGTAAGCCCTGCTTTTTTTAATCGTAAAACTTTGACAATGAATATTTTTGATGTAATTTGGTATGTGATATCCCTTGGGTGTGGCTCGTTGGGAATCACGATGATGGTGAATTCTACCGACATTTGGACCATCAGGCCTAATCAGCGCAGGCTTATGCTGGTCTCCGGTATTGTTCTAGTTGTAATCAGTGTGCTGATTGTTTTAAGTATGCAACCATGAAGGAAGAAGAAATCAAGGTAAAATTCATGGACAATTGTGTCCTATTCTTTTCACTGAGTAAGTTTGACGCCATGCTTCACGCCGGCAAAATATTTTGGGACAATGGGTGGAGATACGCGTGAGACAATTTTTAACGCGGCCATTACCGTATGCGTGATTGCCGCCATATTCGAATCGTACAGCATTCACTTTCTTGGGTATTTAGCCTTGGCCGGTGTGCTGTGGTTTATAAAAAGCAAAACGAGCTAAGATGAAAGTAGGAGATAAAGTAAGAGTTAAGCCCTTAGAGGGAGATGTTTTGCCTAAAACATGGTCTGAGGAAATGAGGGGTTATATTGGGAGAGAGGGATTCGTTACGGAAATTACTAAACTTGGCAACATTGTCGTCAGATTTTCGCGTCCAGGAGGTAGTTTGAATTGGTATTTTCCTAATGAACTCGAACTCGTTCAGGATTCCGATACGTTCACGGAACGTGAACAGCAGGAAGATGTGAACAAAGAACTCACCGTGAGAGAGGTGTGTAAGTGGATTAGCGAAACCGAATGTAGTGATGGGGCAATTCTTGGATTATTCGAAGATGGTAGCGGATGGATTGATTATACCGATGGCGAAATAAAGGTTTATGACTTCGATAATATCGAACAACTAACCGAACTGGTACGCAAGCCGAAGGATTTAGAACCTGGAACGTATTGGAGGCATAAAGGCTCAACAAATTGGAATAAGTTAGATAAAATGTTTTATCAGTTTGACGGTCTTATTGAAATCAAAGTAGTAAAGTGATGGAAAAGTACAACGACTATATTTTATGCTATGCCGCGAATGGCTTCGCATATTTCACAAACGTAGAACTCGACAAGCAGTGGGGCGATGATTGGGATGATGCCCCGTATGAACACAACGCTGGTAGTCCATACAACACAGATTCAGATATTCTAAAAGTGGCACACGATGGATGGTTCGAGGAGCCTTGTACAAAACATTTAAACTCCCCGTATTCGGTTGAAATTATAAACAAGTCAAAAGTCCCTTGGCTGAGAGATTATCACTACGATGAACTTAACTTCTATCCAGGAGATACCTTTGCCCACTTTATAAATCAAATGAGGGCTTACGACATGGAAGTTTACTTGCCAATAAGCATTATTTCAAAGTAGCAGAGTGATGAAAACATCTGACAAGCTTATGTGGATTATTTTCATTGTGGTAATGTTTATCCTGGCCTTTGCCGGATGCGAAAAGTCTACCATGGAAATATTTTCCGCGGAAGATAATTATATGCTAAATGGTGGAGTGTATGACTACAAGAGGGATGTGTACAACGTGAACTTCTTCTGGTCCGGTACTCCAATCGATGATACCATCTTCCCCCTGGGTATAGCCTCGCCGATGTACGAGCTTACGGCCTATGGCGGCATTCAGTATCATCTTGGCTGGCATACCATTAGCTTTCGGGTGACCTACATGACCGTTAAACCAACATTCGGGGATAGCCTATGGCTTATTGGAGATACCTCCGCATACACGCTCTTTTGGGACGACAGCATACTTGTTGGGTGGCCTAAGCGTGAGGGGGCTGAGATTGTCATCGATAAAATAATCATTAAAGGAGAATAAAATGGACCCAGAATGTAGAATAGCAATAGAAACATTTAGGCTTATAGAAGAGCGTGAGCCATCAGGAAAGAACTATTATCGTGTCCAAACGTGCATACCAACTCTGGCCGGCTCCAATATCGTAGTTGGAGAAACCATTTTTGCTTACGCGAATCAGGCCTTATTGGCTTTTAGCGACAGAATCAAGGAGCGCGAAATAGGAAATAGCTCAGCTCCAAGTGAACCAATGTTCACGGGGGAAGACATCGAAAATGTCGCTGTGGAAGTCGTTAAATGGTGGGCAGAAAAGACGCGAAATCAAATCGATATGAAGCCAGAAGCAGAAATGTGGGCGCTCAGAAAGGTAATCGAAAAGGAAATCTTAAAGAGGGTTAAAGATGAAGGGATGTAGTAAAGTAAAAAGGGATGGCGAAAGCTGCCCTCTAAACAACAACTGCCGGTACCCGGATTGTGTTATGGAAGAGAACTACCCCATCCAGGACGATATCTGGCCGCCAGCAAAACTAAACCAAGAGGACGCCCCCATGTGGGAGTACAAAATTCCATACAATGAAATATAAAACAGGTGATAGGGTTGAAATTATTATTGGTCATCCTGTTTGGTATTGGGATGGCGATATACCGGAAGGCTCAAAAGAAGTAATAGACAGCAATGGTTTGAAGTGGATTGATATTGCGGCTGAGCTTGTTAGTCTTCATGCCACTGTTATCCTTGGAACCATAACTCAAGGGATAGAAATGTACTCTTTAGATGTAGATGGCCGCGGAAAAATATCTTGGTTTGGGCTCTCTCAGATAAAAGATTTGGATAATTGAAAACTGCTTCGTACATTTGTAACTTGCGAGGATGATTTAGAAAATTGATACAAGCTAAAAGAACTACCTCTGGTCGGTTTTCTATTCCTCGCAAAAGAATAGTAAAAATCCAGGGGTTTTTCTTTTTAGTTCTTTAAAATTATACCCATATCACAATATAGGTATATCAGCGAGTATTAGGAGTGTGGTGAGTTTTTTATGTATTGCCTTTGAACAGCGAATATATAACCCATATCGTGTCTTCTCACCATAGGCAGTTCGACTCTGCTCTCGCTGACTAAGAAATAAAGAGGTGATTTCGACCGGCATCATCTCCCAGCAAAAAGAGGCCGCTGGTTCCGTAAGCGATGCGGAGTAAAATCAAAAAGCCGAGGACAAAAGTTGACTTACTGACCAAGATTGGTACGCAGGCAATGGCTAACACCCCCGTACAACCTGTAAGACCGCCATGAAAAGCAATTACGAAGGTCGCCAATCAAGTAGGGAGAGCTTCCGCCGACATTACAGGTAGGAAGCTGATAGGGACCCAGGTCCCGGTGGGACTCCCTCTCATGTAAGCCTGGCCTCTTCAAGCTTCGCTTGATTACCCTAATGTGGGTATTCATGGTAGGAGGGGGTATATCTAAAAGAGAAAAAAAATGAATTGGGACGACAGATTTTACAACAGAAGAGAAAACATGGAAGAGTGCGCTATATGCGGCCAGGACCATGAGGGTCCGGTATGCCCTGACTGCCGGGAGGAGTACAACGCAGAAATTCAAATGGACAGATGAAAAGCAAGAAAGAAATCAAATCAGAGATTGAGCACAACAAGAACGTAATACGTGCAGCATCCATTAACTATGACCGGGCAATTGACCATGGTCTCAAAGGCGTGGCTGAGCATCACAAAGAGGTTATGGTAGATTATCAACGCATGAACCGCGTGCTTAAGTGGGTGATGTCCAATTAAATACCTCTTCTTTTCTTAGGATATTAACAACTTAAGTCATAACTTTGATACCCTCGGGGGCTTGAGATAATTGTTCACCAAGGCATTGTCTCTCCCGGGGGTATTTTTATTCTAGTCGACATGGTAACCATGATTGTAAACGGATGCAGGTACTTAATCAACGATAGCTCCAAGGGAGCGGACCTGGCCTGCAAGAAAATAATTGACGCCCACCCAAAGGACGCTACAGTAGAGTTCGAAGACGGGTGGGACCTAACCAAAATTAAACAAACAGAAGGATGACAAGAGAAGAAATAATCAGCATATTCAGTAAGATTGAAGACATTTTTGAATTTTCACTTTAAATAAATAAATCATGAGAAATTTAACTGCCCTTATTTTTAGTCTACTTGTATCAGTAGCTTTTGCACAAGACCTCAGTCAACATTACTGGACTTACACGTACAATGAAAGTCCCTTTGAAGATAGTAGTGGCGACATCATCACCATCGCTGATGAAGACCTCACGGTCTTAGCGGGGTTCAAAGAATTTCCTGATGGCATCCATTTTGTAATCGCCGACCAGGATTTATACACGGGAGATTACATTGACTTAGATGTGGCTATCACAGGAGGCCCAAGTACTGTAACCTACAAGCTCAGAGGTACTCTTAGCGGAAGCGTTATAGTAGTTGACGAATATCCTATTGTCATGATTCAGAACATGAAAGCAGGCTCAAAACTCCATGTGCGTTATCAGGTCAGTAAGTACAGAGGTCAGAAGACGTTGAGGTTTTCTCTATCAGGATTCACTACTAACTGGAACAAACTCAATGGTATAGACCAATAAGATTATTAACCACTAACCCAAGAAAAAGAAGGATGATTACATACTTGATTAATTTATGGCTATGGGCAACCTGGAGTTGGCGCTCAAAAAACTCTGTCCCTACATTCCCTACTGGTGCTACTCCTCCATTCACAGGGTGGAAGCCTGGCCTGTGGTGGGGAGACAGACTGAAAGAAGGAATCCAAATATTCTCTTCTCCAGACATGGAAAAAGGCGTATTTAGGTGCGCCCCAATAATCCCGCCGGAGGACGGCCAGTATCACTATCACGCTGATAACATGCACTCAACATGGTTTGTCAGGCCACCATTTAAAGCTGAGGTCCATGTTACATACGTTGGTCGGATGCACCCAAAATCATGGGACGCTCCGCTTTGGTTTTACGGCGACGACCCAAACGAGATTGATGTGGTAGAGATTTGGGGAGATAAGTTTGCGCCAAACATCCACTGGGGAAAAAGCAAGAAAGAGAAAAAGACCCTATCGCCTATGAAGTATAAGCTTCCTGGTAGCGCTTCGTTGAGTTTTTCTGTGGACGTTGAACTGTTTACAAAATTCTACTGCAACGGAAAACTGGTCCGCATAGCAGTAACCCCGGACAAGTTCTTTAGCCAACATTTCAGAGCCATCGTCGGCGTTGGTTCAGCCTCTAAGGAACCTATCGAACCAAGGAATACAATGATGCTAGAAAGCATTTATATGCGTGAAAACTTGTGGTTATAAACAATTAACCGTACATTTGTTGACAATCTAATTTAATCAAAATGACAGATAATCAAAAACAAGAACTAATCGTTCGACAAAACACCCTATCTAGGGCTGTTGAGTTCCACAAAGAGTTTGGATTCCCTCAGGAAGTCCTTGAGCTGAAAGAAAAGCTGATGCAGTGCACCAAGACTGCAGAGTTTTTCAAGAACTATGTTTTCTATGGCCCCATAAAGGAAGCCACACAGGAACCAAAAGAAAAGTCAATCATGCGTTCCATACCTAGCACCCTTGCTCCATTCCCAATGAAGCAAATGGACTCTCTTATTGGAATTATCCGGGCAGGTGAATATGATAGAGTAAGGTCTGCCCTAAGCACTTATTTCTTCTCTGATGAGCAAATGGACATGCTTGCCCAGGAGCCTAACTTCAAAAACCTTGGATTATGATGGGCACAGTAAATTTACCTAATGCAGAACAGGAACGAACAATAAAACTTCTGGATGGAGAGGTTTGGTCACTGCCTGAGCTTATTACAAGAATGTACGAAGATGACTTTTACTACAACTACTTAAGTACGCAAAAGGCGCTGTCTTCCACTTCATCAAAGGACCTATTTCAGGCTCCAAAGAAGTTTTGGTTAAAGCATACCGGAAGGTACAAAAGCGAATCAAAGGCGCTAAACGATGGCCAGCTCATTCACACCATGCTACTGGAGCCAGAGAAAATAAACGAGCGATTTGCTTTTGCTGACTTCCCGAACAAGATGGGTAACAGATGGAAAGATTTTTGCGCCGAGAACGAAGGCAAGATTTGCATGCTTGAAAGCGAGATTTCAAACTTCAGGTACCAGGAAGAGCAGGTCATGAACAATGACGAAATCCAGGACATACTTACCGGCGCCCGTCCGGAGGTTCCCGGAGTGTCTGTTATTAACGGCATTCCTTTTCGTGGAAAGGCTGACAAGTTGAAGAGCAACCTGGTTATCGACATTAAGACGTGCCGCAAAGAAGATTTCTTCAATAAGGATGCTAAGTATGCGTATCACTACGACCTACAGGCAGCCCTTTACCGAATGATTTTTAATGTAGATGACTTCATCATTATTGGAATCGGGAAAGAGGACAACAGCGTGTTTATTCGCGATTGCTCGCAAGAGTTTTATGACTCCGGGATGGACAAGCTTCAGGCCGCCATTAATACCTACAATAGGTTTTTTAAGGAAGGCCACCTGGAGGAGATTGGTCAATGGATTTCAAGAGAGACGCTATGACAAGAGAGGAAGCTATTGAAATATTGAACAATGCTCTTTTAGTGAATAAGGGCATTACAGGTATGACGCATTTTTTAGAGGCTTTAGAATTAGTGTTGAAGCTACTCGAACAGCAGAAAGAACTAAACGATGTTATCGGTAGTTGTGAATGTGGTAAATACCCTGAATGTTGTAGAAAGATACACAGCAATTCCGATGGTAAGATGTGGATAGCAACAGATGAGCATTTTAGATGTGGTAAAGTGCAAAAACAGATATTAGACATGAAAGAGTGGTGGGATAACAATTACCGCTAACACCTATTATCGAAACTAAAAAACAGAAGGATGAAAAAACTAAACGACTACATGTGCCCGGCGTGTGGGTACGAAAAAGCAAGGTTTGCCAGGGATGGTGAAGATGTGCTTTGCGATTGCGGACAGAAAATGAACATCAAGCCAGGCGGAAAGCCCATTGGTTTTAACAAATTTGGACAATCAAGATGAAAAAAGAAACAATAAAAAGCATTGCTAGAAGAATAATTACCGTTGCTGCAGATATGGCTGAGAAAGAATATGATGACATCATAGGAACCTCTCAAAAACACGATGTACTTATTCCTCGCCAAGCTGCTATGGTGGTTATCCGGACTCAGCTGGTGTCTCCATCCAACATGGAGCCCATGCTGTCTCTTGCAGAAATAGGCTCTCTTTTCAAGGGGAGGCTTGGAAAAAACAAAGACCACGCCACTATACTGCACGCGCTAAGAAAGCACGACAACGACATGGCTACGTTCCCGAGGTATGCGAACTTTTACAACGAACTGTTTCGTCGCACTCTTCCGCTAACCACATCGAACGAAATGCTTCCAAAGGTCCGGGAGATAGACCAAAAGATTAACGAGTTGATGGAAGAAAGGGCGTTGATTATTGAGCGCTTCATGGCAGACATAGAGTCTAATTCCATCGAGTTCAGTAATCTGAAAGAGGTCATTAAGAAGAAAGAAGGAATGCCAACAGGTGCTTTTATGTGATGAAAGATTTGGTAATGAACATAGAAAGCCTTATATTTGCTCCCGAAGTTAACTTTAAATAAGATTAAAAATGTACAATCAGAATCAACAATCAGAAAAGTTTTGGGTCGTAAACCAGTTCCGCCAAAAGCAGGGACAGTATGGCTCATACATTGAAATGACCATCGACCTGGACGCTATCCCGGAGCATGGAATCCGCAGGTACACCCAGGGTCAAAAGGCCGGTCAGCGTTACGTTAAAATCAATTTGACTCCTCGTAAGAACGGCCCAAGCCAGTGGAATGACACGCACAATGGACGTGTGGTTATTCCTCAGAACAATGGCGGTGGACAAGGTGGACACCAGCAGTCTCAGCAGCAATGGAACCAGGGAGCTCCACAGCAGAACTTCCAGCAGGCTCC
>Ga0070754_10001623_pt1 | contig 17737 bp, 12 predicted proteins | sample VirMetDEL_Sep_01_FD_75181 | JGI IMG/M metagenome (GOLD analysis project Ga0070754, IMG submission 75181) | Aqueous microbial communities from the Delaware River and Bay under freshwater to marine salinity gradient to study organic matter... | ecosystem: Environmental > Aquatic > Marine >... | reverse complement strand
TTGCGGATCTGCGCTCCGCCATGCCACTGCCCGCGCGCGTGGAAGGCCGCCAGATCGGCGCTGGCGGCACACATCAGCGCCAGCCACTCGGTCTCGGGCAGTCGGTGCAACTGGTGGTCCAGCGTGTCACCCACGTCGCCGGTGGTCAGCGCATCCCCATTGAAGGCCAGCACCGTTGGCACGTGTTCACCGGCGGCGGCCAGCGCCAGCAACCGTTGGTGCTCGTAGGCCAGCAGCGCCACGCCATCGGTCTGGCGCACCGCGCGCCACGGCACCGGCACGCCCACGAAATGGGCGAACAACCAGATGCTCATCGACTTGCGCAGGCTGCGCAGCGGCCGATCGGCGGTCTTGGTCCAGGTCTTGAGGGCGGAGGTGGGCGGGTTCAACGGGGCCGATTATCCAGCGTCGGCATACCGGTCCGTTTCCCAAGGGCTCACCTGGAGGCTCCAGGCATCCCATTCGTTGCGCTTGAGCGCCAGGAACTGCTGGCAGAACGCACCGCCCACCGCCTCGCGAAGGGGGGCGTCGTTCTCCAGCGCATCCAGCGCCGCGTGCAGGTCGCGCGGCAACCGCTGCGGCATGGTGTCCCCGCGCGCGTGGCGCTCATACAGGTCCTCATCGCACGGCGCAAGCAATGGCAGTGCCTGTTCAATGCCCGAGAGCCCGGCGGCCAGCGTGGCAGCCAGGGCGGCGTACACGTTGCACGAGGGATCGGGCAGGCGCCATTCCAGCCGCCCGGCCACGGTGCGCACGAGGCAGGTGCGGTTGTTGTCGCCCACGGCTTTCCACACCGGCGACCAGGTCGTGCCCGAGGCGCTGGCGCTGGCGGCAAGGCGTTTGTAGCTGTTGACCGTGGGCGCGCACAGCGCGGCCAGCGCGTCGGCGTGGTGCAGCAGGCCAGCGGCGAACTGTTGACCGGTTGCGCTCAGGCCCAGCGTGCCCGCCGCGTCGGACATGACCGGCTTGTCGGTCGCGTCGGTAAGGCTCAGATGGAAATGCAGACCGCTGCCCGGCGCGTGCGCCAGCGGCTTGGGCATGGTGGAAAACACCAGGCCGTGCTGCTGCGCCACCGCCTGCGTGGCGAGCTTGAAGAGCTGATAACGGTCGGCGGCAGCCAGCGCGTCGTCGTGGCGGTAGTTGATCTCGTACTGCCCGCTCGCGTCTTCGTGGTCCATCTGCTGGAGCTCGAAGCCCAGCGCTTCCAGCGTCTGGCGCATCTCATCCAGAAAGCCGAAATTGCGGCCAATGGCCGACAGGTCGTAAGACGGTTTGGCCAGCCGGTCTTCGGCATCGGCCACCTGCCAGCGGCCCTGTGCATCGCGCCGCAACAGGAAGAACTCGGGCTCGATACCGACCCACAGCGTCCACCCACGTTCCTTCAACCTCGCCACCTGGCGCTGCAGCACCTGGCGCGGGCAGGTGTCCAGTGGTTCACCACCGGCAAAGCCATCGCACACCGCGTGCGCCACACCCGGCATGAAGGACAGCGGGCGCAAACTCTCGGGGCGCACGCGGCCCATGTACTCGCTGCGCGCGCCCATGCGCGGCAGGCCGGTGCCGGCGATGCTGGGCCCGGAAAACCCGGCCCCGGTTTCCACCGCGCCTGCCAGCCCCGAGAGTGGCACCAGCTTGCCCTTGGGCACGCCCAGCAGGTCGGTGAAGGTGGCCAGCACCGTGTGGATGCCCTGCGCGCGCAGCGCGGCGATGCGCTCGTCCAGCAGCGGCGCGCGGCTCAAGCAAGCACCTCGGCCATGGCCGCGTCCAGCACCTCCAGGGCCTCGGTGAAAACCGCATCCTCGATGGTCAGCGGGAACAGGAAACGGATCACATTGGCGTAGACGCCGCAGGTCAGCAGCAGCAGGCCGCGCTTCAACGCGGCGGCCTGAACCTGCTTCGTGATGTCGGCATCGGGCGCGCCGGTGGCGGGGTGATTGAACTCGCAGGCCACCATGGCGCCCAGGCCACGCACATCGCCGATGCGGCGGTACTTCGCCTTCGCGTCATTCAGGCGGGCGATGAGCCGGTCGCCGAGTTGCTGAGCGCGCTCGGGCAAGCGCTCTTCCAGCATCACGTCCAGCACCGCGTGAGACGCCGCAATGGCCAGCGGGTTGCCGGCGTAGGTGCCACCCAGCCCGCCCGGCGCCGGGCCGTCCATGATGGCGGCCTTGCCGCTCACCGCCGAGAGCGTGGTGCCGCCGGCCATGCTCTTGGCCATGGTCATGAGGTCGGGGCTCACGCCGAAGTGCTCCAGTGCAAACATCTTCCCCGTGCGAGCAAAACCGGTCTGAACCTCGTCGGCCACCAGCAGGATGCCGTGCTGGTCGCACAGCTCGCGCAACCACTTCACCGCCGCCGGCTGGATCACGTTGAAGCCGCCCTCGCCCTGCACCGGCTCGAACACGATGGCGGCCACGCGGCCGGGTTCGATGTCGCACTTGAAGAGCTGCTCCATCGCATGTTTCGTGTCGTCCAGCGAACTGCAATGGCAGGGAAACGGCACGTGGTAGATCTCGGGTGGGAACGGACCGAAGCCGGCCTTGTAGGGCTGCACCTTGCCGGTGAGCGCCACCGAAAACATGCTGCGGCCGTGGAACGCACCGCCAAACGCGATGACCCCGCTGCGCCCGGTGCTGCTGCGCGCGATCTTCATCGCGTTCTCGATCGCTTCGGCGCCCGTGGAGAAATACGCCGTCTTCACTGGCCCGTCGATCGGCACCAGCTCATTGATGCGCTCGGCCAGCGCCACGTATTCGGTGTACGGCACCACCTGGTAGCAGCTGTGCGTGAAGCGCTCCAGCTGCGCCGCGATGGCGGCCTGCACCTTGGGATGTACGTGGCCGGTGTTGAGCACCGGATGCCGCCGGCAAAGTCGATGAAGCGGCGCCCCTCGATGTCCCAGAACTCGGCGTTCTTCGCGCGCTCGATGAAGAAGTCGCCCATCACGCCCACGCCGCGCGGCGTGGCGGCGAGCCGTCGCGCGTGCCAGGCGGCGTTGGTGTGCGGCGCGTTGAGGTGCTCGGACTTTTGCGGTGCGTTCATGTCGGTCTCCTTAAACAGGACTGTCGATCCGGATCCAGGTCGTCTTCGTCTCGGTGTACTTGTCGAACGCGTGCAGCGACTTGTCGCGCCCTACGCCGCTCTGCTTGAAGCCGCCGAACGGCACGGTGATGTCGTCCTCGTCGTACTGGTTCACATGCACCGTGCCCGCGCGCAGCGCACGCGCCACGCCGTGCGCCTTGTTGATGTCGCGGGTCCACACGGCGGCCTGCAAACCGTAGACGCTGCTGTTGGCCTGCTTCACCACATCAGCGGCATCGGTGAACGACAGCACCGAGAGCACCGGGCCGAAGATCTCCTCGCGCGCGATCGTCATCTGAGGCGTGACGCCGTCAAAAATGGTGGGCAGCACGTAGTGACCCCCCTTCACCGGCTCGGCCGATTCGCCACCCGCCAGCAGCGTCGCGCCCTCGCTCTTGCCCAGGCCGATGTAGCGCATCACGTTGTCCTTCTGAACCTGGTCGACGATGGCGCCCATCACCGTGCCCTTCTCCAGCGGGTTGCCCGGCTGGTACTGCGGCACCAGCTTCAGGGCCTTCTCCAGAAACGCGTCCTTGATCGCCGCCTCGACAAACAGGCGAGAGGGCGCATTGCAGCTCTCACCCTGGTTGAAGAAGATGCTGCCCACCGCCGCCTCCACCGCCTTGTCGAGATCGGGGCAGTCGGCGAACACGATGTTGGGGGACTTGCCGCCCAGCTCCGTCCAGGCGCGTTTCAGGTTGCTCTGCCCGGCCATCACGTGAATCTGCTTGCCGACGCGCGTCGAGCCTGTGAACGCGATGCAGTCCACGTCCATGTGCAGCGCCAGCGGCGAACCCGCCTCGGGCCCGTAGCCCGGCACCACGTTGAACACGCCGGGCGGGATCCCGGCGGCCAGCGCCAGCTCGGCCAGACGCAGCGCGGTCAGCGGGCTCTTCTCGCTCGGCTTGAGCACCACCGAGTTGCCCGCCGCCAGCGCCGGTGCGATCTTCCAGGCCGCCATGATCATGGGGTAGTTCCAGGGCACGATCACGCCCACCACACCCACCGGCTCCCGCGTGATGAGCGCCAGCGCGTTGCGACCCGTGGGCGCGATCTCGTCGTACACCTTGTCCACCGCCTCGCCATACCAGCGAATGCAGTTGGCCGCGCTGTTCACGTCCACACTGCGCGCGTACCTCACCGGCTTGCCCATGTCCAGCGTCTCGGTCAGGGCCAGCTCGTCGGCATGGGCCAGGAGCTGCTCGGCGAACTTGATCATCACGCGCTTGCGCTGCGCCGGCGCCATGCCGCTCCAGCGGCCATCTTCAAAGGCGGTGCGCGCGGCCGTCACGGCGGCGTCGATGTCGCCCTCGCCGCAACGCGCCACCGCCGTCAGCAGCCGGCCGTCCACCGGCGAGAGGCAGTCAAAAGTCTGGCCGTCGCGCGCGGCGACGCGCTCGCCATTGATGAAGGCGCGGCCGTCGAAGGTGAGGTCGGTCATGGGCGGATTCCGGAGGGATTGCAGATCGCAAAGTGGCCTCATGCTACGCCCAGAACAAGCAAAGTAGCCAGTCCACTTTGCCAAAGCTGACCCGCTCCGCATGAGGCAAAGCGGACCAGAACGCCGCGGAACTGGCTCCGCCAGGCCGTGGGCGTTGCCCCCTGGGGGGTGACGCGCCGCAGGCGCGGCGCGGGGGGTCAACTCTTCATCGCCGCTGCAATTTCCCGCTCGCGCCTGCGCGTCGAACGCGCCACCCAGATCGCATAGCTCACGATCACGATCGTCACCGTCACGATCAGCAGCGTGGCTGCCGCGTAGATGGTGGGGTTGATGCCGCGCCGGGCGTAGCCGAAGATCACCTGCGGCAGCGTGTTCACGCCCGGGCCGGAGAGGAATTCGGAGATCACCACGTCGTCGAACGACAGCGTGAACGCCAGCAGAAAGGCCGCGAGCAGGGCCTGGAAGATGTTGGGCAGCGTGATGAGGAAGAACACCTGGTGCGGCCGCGCACCCAGGTCCATGGCGGCTTCTTCGATCGAGCGGTCCATCTCCAGCAGGCGCGACTGGATCACCACCATGCCGTAGGCCATGCCCAGCAGCGTGTGGCCGAGGATGATGGTGAGCATGCCGCGCTGCGGCCAGCCAAACAGGTTCTGCGCACCCACCGCCAGCAGCAGCAGCGACAGACCGATGATCACCTCGGGCATCACCAGCGGCGCGTTCACCATGCCGCTGAAGATGGTGCGGCCGAGAAACCGCCGGTAGCGCACCAGCACGAAGGCCGCAAAGGTGGCGAGCACGGCCGAGAGCAGGCCGGTGATGGTGGCCACCTTGAGCGACAGCCAGAAGCCTTCCACGATCTTGGTGTCGCGCGTGAGGGCTTCGTACCAGCGCAGCGAGAACCCGGTGAAGCGTGCGTCCTGCCGGGTGCTGTTGAACGAGAACACGATCATGAACAGCAGGGGCAGGTACAGGAAGGCGAAGACCAGCGCCAGCCACGCCTTGCCGAAGTGTTTTTCCAGGAAGGGTTTCATGCCTTGCCCCCTTCGCTGCGCTCGCTGGCGGAGCGGTAGTAGAACGCCAGCGGGATCACGATGATGGCGATCATCACCACCGCCAGGGCCGTGGCGCGGGGCCAGTCGTTGGCGGTGAACATCTCGTCCCACACCACGCGCCCGATCATCAGGTTCTCCGGTCCGCCCAGCAGCGAGGGGATCACGAATTCGCCCACGCAGGGGATGAACACGAGCATGAAGCCGGCGATGATGCCGGCCTTCGACAGCGGCACGGTGACCAGCCAGAAGGCCTTGAAGGGCGTGGTGCCGAGGTCGTAGGCCGCTTCGAGCAGGCGGAAGTCCATCTTCACCAGATTGGCGTAGAGCGGCAGCACCATGAACGGCAGGTACACATACGTCATGCCGATCAGCATGGACACGTTGGTGTAGAGCATGGGAATGGGCTCGCTGATCAGTCCGATGGCCATCATCGCCCGGTTGAGCACGCCCTGGTCGGCCAGGATGCCTTTCCAGGCGTAGACGCGCAGCAGGAACGAGGTCCAGAACGGCAGCATCACCATGAGCAGCAGCGCAGGGCGCACGCTGGCGGGTGAGCGGGCGATGAAATAGGCAAACGGGTAACCGATGGCCAGGCACAGCACCGCGGTGCACAGTGCGTACCAGATGGATCGCACATAGGCGTCGATGTAGAGCGTGCGGAACCAGGGCTCGCCCTCGGCGACACGGAAGATCGACAGGTAGTTTTCGTACTTCAGGCTGAGGATGCCGGTCACCGGATCCCAGATCGGCTTGAACGGGCTGATGTCGCCGCCCATGTCCACGAAGCTGATGTAGAGCAGGATGAGGAACGGCAGGAAGAAGAACACCAGCAGCCACACATAGGGCACGCCGATGACGAAGCGCTTGCCGGGGATGGGGATGGGTGCGGCCATGATCAGTCCCTGAGCACCACGCCAGCGCTGTCGCTCCACCAGAAGAACACGTCATCTTCCCAGGTGATGTCGGACAGGTCGTGGCGCGACGTGTTGGCCTCGGTGATCTTCACCTTGGAGCCGTCGCTGGCGGCCACGATGTAGGTGTTGTAGGAGCCGAAGTAGGCGATCTCCTTGACCTTCCCAGTGAACACGTTGGGGCCCACCTCGGCGGGCGGCCGCTGTTTTCCGATCTCGAGCTTCTCGGGCCGCACGGCGATCGCCACCGGCATGTTCAGCGTGCCACTCACGCCGTGGCCCACGTGGATCTCGCCGATCGGCGTTGTGGCGGCGCATCGGTCGGCCTCGTCCACGCTGAGCCTGCCTTCGAACAGGTTGACGTTGCCGATGAAGTCGGCGACGAAGCGGTTGGTCGGGTGCTCGTAGATTTCTTCCGGTGTGCCGACCTGCAGCACGCGCCCCTTGCTCATGATGGCGATGCGGCTGGCCATGGTCATGGCCTCTTCCTGATCGTGCGTGACCATCACCACGGTCACGCCCACCTTCTCGATGATGTTCACCAGCTCGAACTGGGTCTGCTCGCGCAGCTTCTTGTCGAGCGCCCCCAGAGGTTCGTCGAGCAGCAGCATCTTGGGCCGCTTGGCCAGGCTGCGCGCCAGCGCCACGCGCTGCTGCTGCCCGCCCGAGAGCTGGTGGGGCTTGCGCTGGGCGTAGGGCGTGAGCTGCACCAGACCCAGCATCTCGTCGGTGCGCTGCTGGACCTCCGCTTTCGGCAAGCCCTCGCGCTTGAGCCCGAAGGCCACGTTTTCCCAGATGCTCAGGTGCGGGAACAGCGCATACGACTGGAACATCATGTTCACCGGGCGCTCGTAGGGCGGCATGGCCGCCACGTCCTGTCCGCCGAGCAGAATGCGCCCGGAGGTGGGCTTCTCGAACCCGGCCAGCATGCGCAGCAGCGTGGACTTGCCGCAACCCGAGCTGCCCAGCAAGGCAAAGATTTCGCCCTTGCCGATGGAGAGCGACACCTCGTCCACCGCCACCGCCTCGTCGAACCGCTTGACCAGTTTCTCGGTCACCAGGAATCCCGCCGCGTCTGCCATCTTGAAGTCCTTTTCTCTTGCTATGTCGTACCCAACAAAAAGGGCTGTTCGGCCCGGAGGAAGAACAGCCCTTATGCGCCTGAGCGACGTCGGTGCGTGAGTTACTTGCCGCGCTTGAAGGCGTTGTAGGTTTCGTTCAGCACACCTGAGACTTCGTTGGAGAAGCCACCGGTGGGGATCAGACGCGCCGTGTCTTCCGGACCCAGGAAGATGGTCTTGTTGCCTTTGACCTCATCCTTGATGTCGGCGAGCGCGGCCTTGTTGCCGGTGGGGTAGTTCATTTCGTTGGCCATGGCCGCGCCGTTGGCTGCGCGCAGGTAGAAGTCCATGAACAGGTGCGCGTTGTTCGGGTGCTTGGCATCCTTGGGGATTGCCATGGTGTCGATGAACACCAGGCCGCCGCCGGTGGGCAGCAGCGGAACGATCTCGTCCTTGCCGCCGGTTTCCTTCACGCGGTCGGCCGCGATGTTGATGTCGCCCGACCAGCCGATGAAGGCGCAGGCCTTGCCACCCGCGATGTCGTCGATCATGGTGCTGGAGAACAGGCGCACGTCCTTGCGAACCTTCTTCAGCATCTCACCGGCGGCCTTGAAGTCTTCCGGGTTCTCGCTGTAGGGGGGCTTGCCCACGTAGTGCAGGGCCACCGGCAGGATCTCGCTGGGTGAATCCAGGTAGGCGATACCGCACGAGCGCAGCTTGCTGGAGTACTCAGGCTTGAACACCAGATCCCAGGCGTTTTCGGGCATCGGCATGCCGCCCAGCGCCTTCTCCACCTTCTGCTTGTTGATGCCCACCGTGGTGAAGCCCCAGGCCCAGGGCACCAGGTGCTTGTTCTCCGGGTCCACGCCGGCGATCTTGGCCATGAAGTCGGTGTCGAGGTTGGCGTAGTTGGGGATCTTGCTCTTGTCGATCGGCTGGTACAGGCCGCCATCGATCTGTTTCTTGGCGAAGCCCGCCGTGGGAATCACGATGTCGTAACCCGAGTTGCCAGCCACCAGCTTGGCGTGCAGGGCCTCGTTGTTCTCGAAGGTGTCGTAGTTCACCTTGATCCCGTATTCCTTCTCGAAGTCGGCGACCAGGGTTTCGGTGATGTAGTCGGGCCAGTTGTAGATGTTCAGGACCTTTTCGTCGTCCATCACCGGGCCGGGCGGCGGCGCGGGGGCGGCCGGGGCAGCAGCCACCGGGGCCGGCGCCGCAGGCGCCGCGACCGGCTCCTCTTTCTTGCCACAGGCGGCCAGCAGGACGGCTGACATCGCGAGAACCAGGACGTGCTTTTTCATGGTGTTGCTCACTCCAAGGAGGTTAATGACTGTTGGAACTCAACCGGGCGGGGCTGAAAAACCATGCGCGAGACTAGCAATTTTCAGACCCAATGCGGGCGCACAGGCTCGACAAATCGACCGGCGGGGCGCTGCAGCGGCCATTCTATTCAAGCCAGCTGGCCTGCTGCGCGCAATTCTTCCAGGGTGGCATCCAGGCAGCGCTGGATCAGTCCCATCATCTCGTCGATCTGGGCCCGCGTCATGACCAGCGGCGGCGCGATGATCATGCGGTCGCCCACGGCGCGCATGATCAACCCGTTCGAGAAGCAGTGGGCGCGGCATTTCATGCCCACCCCCAGCTCCGGGTCGAACATCTGGCGCTTGCCCTTGTTCTTCACCAGCACCAGGCCCGCCACGAAACCACAGGTTTCGGCCGAGCCCACCAGCGGGTGCGCAGCGAGTTCGGCGAACCGTTCGGCGAGGTACGGCCCGGTGTCGTCCTTCACGCGGCCCACCAGGTTCTCGCGCTCCATGAGTTCTATGTTGGCCAGTGCCACCGCGCAGGCCACCGGGTGGCCGCTGTAGGTGTAGCCGTGGTTGAACTCACCGCCCTTCTCCACCAGCACTTTCGCCACACGGTCTCCCACCATCACGCCCCCCAGCGGGATGTAGCCGCTGGTGACACCCTTGGCGAAAGTCACCAGGTCGGGGCGCATGCCGAACTTCTCGTAGGCGAACCAGTGGCCGAGCCGGCCAAACGCGCAGATCACCTCGTCGGAGATCAGCAGGATGCCGTGCTTGTCCACGATGCGCTGGATCTCGGGCCAGTAGGTCTCGGGCGGAATGATCACGCCGCCCGCGCCCTGCACCGGCTCGGCAATGAAGGCCGCCACCCGGCCCGCGCCCACTGCCAGGATCTTTTCTTCCAGCCAGCGCGCGGCGCGAATGCCGAACGCGGCCGGCGTTTCACCGGGTTGCGCGTGCTCGAAGAAGTACGGCTGCTCGATGTGCGTGATGTCGGGAATCGGCAGATCGCCCTGCGCGTGCATACCGCTCATGCCGCCCAGCGACGCACCGGCCATGGTGCTGCCGTGGTAGGCGTTGTTCCGGCTGATGATCACCTTGCGCTGCGGCTGACCCAGCAGGTCCCAGTAGCGGCGCACCATGCGCACGTTGGTGTCGTTGCTCTCGCTGCCGCTCGAGCTGAAGAACACGTGCTCGAATTTCCTCCCGCCAACCTGCGGCGCAATCTGCGCCAGCTTGGCCGCCAGTTGCACCGCCGGCACGTTGGTGGTCTGGAAGAAGCTGTTGTAGAACGGCAGCGTCATCATCTGCTGGTAGGCGGCGTCGGCCAGCTCCTTGCGCCCGTAGCCCGCATTCACGCACCACAGGCCGCTCATGCCGTCCAGAATCTGCTTGCCTTCGGAATCCCACACGTAGATGTTGTCGGCCCGCGTGATCACGCGCGCGCCGCGCGTGGCGAGATCGCCGTGGTCGGTGAAGGGATGCAGGTAATGCGCACTGTCCAGCGCCTGGATCGCCTTGGTGTCGTGCTGCTCGGCGCGGCGCACCAGGGCGGGGGGAGCGATGAGGGTCGAAGTATTCATGGCGTGTGTTCCAGCGGGGAAGTTCAAACGTGCAAGAGAAGATGCTCACGTTCCCAAGGCGAGATCACTTTCATGAACTCGTCGAACTCCAGCTCCTTGATCTCGGTGTAGATGGTGATGAACTCCTTGCCCAGCACCTCGTGCAGGTCGGGCTCGCGGCGCAGCCAGTCGAGCGCCTCGCCCAGGCTGCGCGGCAGCGAGTACGGCGCCAGGTAGGCGTCGCCCTTCATTTCGGGCTTGGGCTTGATCTTGTTCTTCAGGCCCAGGTAGCCGCAGGCCAGCGTCATGGCCATCGCCACGTAGGGGTTGGCATCGGCGCCGATGACGCGGTTTTCCACCCGGCGCGCGGCGGGGCTGGAGATCGGTGAGCGGATGCCCACCGTGCGGTTGTCGTGACCCCATTCGATGTTGATCGGCGCCGCGGTGTGGCGCGAGAGGCGGCGGTAGCTGTTGACGTACGGCGCCACCAGCACCATGGCCGCTGGAATGTAGCGCTGCATGCCACCGATGTAGTGGTAGAAGGCCTCGGATGGCGTGCCGTCGTCGTTGCTGAAGATGTTCTTGCCGGTGGCCTTGTCCAGGATGCTCTGGTGCACGTGCATGGCCGAGCCCGGCTCGCCCGCAATGGGTTTGGCCATGAAGGTGGCGTACATGTCGTGGCGCAGTGCGGCTTCGCGCACGGTGCGCTTGAAGAAGAACACTTCATCGGCCAGGCCCAGCGGGTGGGCGTGGAAGAAGTTGATCTCCATCTGCCCCGCACCCACTTCGTGGATCAGCGTGTCCACGTTGAGCTGCATCTTGTCGCAGTAATCGTAGATCTCCTCGAACAGCGGGTCGAACTCGTTCACCGCGTCGATGCTGTAGGCCTGGCGCGAGGTCTCGGCCCGGCCGCTGCGTCCGATGGGCGGCTTGAGCAGCGTGTTCGGGTCGGTGTTGCGCGCCGTCAGGTAAAACTCCAGCTCGGGCGCCACCACCGGGTCCAGGCCCTCGGCGTCGAACAGCTCGCACACATGGCGCAGCACGCTGCGCGGTGCGAAGGGCACGAGCTTGCCGGCGTGGTCGAAGCAGTCGTGGATCACCTGGGCGGTGGGGTCGGTGGCCCAGGGCACGATGCGCACCGTGGTCGGGTCCGGCCGCAGCTGCATGTCGCGGTCGGTCGGCTCGATCACGTCGTAATAAGGACCGCTCTCGGGAAACTCGCCTGTGACCCCCATGGCCACAATGGCCTGCGGCAGACGCATGCCCCGGTCCTCGGTGAACTTCTCGCGCGGCAGGATCTTGCCCCGTGCCACACCGGTCAGGTCGGGCACCAGGCACTCGACCTCGGTCACCCGGTTCTGGTTGAGCCAGTTCTCCAGGTCGTTGAAGTTCATGGTTTTCTTGGGGGGGGCCGTCATGTGCCGTCTCCGGTGGTGTGTTGTTGGGGGAAAGTCAGGCGCTGGTGCTGGCCGCGCTGCGCGCGAGGTCCGCGGCCTGCAGGCGCTGGCTGGTGCGCTGGCGGCAGGCGCGCCCGAAGGCTTCGAAGATGGCGGCGTAAAAGGGCGTTTCCCAGCACCGCCATTCCGGGTGGAACTGCACCGCGTAGGCGAAGGTGCGCGCACCGCGAACACCAAAGGCCTCCACCACGCCATCGGGCGCGTGGGCCAGCGCCTCCAGACCATCGGCGAGCCGGTTGATGCCCTGGCCATGCAGCGAGTTCACCTCGGTTTCGGCTCCACCCGCCCATTTCTCGAACACGCTGCCGGCCGCCAGGCGGATGCTGTGGCGTGGCGCGTACTGCTCGTCGGGCGGTGCGGTCTTGGGCTCGCGGTGGTCCATCAGGCCCGGCACGTCATGCACGCGCTGGTGCAGGGTGCCCCCCAGCGCCACATTGATTTCCTGGAACCCCCGGCAGATGCCCAGCAGCGGAATGCCCTCGCGCACGCAGGCCTTGACCAGCGCGAGCGTGAGCAGGTCGCGGTCGGCATCCAGCGGCAGGCTGGGGTCGGCCACGTCTTCGTCGAAGTGGGAGGGGTGGACGTTGGAAGGCGAACCGGTGAGCATCACCCCGTCCACCAGCGCGAGCAGTTCGCTGATCTGGCCCGTGTCAGCCAGGGGGAACATCACCGGCTGGGCCTGGGAACCGACCTTGACCGCCCGGGCGTACTTGTCACCCAGCAGCAGAAAAGGCATCTGGTGCCCGTGGTCGCCCAGCAGGCGGTGATCGGCGGGCAGCCAGACCATGCATGGCGGAGGCGGCTTGTTCATGAAGACTCCAGTCAATGGCATGCATTGTGGGGGGCCAATTGGATCACAATGAGGGCCAGTTTGGCCAACCATCTGGTGCCACTTCCTCCATGCTGTCTGAATTCCTCCTTGCCGAAATGAGCCGCCTGAGCCATCAGGATGCGCTTCCGCTGCATCGCCAGCTCTACGAGGCGCTGCGCCGCGCCATGCTCGACGGCAAGCTCAGCGCTGGCGAGCGCCTGCCTTCCAGCCGCGACCTGGCCGAAGACCTCCGGCTTTCGCGCAACACCGTGGTGGCGGCGATCAACCAGCTCAGCGTGGAAGGGTATCTCGCCAGCCGCGTGGGCAGCGGCACCTACGTGAACGACAACGTGCCGCGTGCTCCTTCCGGGCGATCCGCACGCGCCACCGGCGGTCAGGCGGCCACGCCGCAGGCGCGCCGGCTGTCCACGCGCGGCCAGGCGCTCGCCACCACCTACTGCGCCACCGAACTCGAGGTGCAGCCCTTCACACCGGGCATCGCAGACTTCAGCGCCTTTCCGGTCTCGCTCTGGCAGCGCCTGCAGAACAAGCACTGGCGCATGACCTACCCGGACATGCTCGACTACAACGACTCGGGCGGCTACGCGCCGCTGCGCCGCGCTGTGGCCGACTATCTGCGCGTGTTTCGCAGCGTGCACCTCGAGGCCGACCAGGTCGTCATCACGACCGGTACACAGCAATCGCTCGAACTCTGCGCCCGTCTGCTTGCCGACCATGGCGACACCGTGTGGGTGGAAGACCCCGCCTACTGGGGCGCGGTCAAGGCCTTCATGGCCACAGGTCTGGCGCTGCACCCGGTGGGGGTGGACGAACAAGGCATCAACCCGAGCACGGCCGACAACGCAAAGCCACCGCGCCTGATCTATGTGACGCCTTCGCACCAGTACCCCACCGGCGCCGTGATGTCGCTGCCCCGGCGCCACCAGCTGCTGGCCACCGCCCGCGCGCACGACGCCTGGGTGCTGGAAGACGACTACGACAGCGAGTACCGCTTCAGCGGCCCACCCATCTCCAGCCTCGAAGGCCTCGACACCGATGGCCGCGTGTTCTACATGGGCACCTTCTCCAAGGTGCTCTACCCGGGACTGAAGATCGGCTACCTGGTCGTACCCAAGCCGCTGGTGGCCGCGTTCAAGCAGGCCCACTACGACCTCAACCGCCCCGGCCAGATGCCGGTGCAGGCCGCACTTGCCGAATTCATCGAGATGGGCCACTTCACCAGCGCGCTGCGCCGGGCGCGCCAGAACTACGGCGAGCGCCGCCAGTGTCTGCTGGAAGCGCTCAAGCCCGCGCTGCGCGACGAAGCCGAAGGACCGAGCATCAGCGGCGCCGAACAGGGCCTGCACCTGTGCCTGCGCCTGCCGCCCGAGGTGGACGACCGGGCGCTGGCCCAGCGCCTCGCGCTGCAGGGACTCACGGTGCGGCCGCTCTCGGCCTACTGCCTGGCACGCGGCGACCTGAGTGGGTTGGTGATCGGGTATGGCTATGCGCCGCTGGCCGATATCGAGCGCTGCGGGCCGCTGATTGCGGCGGCGGTGCGGCAGGCGTTGGGCGTCAGCTGAAGTCCGCGAACTCTCGCCACCGACCGACGTCCAGGCCCCGGTTGTTGCGAAGAAGGTAGATCGCCCCCTGGTCGGGTGTTCAGCTCGCAAGAGCTGAACACTGCTTTTGGCAAGACGTTGTCGTTTTGGCCTCGGCTACGATGTCGCAGATCGGCCACCAGCGGCCCTGTGGGTCTCCACGAATGACAACTCTAAAACTCGCGAAGTCTGGATTCAGCCGCTTGGGTTTGGCACTCGCGTCTGCGTACGTGCTGGTCACTGCCTTTTGCGTGCTGGCTTCAAACTCGGCCAATGCCGATCCCAAGGGAAGTTATGTCTTGCTTCAGCTTCCGATTGCACTGCAGGGATCACTGCTTCATGCGCTAGGACTAGGCGATTTTCTGCGTGGCTTTTCCTGGACCGAAGCCTATTTCGCGCTCGGTCTGCCGACTGTGATCGCCCTATATGCAATAGGGCACCTAGCGACAGTAAAGATATAGGAATGTTTGCGTGTTCGCTGCGAGCCCGAAGCAGACTCGGCCTCAAACGAAAGAACTTGCGCTTGTCCCCAGAGCTATCTGCCTTCAGTTCCGCGACCTACAGGTCGAGCTTCATCCGCGTTGCAAAAGTAGCAGAGGCGAAGGCGCTGCTGCGCCGGCCCGCAACGCCGGTCTCAGATGTCGCCACGCGGGCTCCAACCGACGCCCTTGCGCGCGTGCGCGGCGGCCTCGGGCGAGATCGACTCAAGCAAGGGCAGCATGGCCTCGAAGGTTTCCTTGCAGACGGCCTCGCGGTAAATCTCGTCGTCGGAATGGCTGTAGCCGCAGGACTTGATCACCGTCTTCAGTGCACGCCCCGCATCCTCGGGGAACAGGGGTGCCCGCTGAGTGAACTGCTCACGGAACAGGGCGTGGTACTTGCGGAACAGGCCCTCGTGGTGAATGTACGCGGCGATGCGCCCTAGCTGATGCAGGGCAACGGCAGGTTCTTGTGAAAGCAATCTCTGGACAAAGGGTTCCAGGCGCATCTCGAAAGTGCGCACGAGCTGATGGTCCGGCGCAGCAGCAATGTGGCGGTTGCGCATGCTGCCCTGCTTGTCCTCCAGCACCTCTAGCGACCGGCTCATCTCCCAGACGGCGTGGCCGACAGTGGAGAACAGATCGTCGCGGTCCCGTTCGCGGTCCCATTCCATCAATTGCACACGCTCCAGCTCGAGCGTGACCCATTCGTCGAAGAGCGCATGTGCCTCTTTCGCCGCGGCGGGATCGGTCGCCTCCCCGTAGAACGCAACTTGCGCAATCACGCGCAGGCGGCGATTGAGTTCGCGTTCGGGCAGGCGGCGCACCAGCTCCAACGCTCGTGCGGGCAGGGTGGCCCAGTAGGCGTCCGCGGGGTTGCCGTACCAGAGCAGCTGGTGGATGGATTGCAGCACCTCGTCGTCGGGGATGCCCACGTCGGGCGCGATCCATTCCGCGAGCAGGCGGCAAGACGCGTCCATCACCCGCTCGAGCACTGCCGCCGGCTCGCCCGTGAGCTGGGAGCGCTGGAACGACGAATACTGGATCGACTCGCGCAGCAGTACCGCCGCGAACGCAGACCGGTGCGGCCGCAGGACTCGGGCCAGCTGGAAGGCGAGCTCGGGTGCCTCGTGTAGATCCAGCGTGCTGAAGCCACTCGCTTTGCCGTGACGCGCCTTCTGTTCGTCGACGATGTGCAGGGCCGCCTGCATGTCCTCCTGCGTCAGCTCCAGCAGCAGTGGCCAGCATTGCTTGCGCAGATGATTGGTGCCGTCAGGCAGTGCGTAGTTCTTGGGTTCGTAGTTTCGATCGATGCAGCGCATGGCTGCATTCATGCGCCGACGCGCCGAGACCCGTGGGCTTATCATGCAGCTCGTCGTCAAGGCCGCCAGGCGATTCTGGAGTGACCTCTTGGCCCAGGACACCCCCACCTGAAGCGGCAACACGCGCAGGAAGTCCACGACCCCCACCAGTACATCCTCGTTCCCCGGCTGCACGGACGAGCGCAGGAACGCGATGCAACGCCACTGCGACCAGGCGCCAATGCGGTTCTCCACGGCGTTGATGGCACGCCCGACCACCGCCATGGTCTGAATCCACGCGACGAGCAGCGGGTGCGGTTTGGGGCCGGGCCTCCACTGGTAGCGCAGCTCGAAGGAGGCTCTCACGCAGGTTACGAAGATGTTGGGTCGGGCGATCAACCAGTGCCAGTGCGACTCGTACCATTCGGCGAGGGCGAGCAGGCAGCGCTGTTCCGGCTCCGTGCAGAGGGCGAACAGCCGGTCGCGTTTCTCAGCGATCTGGCGGCGCTCGTTCTCGTTGGCGATGGAACGGGGGATGAACGCCTGCTTGGGGAGAAGGGTGGGCATGCGTCGATTTTGCTGCATGCTCGCCGACCGAGACAGATGCGAACCGAGAGGGTGCAGCAGGAATCGAACGAGGTCCCCCGCGCCGGTCGGTGTATCTCGCCCAGGTCACCTGCCTGACGATGGCCGCGAAGGAGCTGGAAGGTCCAGATGGTCGGCAAGCCGTGTCGTCCCTGCGGTTCACGCGCTGTCGAAAGGAGTACCGGCGTGATGCGTGAGGAGCCGCTGAAATCGGCTACGTCTCCCATTTCGACCACGTCCGCACCCGGCCGATGTACGTCATGCTGCGCATACCAAACCGTGTCCTAAGTCGTCATTGACCCGCTTCTCGCCACTGCGTGCCGGTATCGCTTTCCTGACCCATTCATAATGAGTTAGACGAATACGGTGGGAGCAAATATGGCGTCAAAGCAGCGAAGCTTTCTTGGCATCATTTACTACGCGAAAGACGACTCAACTCAGGCAGTCGAGAAGGTGGCAGGCCGGCGAAGAACGACATTGTCATCCTGGATGGTGCTCATCTCGTGGCTCGTTTCCATTGCATTGGTTGGTGCTAGCCTTTTTGCAAGTCCACACTTGCGCGAGTTCATCGGTCAAGCGGGTGGTGTAGGTGGGCCCTTAGCCGTATTCTTCATCGTCAGCGTGGTCTGCGGATGGCCATGGCTACTGGCCTTTATCGCAGGCGATAGCTCTGGACAGAAAGTGCGTGCCGTTGCGTTTGCCGTTATCGCGGTCGTGATAGCTGCACACACGGCTGTCTCGATATCGGGCGCTCCGTCTGAGGGGGTAGGCTATTCCCTCATTCTCGGCATATTTCTTGTGTGGCTCTGCTATCCGGTCTTGCGCGTCTTGAGCCCCAAGTAGATTTCTCGAGTCGGCTTATGGGCAAAGATAGGCAGGGCATACGCACCCTCTCACTGACCAAAACTCCGGTGAATGCCCCGGCCTATAGCTTTGTCGTGCCTTGGTCTGATGTCCGCTATTGGCCGAGGCTGTGTGAAAACGCTTCCCCGTGTGCCGTTGAAAAAATAAAATCAGGCCATCCGTCGTAAGCGAGGTGGCCCATGAAGAGATTCATCGAAGGCGAGTCCCGCCAGCAAGTGACC
>Ga0070754_10001621_pt1 | contig 17769 bp, 18 predicted proteins | sample VirMetDEL_Sep_01_FD_75181 | JGI IMG/M metagenome (GOLD analysis project Ga0070754, IMG submission 75181) | Aqueous microbial communities from the Delaware River and Bay under freshwater to marine salinity gradient to study organic matter... | ecosystem: Environmental > Aquatic > Marine >... | reverse complement strand
CCAACAGCATCAGCTCGATGGCCATGAGCAGGACGATGAGGTTCTTGCGGTTGAGGAAGATGCCCACCACCGACAGCGCGAACAGGATGGCACCCACCGAAAGGAAATGACCCAGGGTCAGACTGGTGAGCGTCATGCCTTGCCCTCCTCGGCAGCGTTGATTTCAGCGGCAGGTGGCGCCTTTTGCGTGGCGGCCATGGGCAGCACCACCAACCGGTCGCGGGCGCGCACGTGCACCTGAAGGCCGGGGTTGATCGCCTTGCTGTCCTTGCGCTGGCGCAGCGTGAGCGCGATGGCCGCAATCATCGCCACCAGCAGAATGACCGCAGCCACTTCCACCGGGTAGAGGTACTCCGTGTAGAGCAACAGGCCGAGCTCTTGCGTGTTCGAGTAGTTCGCCGCGTTCACGCCAACACCGGCCGCATCGGGACTGGCGGATAGTGACGGAAAGCCCGCCCACAGCACGGCAATGAGTTCAGCCGCCACCAGGCCACCGAGGATGGCGGCAAGGGGAAAGTTTTTCCAGAAGCCTTTGCGCACCGTGTCGATGTTGATGTCGAGCATCATCACCACGAACAGGAACAGCACCATCACCGCACCCAGGTACACCAGCACCAGCGTGATGCCGAGAAATTCAGCCTTGAGCAGCAGCCAGAGGGCCGCCGCCTGCGAGAACGCCAACATCAGGAACAGCACGGCGTGCACCGGGTTGCGCGCGGTGACCACGCGGTAGGCCGCGAACAGCAGCACCGCCGCGAAGAGGTAAAAAAAGCCGGTCTGGTAATCCATGGCGTGGTTCTTGAGTCGGGTGCCGAGGGTCAGCGGAGATCAGCGGTAAGGGGCGTCGGCCGTGCGGGCAGCGGCAATTTCGGTTTCGTAGCGATCGCCCACGGCCAGCAGCATTTCCTTGGTGAAGTACAGATCGCCGCGCTTCTCGCCGTGGTATTCGAAGATGTGCGTCTCCACGATGGAGTCGACCGGGCAGCTTTCTTCGCAAAAGCCGCAGAAGATGCATTTGGTCAGGTCGATGTCGTAGCGCGTGGTGCGGCGAGAGCCGTCGTCGCGCACATCGGATTCGATGGTGATGGCCAAGGCCGGGCAGACGGCTTCACAGAGCTTGCACGCGATGCAGCGCTCTTCGCCGTTTTCGTAACGGCGAAGAGCGTGCAGTCCCCGAAAGCGCGGCGACAACGGCGTTTTCTCTTCGGGGAACTGAACGGTGATCTTGCGCTTGAAGGCGTAGCGGCCCGTGAGCGCCATGCCCTTGAACAACTCCACGAGCAGGAAGCTATTGAGGAAGTCGCGAAACGAGAACGGGGCCACGACAGCGGGGGCTGCAACGGAAGGTGCGGTGGTGGTGGACATGGTCATTCGCCCTCTTATTTCCAGAGGTTCCACGAGGTCTGCATCAACGCGCCGACCAGCAGCAGGTAGATGAGCGTGACGGGAATGAAGATCTTCCAGCCCAGACGCATGATCTGGTCGTAACGGAAGCGCGGGAAGGTGGCGCGGATCCAGATGAACATGGACACGACGACACAGGTTTTCAGGCCCAGCCAGATCCAGCCCGGGACCCAGTTGAAGAACGCACTGTCGATGGGCGAAAGCCAGCCACCCAGGAACATCAGCACACCCAGCACCGACACCAGCCACATGCTGGCGTACTCGGCGAGGAAGAAGATGGCAAAGCCCATGCCGGAGTACTCGACCATGTGGCCAGCGACGATCTCGGCCTCCCCCTCCACCACGTCGAACGGGTGTCGGTTGGTTTCGGCCACGCCGGAGATCAGGTAGACGAAGAAGATGGGCAGCAGGGGCAGCCAGTTCCACGACAGAAAATTCAGGCCCACGTCGGCCGCCATGCCCCGCGACTGCGAAGCCACGATTTCGCCCAGATGCAGGCTGCCGGCAGTCATCACCACCACGAGGAAGCAGAAACCGATCGCGATTTCGTAGCTCACCATCTGGGCCGAGGCGCGCAGGGCGCCCAGGAAGGCGTACTTGGAGTTGGAAGCCCAGCCGGCAATGATCACGCCGTAGACCTCGATCGACGTGATGGCCAGGATCACCAGCAGACCGGCGTTCACGTTCGCAATGATGGCTTCGGGTCCGAAGGGGATGGCCACCCAGGCGGCCAGCGCCGGCATGATGGCCATGACGGGGCCGAGGCGGAACAAACCATTGCTGGCGGCACTCGGGCGGATCAATTCCTTGGTGAGCAGCTTGAGCGCGTCGGCAATCGGCTGCAGCAGACCCATGGGGCCGACGCGGTTGGGTCCGTGGCGCACCTGGATCCAGCCGAGCAGCTTGCGTTCCCACAGGGTGAGGTAGGCCACAGCGCCCATCAGCGGCGCGAGCACGGCCACGATCTTGATGAGGTTCCAGATCACGGGCCAGGCCGCCGTGGTCCACCAGGGCGCGGCGATCAGGCCCAGGCCGCCGTTGTACATGGCATCGATCACGCGGTGGCTCCTTCCACGGCAAGGGCGGCCCGCGCGTCGGCGGTGAGCTGCAGCGACGGGGCCCGACGCACCAGGCCATCGAGTTGATAAATCGATGCCACGCAGGGCTGTGTGGACGCGGGGGCAAGGTCAATGGTGGCACTGCCCGCGTTGTTGAGGCGGGCCGCATCGACCAGCGCACCGGAGGCCACACCAGGCAAGGCGCTGGCCAGCACGGCCTGCGAAGAGTCGGCGTCGAAACCCGGCAGGTCCAGCAGATTGCCCAGGACACGCAGCACCTTCCAGGCCGGACGCGTCTCGCCCAGCGGCCGCACCACGGCGTGGAAACTCTGCAGGCGGCCTTCGGCGTTGACGAAAGAGCCCGAGGTTTCGCTGAACGGCGCGATCGGCAGCAGCACGTCGCTCACGTCCAGGTTGGTCTTGAACGGGCTCAGGGTGACGACCATCCCAGCCTTGTCGAGACCACCGGACCCGGTTTTTGCATCTTGGGCTGGCTCGGTGTTGAGCAGGATGGCTGCTTTCAGGTCGCCCGCCAGCATGCGCCCGGCGTTCAGGCCGCCCTGCCCTGGCAGCGCGCCCACCAGTTGCGCACCCACGGTGTTGGCGGCTTCGGTGAGGTAACCCACCGTGGCGCCCGTTTGCTGGGCGATCCAGTTCGCCAGCGCCAGCAGACTCGAGGCCTTTTCATGGTGAGCGGCGGCATTGCCCAGGAGGATGGCCTTGCGCTCCCCGCCGAGCAGCGACTTGGCCACCGCGCGGTGCGCATCGCTGGCTTCGGCGTTTGCCGGCGCAGACACGCCAGATTCAGCGGCCACGGCGGAGGCGATGCCTGCGAGCGCCGACACCCAGTCCGCGCTGTTGGCCAGCACGGTGTTCTTCAGCGGCATGGCCCAGTCCTGCGCCACCGCGTTCAATACGCTCACCTGCGCGCCCTTGCGCTGGGCCTGGCGAATGCGCTGTGCGAACAGAGGATGGTCCTTGCGCAGGTTCGATCCCACCACCAGCACACGCTGCAGCGTCGACAGCGTCGCGATGGGCATGCCCAGCCAACGGGCGGCGCCGGCGGGCGCGGTGTTGGTGAAGTCGGCATGGCGCAGGCGCGCATCGATGTTCTGGCTGCCCAGGCCGCGCATCAGGGCGCCGGCCAGCGCCAGCTCTTCCACCGTGCTGTGCGGGCTTGCCAGCACACCGATGGCGTTGGCACCGTGTTCGGCCTTCACCTGCTTGAGGCCATTGGCCACGTACTCCAGCGCGGTCTGCCAGTCCACCGTTTTCCACTCGCCGCCCTGCTTGAGCATGGGCGCGGTCAGACGGTCTTCGGCGTTGAGGGCTTCGTAGGAAAAGCGGTCGCGGTCGGCGATCCAGCATTCGTTGACGGCTTCGTTCTCCAGTGGCAGTACGCGCATGACGCGGTGGTTCTTCACCTGCACGATCAGGTTGCTGCCGGTGGAGTCGTGCGGGCTCACGCTCTTGCGGCGCGAGAGTTCCCAGGTGCGGGCGCTGTAGCGGAAGGGCTTGCTGGTGAGCGCGCCGACCGGGCAGATGTCGATCATGTTGCCCGAGAGTTCGGAGTCCACGGTCTCGCCGAGCACGGTGGTGATTTCCGAATGCTCGCCGCGGTGGATCATGCCGAGCTCCATGACGCCGGCCACTTCCTGGCCGAAGCGCACGCAGCGGGTGCAGTGGATGCAGCGGGTCATTTCCGCCATGGAGATGAGCGGGCCCACGTCCTTGTGCAGCACGACGCGCTTTTCTTCCTGGTAGCGCGATTCCGAAGCGCCATAGCCAACAGCCAGATCCTGCAACTGGCATTCGCCGCCCTGGTCGCAGATGGGGCAATCCAGCGGATGGTTGATCAGCAGGAACTCCATCACCGACTGCTGCGCCTTGATGGCCTTGTCGCTCTTGGTGCGAACGATCATGCCCTGCGTGACGGGCGTGGCGCAGGCCGGCATGGGCTTGGGCGCCTTCTCCACTTCCACGAGGCACATGCGGCAGTTGGCCGCAATGGAGAGCTTCTTGTGATAGCAGAAATGCGGAATGTAGGTGCCGGCCTTCTCGGCCGCATGCATGACCATGCTGCCCGTGGGCACTTCCACCTTCTTGCCGTCGAGTTCGATTTCAACCATGGTGTTTCAGTTCTTCAGACGGCCTTGGCCGGCACGTTCGCATTCGGGTTGGCCGCCGCGATCTTGGCCTCGAACTCATGCCGGAAATGTTTGATCATGGCGCGCACCGGCATGGCTGCCGCGTCGCCCAGCGCGCAGATGGTGCGCCCCATGATGTTCTCGGCCACGTTGTCGAGCAGCGCCATGTCGCTGGGCTTGCCCAGACCACTGTCGATGCGATCGACCACGCGCCACAACCAGCCCGTGCCTTCGCGGCAGGGTGTGCACTGCCCACAGGATTCGTGCATGTAGAAGTACGACAAGCGCTTGAGCGACTCGACCATGCAGCGCGAGTCGTCCATGACGATGACGGCGCCAGAGCCGAGCATGGAGCCGGCCTTGGCGATGGAGTCGTAGTCCATCGTGCAGTCCATCATGATGTGCGCGGGCAGCACCGGCGCGGAGGATCCACCCGGGATGACGGCCTTGAGCGTGCGGCCCTTGCGCACACCACCGGCCAGTTCGAGCAGCTTGCTGAAGGGCGTGCCCAGTGGCACTTCGTAGTTGCCAGGCAGTTCCACGTCGCCACTGACCGAGTAGATCTTGGTGCCGCCGTTGTTGGGCTTGCCACAAGCCAGGTAGGCCGCGCCACCGTTGCGGATGATCCAGGGCACCGCCGCGAAGGTTTCGGTGTTGTTGATGGTGGTCGGCTTGCCATACAGCCCGAAGCTGGCCGGGAACGGCGGCTTGAAGCGCGGCTGGCCCTTCTTGCCTTCCAGCGATTCGAGCAGCGCCGTCTCTTCACCACAGATGTAGGCGCCAAAGCCGTGCGCGGCGTGCAGCTGGAAGCTGAAGCCGCTGCCCATGATGCCGTCGCCAAGGTACCCTTCGGCCCGCGCTTCTTCAAGCGCGGCTTCGAAACGGTCGTAAGCCTCGAAGATCTCGCCGTGGATGTAGTTGTAACCCACGCTGATGCCCATGGCATACGCCGCGATCGCCATGCCTTCGATGACGATGTGCGGGTTGTACATCAGGATGTCGCGGTCCTTGCAGGTACCTGGCTCGCCTTCGTCCGAGTTGCACACCAGATACTTCTGGCCCGGAAACTGGCGGGGCATGAAGCTCCACTTGAGGCCCGTGGGAAAACCAGCGCCACCGCGCCCGCGCAGTGCGGACTCCTTGAGGGTGGCGATCACCTGGTCCTGCGTCATGCCCACCACGGGAGGGTCGCCGGCCGGCGGCGAGCCGTCCTGGCCGAGCACCTTGCGCAACGCCTGGTAGCCACCGCGCGCCACGTAGTCCTTCAGCGACCAGTTGCTGCCGTCGAGGTCGGCGTAGATCTGCGGGTTGATGTGCCGACCATGGAAGCACGTCTGCAGGCCGGTGGCGCGGAACTGGGAAAGAATCTGCTCGGCGTTCATGGCTGCCCCCCGGATGCACGCAGGCCGTCGATCAACTGGTCGAGCTTGTCGTTGCTCATGAAGCTGCACATGTGGCGGTCGTTGACCAGCATGACCGGCGAGTCGGCGCAGGCGCCCAGGCATTCGCTTTGCTGCAACGTGAACAGGCCGTCGGCCGTGGTCTCACCCATGCTGATGCCCAGCCTGTGTTCCAGGTGGTGCAAGGCGTTGGCGCCTTCGCGCAGCTGGCATGGCAGGTTGGTGCAGACGTTGAGCTTGAATTTGCCCACCGGTTGCTGGTTGTACATGTTGTAGAACGTGGTCACCTCGTGCACGGCGATGGTTTCCATGCGCAGGTAGGCGGCGAGCGCGGCTTCATCGGCCAGGCTCACATGACCGCGCTCCTGCTGGATGACGGCCAGGCACGCCATGACGGCGGACTGGCGTTGCTCGTCGGGGTACTTGGCGACCTCACGTTCGAAGCGCTGGAGGGTGGCGTCGGAAAAGGCCACTTGCTTGTCGGTGCTCATCGGTCGATCTCTCCGAAAACGATGTCCATGGTGCCGATGATGGCCACGGCGTCGGCCAGCATGTGACCTCGCGCCATTTCGTCCATGGTGGCCAGGTGTGCGAAACCCGGCGCACGGATCTTCAGGCGATAGGGCTTGTTGGCGCCATCGCTCACCAGGTAGATGCCGAACTCGCCCTTGGGGTGCTCGACGGCGGCATACGCTTCGCCCTCGGGCACGTGGAAACCTTCGGTGAAAAGCTTGAAGTGATGGATCAGCTCTTCCATGTTGGCCTTCATGGCCTCGCGCGCCGGAGCCGCCACCTTGTGGTTGTCGGTGATCACCGGGCCGGGGTTGGCGCGCAGCCACTTCACGCACTGCTGGATGATGAGGTTGGACTGCTTCATCTCTTCCATTCGGACGAGATAGCGGTCGTAGCAGTCGCCGGTCTTGCCCACGGGAATGTCGAAGGCCATCTGGCCGTACACGTCGTAAGGCTGCTTCTTGCGCAAATCCTAGGCAATGCCCGAGCCACGCAGCATGGGGCCGGTCATGCCCAGGTTCAGTGCGCGCTCCGGCGTGACCACGCCGATGCCCACGGTGCGCTGTTTCCAGATGCGGTTGTCAGTCAACAGCGTATGGTATTCAGCGAGGTACGTCGGAAAACGCTTCGTGAAGTCTTCGATGAAGTCGAGCAACGAGCCCTGGCGGTTTTCGTTGAGCTGCGCCACGCCGCGCGCGTTGCGCACCTTGCTGGCGCGGTACTGCGGCATGGTCTCGGGCAGGTCGCGGTACACGCCGCCGGGACGAAAGTAGGCCGCGTGCATGCGCGCACCCGACACGGCCTCGTACATGTCGAAAAGATCCTCGCGCTCGCGGAAGGCGTAGATGAGGATGGTGGAGCTGCCGCAATCGTTGCCGTGCGAACCCAGCCACATGAGGTGGTTGAGCAGGCGCGTGATCTCGGAAAACATCACACGGATGTACTGCGCGCGCACCGGCACATCGATGCCGAGCAGCTTCTCGATGGCCAGGCAGTAGGCGTGCTCGTTGCACATCATGGAGACGTAGTCCAGCCGGTCCATGTAGGGCAGCGACTGGATGTAGGTCTTGTGCTCGGCCAGCTTCTCGGTGGCACGGTGCAGCAGGCCGATGTGCGGATCGGCGCGCTGCACGACCTCGCCGTCGAGCTCCAGCACCAGGCGCAGCACGCCGTGCGCGGCCGGGTGCTGCGGACCGAAGTTCAGGGTGTAGTTCTTGATTTCTGCCATGGCCGTGATTCAGTGGAGTCCGCCGTAGTTGTCTTCGCGGATGATGCGCGGCGTGATCTCGCGCGGCTCGATCGTCACGGGCTCATAGATCACGCGCTGGCGCTCGGCGTCGTACCGCATCTCGACGTGACCCGACAGCGGGAAGTCCTTGCGGAAGGGGTGGCCGATGAAGCCGTAGTCGCTAAGGATGCGGCGCAGGTCTTCGTGGCCGTCGAACACGATCCCGTACAGGTCGAAGGCTTCGCGCTCGTACCAGTTGGCCGCCGCCCACACCGACGTCACCGAGTCGAGCACCGGGAAGTCGTCTTCGGGGCAGAACACGCGGACCCGCACGCGGTGGTTGTGCTCCACCGACAGCAGGTGCACCACGGCAGCAAAGCGCTGACCTTCCCAGCGGCCATCGCCGTAGGTCTGGTAGTCCATGCCGCAGAGGTCAATGAGTTGTTCGAAACGCGCCTCGGGCGCATCGCGCAAGGTCTGCATCACCGACAGGTAGTCGGCGGCGCGCACGGTCAGCGTGAGCTCACCCCGCACCACGACCAGGGACTGGGCGTGATCGCCGAGCAGCCTGGCCAGCGCACTCTGGAGCGCCTCGGGTTCGACAGCGTGGGGTGTCATGGCGGTGTCGGTCATGAACGTTCTTTCAATGCCCTTGACGTGCAGTGGATGCCGGCAATGCGGGCTCAGGCCCGGGCGATGGTTTGGGTGCGGCGGATCTTCTGCTGCAACTGGATGATTCCGTAGAGCAGCGCTTCGGCCGTGGGCGGGCAGCCGGGCACGTAGACATCCACCGGGACGATGCGGTCGCAGCCGCGAACCACGGAATAGCTGTAGTGGTAGTAGCCGCCACCATTGGCGCACGAGCCCATGGAGAGCACCCAGCGCGGCTCGGCCATCTGGTCGTAGACCTTGCGCAGGGCGGGCGCCATCTTGTTGCACAGCGTACCGGCCACGATCATCAGGTCGGACTGGCGCGGACTGGCGCTAAACACTTCGGAGCCGAAGCGCCCGATGTCGTAGCGCGCGGCAGCGGCGTGCATCATCTCGACCGCGCAGCAGGCCAGACCGAAGGTCATGGGCCACAGAGAGCCCGTCTTGGCCCAGTTCACCACCGAGTCGTAGCTGGTGGTGACGAAACCTTCCTTGAACACGCCTTCAATCATGAAACGCTCCGGTGCATTCGCTTGTGTATGTCGATCTCATTCCCAGTCCAGTGCGCCTTTTTTCCACTCGTAGGCAAAGCCCACGGTGAGGATGACCAGGAACACGACACCGGCGAGGAAGCCGGTCATGCCGATGTCCGAGAAAGCGACGGCCCAGGGTATGAGGAAAGCGATCTCGAGGTCGAAGAGGATGAAGAGGATGGCGACGAGGTAGTAACGCACGTCGAACTTCATGCGAGCGTCTTCAAAGGCCTCGAAGCCGCATTCGTAAGGGGAGTTTTTCTCGGCGTCAGGCAGATTGGGGCCCAGGACGTACCCGAGCACCTGCGGAATGATCCCAACGGCAATACCCACCAAGATAAACAGAAGCACGGGAAGGTATTGTTCGAGACTCATCTTGGTCGATTCCGCTGACACGGTGTGGGACCGTGTTGCCAAAGATTGGTGCCGACGGCGAGACTCGAACTCGCACAGCTTTCGCCACTACCCCCTCAAGATAGCGTGTCTACCAATTTCACCACGTCGGCTGGTCTGATTTGTCGGGCTCGCGAGGAACAGTGCGAGCCTTGCTGACAACCCATGGAGTTTACCCTGAAACGACTGCCTTTTTTGCAGCGCAGCAGGGGATTTTCCGGGACGCTTGCCGGGTCTGGCAAACGCGTGCCCGCGAGCGATCACTTCGCAGGGATCTGGGCTGCGCCCTCGGCGGCGGGTTGCGCGCTCACACCGGATGCGGCTGGTGCAGGCGCAGGCGCCAGACCCGGCGTGTTGCCCGGGATCTGCTGTGCTGCACCGGCGGGTTGCGCGGGTGCCGCCACACCTTCGAGCACGCTGCCCGAACCCGGCGCTTCACGCAGGTTGCCGAAGTAGGCCAGGCCCAACGTGCAGGCCAGGAACACGGCAGCGAGAACGGCCGTGGTGCGTGAGAGGAAGTTCGCGCCACCGGACGCGCCAAACAGACTGGCAGAGCCCGCGCCACCGCCGCCGAAGGCTGCGCCGGCGTCCGCGCCTTTGCCATGCTGCATGAGGATGAGGCCGATCATGGTCAGCGCCGACAGGATCTGCACCGCCAGCAGGATGGTCAACACGATGTTCATTTTTTACTCCGGGAATCTTTGAGAGTCGTGTCCATGGGGACACAAGAAAGGGTTAACGGGCCGCGCCAACGATCTGGAGGAAGTCGGCTGCTTTCAATGAAGCGCCGCCGATCAGCCCGCCGTCGATATCGGGTTGAGCCAGCAGGCTCGCCGCATTGGCCGCGTTCATGCTGCCGCCGTAGAGGATGTGCACACGTTCGGGGTGCTGCGTGGCCGCAGCGATCTGCGCGCGCAGCACGGCGTGCACCTGCTGCGCCTGCTCCGGCGTGGCGGTCTTGCCGGTCCCAATGGCCCACACGGGTTCATAGGCCACCACGATCTCGCTGGTGCAATGGGCCACCACATGGATGACGGCCGCAAGCTGTCGCTTGACCACGAGCTCGGTCTGATCCGCTTCGCGTTCGGCCAGCGTCTCGCCCACGCAGACGATGGGGGTGACGCCCGCAGCCAGCGCGCGCTGCGCCTTGTGGGCCACCGTCACATCGTTTTCGGCGTGGTACTGCCGGCGTTCGGAATGGCCCACGATGGCGTAGCGGCAACCGAAGTCGCGCAGCATCGCAGCAGACACCTCGCCGGTGTAGGCGCCCTGCTCGTGAGCTGAAACGTCCTGCGCACCCCAGGCAATGGGACTGTCATGGAGCAAACCTTGCAGTTGCGCCAGATACGGCGCGCTCACGCACAAGGCCATGTCGGCGGCCGGTTGGGCAGAGCCGAGTCCATCGAGCATGGCCTTCACCAGTGCTTCGTTGGCGGCCAGCGAGCCGTTCATTTTCCAGTTGCCTGCGATCAGTTTTCTCATGCGCGTTCGTCTCCCGGTTTCAGGACCAGTTCAGCACCAGTTTGCCAATGTGCTGGTTGGATTCCATGAGCGCGTGCGCGGCTGCGGCATCACCGGCTTTGAACACCTGGTGAATGACGGGACGGATGCGACCTTCGGCCAGCAACGGCCAGACATGCTTGCGCAGGGATTGCGCAATGGCGGCCTTGAACGCGACCGGCCGCGGGCGAAGGGTCGAACCGGTGATATGCAGGCGGCGACGCAGCACCAGGCCCGCATTGATCTCCGCCTTCACGCCACCCTGCACCGCGATGATCACGAGCCGGCCGTCCTCGGCCAGGCATTCGATTTCGCGCGCCACATAAGCACCGGCCACCATGTCGAGAATGACGTCCACACCCTTCTTGTCCGTGAGTCGCGCGACTTCTTCGACGAAATCCTGCGTGCGGTAATTGATCGCGTGATCAGCGCCCAGTTCGAGGCACGCGGCGCACTTGTCGTCGCTGCCGGCTGTGGCGATCACGCGCGCACCCAGCGCCTTGGCCATCTGGATCGCGGTCACCCCAATGCCGCTGGTGCCGCCCTGGATCAGCAGGGTCTCGCCGGGTTGCAGGCGGCCGCGGTCGAACACGTTGCTCCAGACGGTGAAGAATGTCTCCGGCAGCGAAGCGGCGGCCACATCGTCCAGGCCTTGCGGCACTGGCAGACACTGACCCACGGGCGCCACGCACCACTGCGCATAACCTCCACCCGCCACCAGCGCGCACACGCGATCGCCCACTTTCAAGCCGGCTGCGGCCATGGCGGACCCGTCGCCCGATTCAACGACGCCCGCCACTTCAAGGCCGGGAATGTCCGAAGCGCCGGGCGGTACCGGGTAGTTGCCGGTGCGTTGCAGCACGTCCGGCCGGTTCACGCCCGAAGCGCTGACGCGGATCAGCAGCTCGCCCGCACCTGCCACTGGCACCGGCCGTTCGGCCAGTCGCAGGACTTCGGGTGCGCCATAGGCGCTGATTTCAACGGCTTGCATCACCGGCTCCACCGGTGGCATCAGGCCTGGGGTTGAGCAGCTTGCGGCTGTTCGCCGGTGTTGCGCTCGGCCAGGGCCTTCATGGACAACTTCACGCGACCCTTCTCGTCGGTCTCGAGCACCTTCACGCGAACCACCTGGCCTTCGGTCAGGTAGTCGGTGACACGCTCGACGCGCTCGTGGGCGATCTGGCTGATGTGCAGCAGGCCGTCCTTGCCGGGCAGCAGGTTGATGAGGGCGCCGAAGTCGAGGATCTTGGTGACCGGGCCTTCGTAGACCTTGCCCACTTCCACTTCCGCCGTGATCTGCTCGATGCGGCGCTTGGCTTCGTCGGCCTTGGCGGAGTCGGTGGAGGCGATGGTGATGGTGCCGTCTTCGTCGATGTTGATCTGCGTGCCGGTCTCTTCGGTCAACGCGCGAATCACGGCGCCACCCTTGCCGATCACGTCGCGGATCTTCTCGGGGTTGATCTTCATGGTGAAGAGTTTGGGGGCGAAGTTGGAGACTTCGGTCTTGGCTTCGCCCATGGCTTCCTGCATCTTGCCCAGGATGTGCATGCGCGCTTCCTTGGCCTGCGCCAGCGCGACCTGCATGATTTCCTTGGTGATGCCCTGGATCTTGATGTCCATCTGCAGCGCCGAGATGCCGTTGGTGGTACCGGCCACCTTGAAGTCCATGTCGCCCAGATGATCTTCATCGCCCAGGATGTCGGTCAGCACGGCGAAACGGTTGCCGTCCTTGATCAGGCCCATGGCGATGCCGGCCACGTGGGCCTTCATCGGCACGCCGGCGTCCATCAGCGCCAGGCAGCCGCCGCAGACGGAAGCCATCGACGAAGAGCCGTTGGATTCGGTGATTTCCGACACCACACGCATGGTGTAGGGGAAGTCTTCCTTGCTGGGCAGCGCGGCGATGAGAGCGCGCTTGGCCAGGCGGCCGTGGCCGATTTCGCGGCGCTTCGGGGTACCGAAGCGGCCGGCTTCGCCCGTGGCGAAGGGAGGCATGTTGTAGTGAAGCATGAAGCGGTCTTCGAACTCGCCAGCCAGTGCGTCGATGCGCTGTGCGTCGCGGTCGGTGCCGAGCGTGGCCACCACCAGCGCCTGCGTTTCGCCGCGGGTGAACAGGGCCGAGCCGTGGGTGCGGGGCAGCACGCCGTTGCGGATTTCAATGGCGCGCACGGTGCGCGTGTCACGACCGTCGATGCGGGGCTCGCCGGCCAGGATCTGGCCACGCACGATCCTGGCTTCGATTTCGAACAGCAAGGCTTCAATCGCCACGTTGTCGAAGGCCACGCCTTCGGCTTTCAGCGCGGCCATCACATCGGCATAGGCGCTGCGGCAGGCCTGGGTGCGGGCCTGCTTGTTCCGGATCTGGTAGGCAGCTTCCAGCTTGGCCTTGGCCAGGCCGTCGATCTTGGCGATCAGCGGCTCGTCCTTGGCCGGCGGCTGCCAGTCCCAGGCGGGCTTGCCGGCTTCGCGCACGAGGTCGTTGATGGCAGCAATGGCGACGTTGCCCTGCTCATGGCCGAAGACCACGGCGCCCAGCATGATCTCTTCGGACAACTGGTCGGCTTCGGATTCCACCATCAGCACGGCGCCTTCGGTGCCTGCAACCACCAGGTCGAGCTGGCTGTCCTTCAACTGGGTCTGACCCGGGTTGAGCACGTACTCGCCATTGACATAACCAACGCGGGCGGCGCCAATCGGGCCGTTGAACGGGATGCCGCTCACGGACAATGCGGCCGAGGTGGCGATCATGGCGGCGATGTCGGCCTGCACTTCGGGGTTCAGGCTCACCACGTGCACGATCACCTGCACTTCGTTGTAGAAGCCTTCAGGGAACAGCGGGCGGATCGGGCGGTCGATCAGGCGGCAGGTCAGCGTTTCGAGTTCACTCGGGCGGCCTTCGCGCTTGAAAAAGCTGCCGGGGATCTTGCCCGCGGCGTACGACTTCTCGGTGTAGTCCACCGTCAGCGGGAAGAAGTCCTGACCGGCCTTGGCTTCGGTCTTGGCGACCACGGTGGCCAGCACCACGGTGTCGTCGATGTTGACCAGCACTGCGCCAGTGGCCTGGCGAGCGATTTCGCCGGTTTCCATGGTGACCGTGTGGGGGCCCCACTGGAAGGTCTTGGTGACTTTGTTGAACATGCTCATGTTGTCTCTCCGTTAATTGCTCTCGCCCAATGGCGAGAAACTCTACGTGCAGCGGGGCTGCACAAAACCCGGAAACACAACCCAGAACACGATGCCATTCCAGCTGGATTTCGCGCGCCGAGGTGCGCTCGAAATCCGCCTGGAATGACACAGCTTCGCTCTGTCATCGATGCTTCCGGAATCCCATGGGCGGGTGACAAGCAAAAAACGCCCGAGCCAGCGAACCAACTCAGGCGTTTTGCGTGTCACAACCGGCCCGATTACTTGCGCAGGCCCAGTTTCTGGATCAGCGCCAGATAGCGTTCGGCGTCCTTGGACTTGAGGTAGTCGAGCAGCTTGCGACGGCGGCTCACCATGCGCAGCAGACCACGGCGACCGTGGTGATCCTTGGCATGGGTCTTGAAATGGGGAGTCAACTCGTTGATGCGAGCGGTCAGCAGGGCAACCTGCACTTCAGGGCTGCCGGTGTCGTTGGCGGCACGGGCGTTGGCCGCGACGACCTCGGCCTTGATGGAATGGGCGATCATGAAAATCCTTGGTTTTGACATGCGTCCCGGCGCAGCTGGCAGGCTTTCCGGTGTTTTCCGGAACCATGGGCCGCAGCGGGCGTGATTGCCATCCGTGAAGACAGCAACCGCGGATTATAGGTCAGAAGCGCTTAACCGGCCTGCGCGACCAGCCAGCGGTGGAGCCGCTCCACGCCCTGAACCAGCCGCTCCGGGTCGCGGCTGGCGAAGCACCAGCGCAGCCAGCCCGCCGCTTCCGGGCTGAAGGCGCTTCCGGGAGCCAGGCCGAGGCCCGCCTCGCGCACCAGCCTTTTGGCGGTGTCCAGGCAATCGGCCTGGCCTTCCAGGCGGAAGAACGCGTACATGCCGCCCAGCGGCTCGGCCAGGGTCACGCCGGGCAGGCCTCTGAGCAGGGGCACCAGCGTATCGCGGCAACCCTTGAGATGAGCCACCAAGGCCGGCGTGACCTCGCTGCCCCGCAGCAATGCCTGCGTAGCGGCCCGCTGCACGAACACCGGCGCGCAGGAGGTGTTGTATTCGATCAGCTTGCCCACGGCCGCGGTGAGCGCGGCCGGCAGCACCAGCCAGCCCAGGCGCCAGCCGGTCATGAGAAAGCTCTTGGAGAAGCTGTGGGCGACGATCACCCGGTCGTCGGGGTCGGACACGTCGAGGAAGCTGCTGGCCGCGCCATTGGGCGTGTCGCCAGCGAAATACAGGCGCTCGTACACCTCGTCGGCCAGGATCCAGGTGCCGGTGCGACGGCAATGCGCCAGGATGCTGCGCTGTTCGGCGGACGAGAGCGTCCAGCCGGTGGGGTTGTTGGGCGCATTGACGATCAGCATGCGCGTGGCCGGGGTGATGGCCGCCAGCAGGGCGTCCATGTCCAGTGCCCAGGCGCCGGCCCGTGGCCCGCTGGGGAGCACTTTCAGGGGCACGGATTTCACGCGCGCGCCCATGATGAGGGGCTGGGCCACCAGGTTGGGCCAGGCCGGCGTGACCACCACCACTTCGTCGCCCGCCTCCACGAGAGCCTGCGAGGCCAGCATGAGGCCGTTGACTCCGCCGGAGGTGACCGCCAGGCGATCCTGCCAGTGCGCTGCGCCGCGCCCGGGGTGCAGGCCATCGGTGTACGTGGCCAGCGCTTCGCGCAGTTCCGGCAGGCCCAGGTTGTGCGCGTAGAAGGTTTCCCCGGCCTGCAGAGAGGCGATGGCGGCCTCGCGGATGAACGCCGGCGTGACTTCGTCGCTTTCCCCGAACCAGAACTTCAGCACGCCTTCCCGGCCAAGGCCTTCGTTGGCAACCTCACGGATGCGCGAGGCCTCCAGGTCTTGCACGACCGGGCGCAGAAAGGGGTGTGAAGTGGGCATGTCCATCAGGGTCGGCTCATGTTGCATCGGTGCGGTTGTTCGGCCTGTTGCAGGGTGAGGTTGCGGATCACGCGAAAGCCGTAGCCCGAGCCCTCGACGTCGAACTTGACGCCAGGCGCGCCCTGGCGGTCCATCACGGCCACGGCCAGGCGCTGCTGCAACTGGTGGTCAGCCGCGCGCATGCGCGCCGTCTGGCCGGCCAGCGTGACCTCGGCCTTTTCCAGCTGGGCAGCGATGTTGGCGGCGTCGATCTCTGCCCCGCCTGCGCCCGCGCGCTCAATGGCCTGGGCCAGCGATTCGATCATCAGCTGCATGCGCATGTGCACGTAGTCATCGGAGGGGCTGGGGAACCGCTGGCGGAACGACTGGTAGAACGCCTCCGACTCAGGCGTGGGCACGTTGGGAAACCAGTCGGCCACGGCAATCACCTTGCCGATACCGGCTTCACCCATGGCTGCGGGTGCGCCCAGGGCGTTGCCGTAGAACGTGTAGAAACTGCCTTCAAATCCCACTTCGCGCGCGGCCTTCACCAGCAGCGTGAGGTCGTTTCCCCAGTTGCCGGTGAGCACGGTCTGCGCGCCGCTGGCCTTGATCTTGGAGGCGTAGGGCAGAAAGTCCTTCACGCGCGCCATGGGGTGCAGCTCTTCCCCGACGATCTTCACATCGGGCCGCTGGGCGGCAAGCTGGGTGCGGGCCTCGCGCAGCACGGCCTGACCGAAGCTGTAGTCCTGTCCGATCAGGTAGATGCTCTTGAGCGCCTTGTCCTCCCGCAGCACGCTCATGAGCGCGCTCACACGCATGTCGGCGTGGGCGTCGAAGCGGAAGTGCCAGTAGCTGCATTTTTCATTGGTGAGCACCGGGTCCACCGCCGAGTAGTTCATGAACAGCATCTGGCGCGACGGCTCACGCTCGTTGTGCTTGTTGATGGCCTCGATCAGCGCGCTGGCTGCGGCCGACGAATTGCCCTGGGTGACGAGGGTGATGCCCCGGTCGGTGGCGGCGCGAAGCGAAGAAAGCGCCTCTTCGGCCTGACCCTTGCTGTCAAATCGCTCGATGGCCAGCGGGCGGTTGCCCCCGGGCAGCTTGACACCGCCCCGGGCATTGACGCGCTCTGTCGCCCAGACGAGGTTGCGGAAAACAGCTTCACCGGTGTTGGCGAATGGGCCCGACAGGCCCTCGATCATGGCAATGCGGATGGGCGCACCGGTGGCGGGCGCGGGTGTCTGGGCCAGGGCCAAAGTGGCGCCCAGGGCACCCACCAGCAAGGTGGCAAGGGAACGGCGGCGAAGGAAAGTCAGGGATTTCATCTCGAAAAATGCTCCGGTGGTTGTCTGGGCCGTATGCCCGTCAGGCGCTCCATGAGTCGCCTATGTGACAGCACCCGAGAGTCTAATTCATAATTACGAGGCCACTTCCACCCCCAGATCGGCCAACGGCCAGCGGGGCTTCACGTCGAACTGATAGCCGGGCAACGCGCTGCCCTTGTCCCAGGCCAGCCCCGCCTGCACCCGCATGCCCGCAGCCAGCGCGATCATGGCGCCGTTGTCGGTGCACAGGTGCAGTTCGGGGTAGTGCACGCGCACCGCTGCCTTCTGGCAGGCGGCGTTCAATTGCTCGCGCAGAAGCGCATTGGCACCCACGCCACCCGCCACCACCAGACGGCGCAGGCCGGTCTGGCGCACGGCCATCATGGATTTTTTCACCAGCACCTCCACGATCGCGGCCTGCACGCTGGCGGCCACGTCGGCCTTCTGCGTGAGGGTCAGCGGATCGGCCAGGTGCGCGGTGGCCGGGCCTTCCGCGCGGGCGTGGGCCAGCTTCTTCACCTGCGTGAGCACAGCGGTTTTCAGGCCGGCGAACGAAAAATCCAGGTCACCGCTGTGCAGGAGCGGACGAGGAAACTTGTACGCCTGCGGGTCGCCCTG
>Ga0070754_10001619_pt1 | contig 17787 bp, 15 predicted proteins | sample VirMetDEL_Sep_01_FD_75181 | JGI IMG/M metagenome (GOLD analysis project Ga0070754, IMG submission 75181) | Aqueous microbial communities from the Delaware River and Bay under freshwater to marine salinity gradient to study organic matter... | ecosystem: Environmental > Aquatic > Marine >... | reverse complement strand
TGGTGATGAGGGTACAACCTTTGCCGCCGATGAAATGATCATACCGTTTATTCGTTTGGCACAAGCTATGTCTCCGGAACTAAAGAAGAAGGAAGCAAAGTACATCGAGGGGTTAGATGAAGGTGATATCTTTAACAACCTTACCAATGAGGTGTATCCTGGCGACGATGGCATCAAGGTTATTCCTTGTTACGTTGTCACTAAATATACTGAGTGGCTTCCTGATCGTGGTGGGTTTGTGCAGGACTTAGATCCAAGTGACCCTGCTATCGCCCAACGCAGAAGGGAAGGTAACACTGAGATCCTTCCCAACGGAAACCATCTTCAGATTGCTGACTGTTACTTCTGCCTGTTGGTTACTGAAGATGAAGACTACATGCCTGTTGTTATTGACATGAAGGTTTCACAGATGAAAGTTTCAAAGCGATGGAAGTCTATGATCGCTATGAACAAAGCAAAGAATCCTAAGACAGGACAGATGCAGGTGTTGTCATTGTTCAGCACAATGTGGAAGGTAGTCTCTGTTCAAGATTCGAACAAGGCTGGTCAGCCTTACGCTAACTATGCCGTATCTAAAGTAGGTCCGGTAGCAAACCCAGTGCTACGGAATGAAGCTAAGAAGTTTCGTTCGAGTGTAGAGACTGGCGAGGCAAGAGCTATGACCGAGGAGACTTCTTCGGAGAACAGCGATGCCCTCAAGGAAGATGAAATACCGTTTTAATTAAAGCGGGGGGTAGTTCTTGTAGAAAAGAACTACCCCTTTTTATTTTTCCAAGGGGCAAATAATGTCAGATGCAAAAAAATTATTAGAAACGTTTGAGGGATCGAGCGCGGCTCACGGGACAACTGTTGTTGGTCGTGTTGGAAGAAACGGTAAAGCCGAGTCCGATAGCCGTGTTGTTCGCGGCGTCCTTACAGAAGAGAAGATACAGGAACACATCGAAGGTAAGATGGGGGTGGGCTCTATTCCTATTACCCAAGACAACATGTGCAAGTTCGGTGCGTTAGATATAGATACATATGACTTGGATTTAAAAGCCTTGAACAGCAAGGTTCATCAGTTGAAGCTGCCGTTAATCATGTGCAGATCCAAGTCCGGTGGCGCCCATCTGTACTTGTTCACAAAGGATTGGGAGCCTGCGGCCTTGATCCGAGAATACCTAACCGAGATGTCCGTTGCGCTGGGCTACAGTGGGTGTGAGATATTTCCAAAGCAAGACAAGATACTTGCTGATCGAGGAGATGTAGGCAACTTTATTAACATGCCTTACTTCGGGGGAGACATCACAACACGCTACGCATTGGATGCCAAGGGTGAGTCGATGACCTTGGCTCAGTTTCATAAGGCTGTATCCAAAGCAAAAGTGTCCGCTTCGGACCTAGATTCTTTAACCTTTGGTGGTGAACGATCACACTTTACTGATGGTCCTTACTGCTTGGAAGTTATTGCAAGCCAAGGCGCGGTCACAGAATACCGTAACATCTTTATGTTTAACGTCGGTGTATATTGCCGGCTAAAGTGGCCGGATGATTGGAAGAAGCATCACGAAGATTACAATCGAATGCTATGCAGTCCATCGTTAGAGGCGGGAGAGATTGTAGATCTGCAAAAGTCTTTGATGAAGAAAGACTACTTCTTACAATGCGAAGTCTGCCCTCTCAAGGATCACTGTGACAAGACTATATGCAAGTCCAGACCGTTTGGTATAGGCAGTAGCGCGCCTGATGCACCGGAAGTTGGTGGCCTGACAATCATGTTGTCTGAACCTCGCATGTATTTCATGGACGTTAACGGACAAAGGCTACAGCTTACCGTCGAACAACTACAGAACCAAACGTTGTGGCAGCGGTCATGCATGGAACAACTAAGCATGATGCCACCAAACATGAAGGCCAATGACTGGCAACAGATGGTCAACAGCTTGATGGAGAAGTCTGTGAAGATGGAGGTCCCCGAAGAACTTACGATCAGCGGTCAGTTTAAGGAACTTCTAACCACTTACTGCACCAGTCGGATCAGGGCGATAGCACCAGAAGAAGTGTCTATGGGTAAACCTTGGACCGAGGACAACCTTACTAAGTTTACAATGAGTGGCTTGATGCAGTTTCTAAAGAACAGAAGCTTCAACGACTACAACAGGGCAGAGGTTCAAGAGCAAATAAAAAATATGAACGACGGCCTCGATTATCATGGGCATCTAAATATTAGAAAGCCTGATGGTAGTCGTACATCAATACGGGTCTGGTGGGTGCCGGCCTTTGAAAATGAAACAGCACTACAAAAAGTGGAGATTGATAATGACATTCCCTTCTGATGAAAAACTAATGCGTATCGCGGAACTTAGCGAATGGCTTAGTGTACATAAGTCAACCATATACAAGTGGGTTGAGCAACGGGACTTTCCTAAACCTATTATCTTGGGTGAGAATGATGGCGCCAAGAACTCTGCCAGCCGGTGGGTTGAGCAAGAGGTACGCGAATGGTTGAAGGAACGTCCAAGAGGCAAGCACTTTGAAGACTGATCAGTTACTGTTGGGTCCCCCAGGTTGCGGCAAAACCCACACACTTATGCAGATGGTCGAAGATGCACTGGCTCAAGGTACGAGGCCCGAAGAGATAGGGTTCATGTCCTTTACCAAGAAGGCCGTAGAGGAAGCACGGGGCCGTGCGTGTGCGAGGTTTAACCTAGAGCATAAACAACTGCCTTGGTTTATAACCCTGCACTCAGCGGCGTGGAGATCGCTTGGCTTGTCACGCAACGACCTGTTGTCCATGGAAGACTGGAGAACCTTGGGGCAAACTCTGGGCCTGTCGTTTAAAGGAGCGGACGCTGCATCTCCGGACGATGGCATCTTGATTGCCGCGGTTGGTGGTGACGGTAGCAAGTATCTTCAGATGATAGACCGTTCACGGTATCGTCAGTGTACATTAGAGCAAGAGTTTAACGATGCAGAAGACTACAACCTGCACTTCAGTAAGATGAAACAGATTCACGAAACGGTAACCAGCTACAAGTCTGACAATCAGAAGGTAGACTTTGCTGACATGATCGAGTTGGCTTTAGATATAGAGCCCCCACGTTTGCAACTGCTCTTGATAGACGAGGCCCAAGATCTCACCCCTCTTCAATGGGAAATGGTACTGCATTGGAGAACGAATGCAGAGAGGGTTGTGTATTCGGGAGACGATGATCAGGCTATCCACCGGTGGACCGGTGTGGTTGTCGAGAGGTTCATGCAAGTTACAGACAACGTAGATATCTTGTCACAATCTTACCGTCTACCCAAGCTAGTCTTTGATCTGTCTCAACAGATTGTAAAGCGTATACACACACGGTTTGAGAAAGAGTTCTATCCAACCGCCGAAGAGGGTGTTGTTCAGTACCATCAGACCATGGACAGTGTACCGATACACGAAGGCTCTTGGACAATCATGTGCCGGACCAACAGTTTTGTCAGGGAGTTTGCTGAGATCTTGAGAGAGTCAGGATACTTGTACTCTATGAAAGGCACCCCTTCTATCAAGACAGAAGTAGGTAGGGCCATTCAAACCTGGAGAGAACTGCAAGCAGGGGACATGGTTTCTGTAGATCGAATTAAGAAGATGTATGAGGTTGTGCCAAAGCAGGGGGACTACAAGGTTGTTAAGCGTGGAGCCGGCAATCTGTTAGATGCAGCGGACCCAACAGGCGATCTAAACATGGATGATCTGTACAAACATTACGGGCTAGAGTGTGAAAGAACACGCGATGCCATGGATGTTGTGCGTCTGGGCAGCGATGACAAGATGTATGCACAAGCTATCGAACGCAGGGGCGAGTCGATTACTGAGCCGCCTAGAATTAAAGTATCAACCTTTCATGCAATGAAGGGTGGCGAAGATGATAAGTGCTTGGTGTTCTTAGCTTCAACCAAGGCATGCATGGAGTCAAGGTATCCGGATGATGAGCATCGAGCGTTCTATGTAGGGGTCACACGCGCGCAAAAAGAACTGCATATTTTGGACACAGACAAGAAGTATAGGTATGAGTTATGATAGCAAGTGTTTGTCTGGCATTGGCTTTGTATCATGAGGCACGGGGGGAATCTCTTCAAGCTCAACTTATGGTGGCTAAAGTTATAGTGAACAGGGTAGAATCAAAACGATGGCCCTCGACACTCTGTGATGTAGTCATGGAGGACCGACAGTTTTCTTTTGTTAAGAAGGGCAACGTACCTCCGACCAAGGATCAAGAGGCGTGGAACAAATCTAAGAACTTAGCGGAGGAGATACTAAAGTACCCTAGCATTCTACCTTACAGCGATGCTGATCACTACCACACTGTAAACGTTCGACCTATATGGCGGCGGAAATTGTACAGAATAGTTCGCATAGATCAACATGTTTTCTATTCGTATAAGAAACCAGAGACCGTACAAATTAGCTTACGACCAAAGATACGGCCTAACCAGAAGGAAAAAAGATGAAGAAAATAACGTTGGATGAATGGAACGCGCAGGAAGAAGCTACGCGCAAGAAATACAAAGAGATGGGTGTTACCGATCTTAATGAAGTTCGAGCAAAAAAAATGTGGGACGACCCCACTGTAAAAGATGAAGACCTACCTGCCGCTCAATTCGAGTATGATTCTGAATTAAAAGAAATGGTTTTTGTTGGTTATAGTAATGAGGTGAAACATTGAAACGCAATGAAATTTTGGACAAGGCAAAAGACTTAGTCAACGGACAGAGATCCAAGGATTATGGAGATGCGTTCGAGAACCACAGCCGCATAGCCAATGGATGGAACGTCATAATGAACGGGGCTCTGATAAGCCACGGCTACCTGACAGAGCAACACGTTGTCTTAATGATGGATTGGGTGAAGACGGCTCGTCTTCTTGAGACCATAGACCATGATGATTCGTGGACGGACAAGGCAGGGTATTCAAGCTTGGGTGGAGAGTTCTCCGAAGAGACCAGATCGATAGAAGAACTAACAGAGATGGCGAAAAAATAATGACTCAAGGCAAGCTGTTTAATCTTGGCAACCAAGACAAAGACTATCAGATTCGTTCGGAGATGGAGTTGATTGACACTGATTGGAATATACCTACTGAGTTTCCTGACTTGACGGGGTATGATCAGATAGCTGTAGACCTTGAAACAAAGGACCCTAACATAAAGACACAAGGACCAGGATGGGCTAGAAAGGATGGACACATCATTGGTATTGCCGTAGCAGCCGGCGACTTCAAAGGGTACTTCCCCTTGCGTCATGCGAACGGACACAACCTAGACCCCACTATGACAATGCGTTGGCTCAAGGCACAGATGGCTACGCCTAATGTTGATAAGATTATGCACAACGCAACCTATGATGCTGGCTGGATGAGAGCCGAGGGCGTTGAAGTGCAGGGCCGTATTGTTGACACCATGATTACTGGCGCCTTGGTAAACGAGAACCGCTGGTCCTTTGGCCTCGATGCTATGGCAAGGGACTACGTTGGTATACGCAAGGATGAGAAGCTTCTGAAGGCCGCGGCTCAAGAGTGGGGGATAGATCCCAAGGCAGAGATGTGGCAGTTGCCGCCCAAGTATGTCGGCGCCTATGCAGAACAGGATGCTGTAGCCACGTTGAAGTTATGGCAGGCTCTGAAGATCCAGTTAGAGAAGCAGGACCTCTGGTCTATTTGGAAACTCGAGACTGGTTTGATACCTTGCCTGTTGGACATGAGAACCAACGGTGTTCGTGTGGACTTGGACAAGGCTGACCGTAACAAGAAGCTGATTCAGAAACGTTCCAAGGAGTTGCGTCAGGATATTAAGAAGAGTGCAGGCGTAGACGTAGACATATGGGCCGGCGCATCAGTAGCCAAGATGTTTGATAAGCTTGGATTGGAATATCCAAGGACCGAGGCTGGAGCCCCGTCGTTCACTAAATCTTATCTAAACTCTCATCCACATGAGGCTTGCCAGTCATTGGTTAAGCTTCGTGAGTTCGACAAGGCAGACAGTACATTCATCGACAGCATCTTGAAGCATGAACACAACGGGCGGATCCACACAGAACTGCACTCTACTCGCAGGGATGAAGGAGGTACTGTCACCGGAAGATTTTCTTCAAGCAACCCCAACCTTCAGCAGATTCCAGCCCGTGACAAGGAGATCAAGAAGTTAATCCGAGGATTGTTTATACCAGAGGATGGAGACAAGTGGGGATCATTTGATTACTCAAGCCAAGAGCCAAGGTTATTGGTACACTTTGCAGCATCAATGCCACCCAACATGCAGGATCCTGTGCTTCAAACCATCGTTGAAGAGTTCAACACTAGCGATGTAGACCTTCACCAGATCGTTGCAGATTTGGCAGGGATCACACGCAAGCAAGCCAAGACTGTAAACCTGGGTATCATGTATGGCATGGGCGTAGCTAAGTTGGCGAATCAAATGGCGATCACAAAGGATGAGGCCAAGTCAATCATCTCTGATCATCGAGAGAAGGTTCCATTCGTTAAACAGTTGGCTGACATTGCAAGCAAGAGGGCCGGCAACAACGGGCAGATACGGACGCTCCTAGGTAGGCTGTGTCGCTTTGATATGTGGGAGCCTACGTCTTTTGAGTACAACAAACCTTTGCCTCTGGAGGAAGCAGAGAAGGAGTACGGGGGCATGGGCAAGTTACGTCGTGCGTTTACATACAAGGCATTGAACCGTTTGATCCAAGGATCCGCGGCCGATCAGACTAAGAAAGCAATGCTTGATTGCTATAACGCTGGACTTACTCCTATGCTCACGGTCCATGATGAGTTATGCTTCAGTATAGGAAGCGACAAACAAGCCACTCAAGTCAAAGAGATTATGGAGACTGGCGTACCTTTAAAGGTTCCTTCCAAGATTGATCAAGAACTCAAGGATAATTGGGGAGAGATTGAATGAAGATCAAGAAGTTTAAAAGTTTAGGCATAGATCAGATGCACCCCATGCAGCTTGCCGCCCTGATGCAGTTAGTTAATACATCCCTGAGACTAGCCAGCATGATTGATGACGAGATCCTAGCCGAGGTCGAGGAGGATGCCAACGATCTAGTTCAGTTGTTTGGTGGCGTTGGAGTTAAGGTAGAAGTAGAAGAGTTCTAACCTCTACCCAAACGATTCGCTATCTCCTGAGTAGCAGGGTCTCCTCCAATTAACGATGAGTCCCCAAACATTGTAGTTGTTGGCGGTCCAAGAGCCGGCCTAGGTCCTGTAGGCACAATCGGTGCCGGAGGAGACAACGATGAAGACGGATCTCCAAATATTGTAGTAGACGGTTTTACAGGAACGGGCCTTGGATTTCTTGCTTGACTTGGTCCATCGTCTGGAGCCAAAGGCATTCTTTTCATTTGTTTTCTTAACTCATTGATTTTAGCCCGTGGATATTGATCATATATGCCAGCTTTCTGCATGTCTTTTCTGTTCTTGTCTGACATTTTAAATGGTTCAAACTCTCCACGCATTATGCCTTTGACACCGCCAATACCTTCTCGTTTAAACACCCTGCGTATTTCAGAATCCTTCATGCCCATAGTTCGAAGGTCTTCCACCATCTGATAATACTGACGGTCAACGCGCAACTTAGCCTCGTTCGCATCTACAAATGCATTAAACAAAGTATCTGAGTCTGCGTTCTCATCATCAACGACCTTGTTAAACATTCTTTTTGAGTCTGTTTGTGCCCGTTGCATACGGAACCCACCATACTCCAGACCTTTCTTTGGATCAAACTCCAGTGGAGTTACACCAGTCATGGAACGAGCCATCTCACCAACAAAGGTACGCTCACGTCCCATCTTATCTTTGTAACTAATAGGTCCATCTTCTGTTCCAAGAACACCGCGCAATAACCTGCTAGGCTCAACGCCACCAGAAGTTATATTAGCAGGAACAAAACCTGGCATTATAGTATCAGCTAAATGCAACATCATTTTTATACCTTTAGTTCCAACTGAATCCTGCGGGTTATAAACTTCAGCACCTGTACTTGTTCGTCCATTTCTAAAAGATATATCTATAATTGCTTCAGTAAGAATAGCTTCAGACATAAAGGGTTCTAGAAACTCTTTAACTGTATTTCCAACAATACCGCTAAAGGCTTGACCTGGATCTTTACCTTCTTTTATTGCTTCATCCGCTTCGTTAATTGCTCGGTTAGCAAACCTAGACAGCACATCATATGGATTAGATGTGCTAAAGTTAATGTATTTAATTTTACCATCTTCTGTTCTACCTGTTGGAACCAAGACAGAACCTTTCTCCCAAGGTGCCCCAAAAGATCGTTTGTAAGCTTCCATTTCTTCACGGCTTACCCCCGTAACTGCATACGCCGTTTCAAGAACAGCGGCTGGAACAACAACAGTGGTAGTAGCAAACCCTGCTAAACGTTGCCGACCTCTAGCCTGTACAGCAGGAATATCAGATGCCATGTCATCGAGACCCTGTTTAACAATATTAAATCCAGTACGCATCATCTCCGCAGGGAAGGTAATAAAGTTACCAACAGGAAGCTTACGACCTAACTTTATAAGATCAGATGCACCTTTGTTGTAGTTTGGAACAGTATCTCTAACAATTTGAGCAGCACGGTTTTTAATTAACTCGTCAATTATTTGATTGTCCGGCATTTTCATCCCCAAATTTTTTAAAACACGGGGGTCAACACGTTCTGCCTTTGTAAGATTTTTGTAGGCGTCGAGATAATCAGAATTACCTAATAGTCCTTCGGGCCCATCTAACTTTTTTAAATTAGGTGTGGGTGTTTTTAACAGGTATGACATTTGCTGTTCGGGTGTAGCATCCTTCAACATGTTTCGTATCTTGGCTTGCTCGGCGTTGTAACTATAATACTTCCAATAATCATCAGACCCTTGGTAAAGATCCTCCATAAACTTAGCACCTTTAGCGGCTCCGCTTTTAGATGCAGCTTCTCCGAATGTAGCTTCGATAAAATTCTTTGGCTCTTTACCGTAAAGATCTAATCCTTTGTTTAGAGTATCTTGAATCTCCCGCAACTCAGCATTGGTTCCCATAACTCCTCTTCGCTGTGCGTCGGCTAAATCATTGAACAAGGCTTTGTCACCTTTGTTTGCAATGTTTGCATGAATAGCTTTAAAAGAATCTTTTAAACTACCTCCACGTCCAATGATAGGAACGTTGCCATTTGCAGTAGCAAAAGCAGTGGCTGTTGTGAAGTTACGGACTTGAGTGATTGGAGACAAAACGGTTTTGGAATACTGAGATATACCTTTTCCTTTTAGTAACGTTCCGACTATGGCATTTGCTGCTTTTCCTCCAAGACTGTCCTCGGCTAGAATTTGATTAGATAGATTTTTATATACACCGTCTGGTACATAAAACCCTTCTAGCTCACCCCAGCTAGAACCGGCACCGACTATGTCTTGCACACCATCTGATTTAACTATCTCTCCTTGAGTATCTATCTTGCCAACACCACTAGACCTGCCATCCTCACCCAACTTTACAAAACCACGAGTCTCTAGACCCGCTTGCTGTTCACGAGTTAAGTTCTTGCCATCTATAAAAAATTTTCCAATTCCCGAGTCTTGTCTTGCAAGATTAGCAACCGTTCCAAAGTAATCATCTACGGCCGTAAACTGAGCAAGATCTGCAATGGTTCCAAGATATGCTTCTCTTGGATCTTTTACTTCTCCCAACAAAGATCGAAGCTCGGGAGAAATGTTTTTTCTTGTTTGAAACATACCTGTTTCTAAACGATCTGTTGCTACACGACCACCACCACGAACCTTGCGACTTTCAATACTGTACCGACCAAGAAAATTTTCTCGTGCTAATCGAGCTAACTGTGGTGTAACCTTGTTACCTATTTCTATTTTAAAATCTCTACCCGCCCCAACTTTAGTCAGCCCGTTCTTCTTTAAGAAATCATCGTTGAATACGTTATCAGTATCTTTACGAGCCGCCTCAGTTAGTTCTTTTGCTGTAGATTTACGGTTTCTTGTAAAGTAATCGTCTGCAACTTTTATTGATTTTTCAGTAGGAACATACTTAGAGTCTTCAAAAATTTTGTATCTACGACGCAAATATGCATTGATGTTTTTTTCAATCATATCATTGACGTTCTTACCGTCCTTTGTATACTTCGCTTCTTTTAAAAAGTTGCTGTCTAAAACATCTTTACTCAACCTATTGACGTGCGCTCTCATTCGCATAGCGTTTTGACGAACTCCTTTGGGAAGTTCTTTCAGTACCCGTTTTTTAACAACTTCATCTGTCTCGGTTAAGTAACTTTCTACCCTGTTCATAATACCAACCTTATTAAGATTGCTTTCTTCGGGAAGTTTTTTTACAAAATCGTCAAGCTCTGTGTCTAAATCTTTAAGGATTCTGTCCGCTCTTTTTATTTGAGTCTGAACCTGACCGTCCATTAACAAACGTTTTTCTGATATTTGTCCAGGTAAATACCCACGGTAACGACTAAATGCAATTGCGTCCGCCGCAAATGATTTGAACTTCCCCAGTTCTTCTGCACTACCTGGTTTAGCAAAAAGTCTACGATCTAAAAGATTGTCGATACTCTGGGTTGCATCATCAATTTTTTTATTAGTTGCTTGAGCAATGTTCTTAGTAACTTTAGCATCACCAATAGTTTTTCCTGCAAGACCAAGACCAGCTTGTGCTACACCACCAATTCCCGTAGCTTCTACGCCAACCTTTAGTCTGTTTCCTAAACGAGCTAGTGCTTTTTCTCGACCGTAAATACCTACTAAGTCTGTAGTCTGAGTAGGACCCATGTCCACCCAGTCCCCGATTGTAGTCATATCATCTGTTGATACTGCGGCATCTGCAATTCCAGCCGCTGCTATTTCTTTAGATGCAAGAGTGAATCGTTCTGCTTTAGTTAAGGGTGTCTTGGACAGACCCTTGGCAGCACGTCCAGCCATGGTTACACCTTTAGCAGCCTTGGCGGCAATACCACCAGGAACTACAAACTGTGTAATAATTTCAGCACCCTTACCCAAGATACCTTCTGGATCTAAACCTAAAGCGTCACGAGTAGCTTCCGCTGCTTGCGTAACCTTGTCCCCATAGTCTGTGTCAGCAACGAGATCTACTGCTAAAGCACCAAGACCCACGACTCCCTCGACAGCACCTAATGCACCAGAAACAACACCCTCGCCAATTTCACGAACAGCAGATCCTTCTAGGAATTGTTCGCGATTACGACCTGTTTTTTCTACTTCGGGTGGTGTGGGCACTGGCTGTGAGGCTGTGTCTCCAAACATTGTAGTTGTTGGTTCTTGAGGTTCTTTAGCTGCATCCCCAAACATAGTTGTTGCCATAAAAAGTCACCTCACTTATGCGGGTTTTGTTCCAGATACCCCATTAGCATCAATATAATCTGTGCCTGGAGGTAAAGCATCATACTGTTCTTGAGTAGCAATTCTATTACCAGTGTTTGGTGGAGGTTGTCCACCACCACCTTGAGCCGAAGGCGCTAATGGTGCGGCACCACTAGCTATTTTAGTAGCGATCTCTAATGCAGCTTGCTGGTCATCCGGATTTTCTTCTAACGCAGCTTTAAATGCGTCAGCAAACACGGCGTTATATCTATATTCTTGTCGAGACTTTTCTCCTGCAACACCTGATTTCTGTAAAGCATTAGCCGCCGTAACCCGTGTCTGTTCAGTCTTCTTCATCTCTCCAAGACCAACAAGCATGCCGTTAGCAAAGTTAACAGAAGCCCGTGGGCTAGTACCGGCAGCAATAGCAAACCCAGTTATAGACCGGTTCATTGCATCAAGCTTTTGATTTGAACTTAGTTTTTTGAAAAAGGTATTTTTTGCAACCTTCTGCATTTCTTTGTTCATATCTTTTGCTTTAGGGTTTCCGCCAGCATATGTTGCAATCAATCGAGACTTTTCTTGAGTTGATATGTCAGGGTTAGCTAACATTGCACCCAAGTTCTGCATGCCAATTGTTAACTCTGGAGTTTTTTCTCCAAACTGTGACTCCGTAAACGGAGAAACAAAAGGTGTCTTGCCTGTCAGTGTGTCTGTTGCAAGTCGATCTGCTTGTTCTCTTGTCATTTCTTTTAGGTTAATCATCTGTGGCTTTGGACGTTCAACAACAGTTCCTGCTTTCTGTGTTACATCAATGCCAAACATATTTGTTCTGGCTCTCTCTTCTGGAGTTGCCGTGTTCGCAGCCAGTCGAGCCTGAGTGTCAGGGTCATTGAGCAAACCACCAAGTGCAAACCCACGTTTAGGATCTGCACCAAACGGATTAAGAGACGGCGCTGGTTGAGGAGCGGACATCTGAGGTGCTGATTGAGGAGCAACCTGTTGTGGTTGTGGTTGTGGTTGCGGCTGTGGTTGAGGAGGAGCCATGGGAGGTGGTGCCATGGGAGGTGGTGCCATAGGAGGTGCAGGTTGAGGAGCCATCCGATTAGCCATCATAATACCGCTCATATCAGGGCGGTTTACTGGGGCATCAATCGTTTTGACGGCTTCCTTTAACAAGGATTCACTTGACGACATAATACCGCCAAGGTTACGAAGTTTATTTCTTGCGTTGTTTTTGCTTTTAAATAAGCTGCGATTGGCTACTCGATCCATGTTCATCGCTTAAACCCCTAACCTATACCCGACAAGATGCCAGTTCCTGCTGCATTATTGTAATTTGCCATACCCATAGCATTACCTAAAATAGAAGATACGGGACTCGGCGCCGGCTTTGCACTTGTAGATAATGTACCCTGACTCGCTGGAACCCCTCGGAAAATATCTGACATATACTGCATTCGCATTGATGGTTCATATGCTTCTTCAATGTCCGCGGCCCGTTGTACATCGTACTCTGACTGCTGTTGACCTTGCTCCAAGGCGCCAATGTTAAACAAGGAGTTTACATCCCGCTGACCTGCACCTTGGAAAGCTTCTCCAAGTGCCGCTTGACGTGTACCAACACCCGCTTCTGCCGTACCAAGACCTCCGATTCCCTGACCAAGGCCCGTGAATATCTGTCCTGCGTTCTGTCCTCTTGCCATTTGATTCTGGAAAGCATTCTGTCCAAGCTCTTGTGAAGCTCCAAATCCTTGACCACGAAGTCCGGCCAATCCCATAGAAAGATCCGCCTGACCTTGTGCGCCAGCCATACCCATTTGATTACCGGACATTGCACTAGACGCACCAGCCTGACCTAACTGACCAGTAAGCTGTGCCGCTTGTTGTCCACGCCCTTGCTCTGCTTCAAAAGCTGATTGTGCGCGTTGCGCGGCACTTTCAAAACCAGCCTGACGCATTCCTGCCGCAGTTCTACCCTGTTGCTCTAATATATTTCTAGCTAGTTCGCTTTCCTGTATACCCTGACGAGCCCCACCAAACGCGCCGGCGCCTACAGCGTTCGCACCAAGCTGTGCTTGTTGCATCTGACCACTACGAGCGATGTCCGCTAGTGCCTGTTGCACAGCAGCATCTTCGTACTGATTCATAAACGATCCAATGCCCTCACCAGTAAACCTGTCTGTAGTATCTCTAAGCATCTGTTGGCCTTGAACCGCAGATCCTAAACCATATTGCCCTGCGTCCACGCCACCTTGCGCCGCAGTACCTAGAGCGGTACTGGCATTCGCTACATCTGTTGCAGTCTGACCAATAACATTTGTTTTAAATGGGTCATAGTAATCAGAAAAATCAGTCGGATCATAAGCACCGGTAGTTCCAGTTAGCGCGCTAGTGCCAGCATCAAAAGCCGTTTGAGCTTGAGCGCCTCTACCCGCAGCAGCCCCTAATGTGGTATCGGCATCCTGCATATAGGATTCGTATGAACCCACACCCTCTTCCGCCAGTCTAACAGCCTCAAGTTGATTGCCCGTAAATGGAGCAATGTCAGGACGTATAACTCCCCCATCAACCTGCGGTATCCGCTCTCCGCGAAAGTCTAACCTATCTGTACCATCAGCATTCTTTTCGTACAGTTGATTGCCGTCAGCATCTAAAATAGGCGTTCCATATAAAGGAGAGTCCGCGGCTATCCCACTAACAATAGGCTGACCACTAGAATCTAGTAATGGATTTCCAGCCGCATCTCTTTCAACTTGATACACATTTGCTAAAAGATTCTTTAGATACTCTTCTTGGTACTGAGGAAGAAGTTGTTGAGACTGATTTAAAACCGTTTGGTCCACACCGACATTAGCCATTCATAGTTCCTCCGTTGTCAAATCGGCGTTGCATAGCGTATAACTTAGCCGCTCCAAGGTCGCGATCGCCCTCACCAATCTTCTCTACATCTTTTGCTCTAAGAATAAATTCATTATTTGATACAAGTATTTCTTCAACAGGCTTACCGTTTTGTTCAATCACTCCAGGTATAGAATCACTTGTCCCTGTTCCAGGTCCCTCGATCAACCCACCTTGGGCATATGTTGGCCGGCTAGTAAATCTAGCAGGGTTTCGTCTGCGTATGTCCATTGCCTGCACACCGCGGAAACTTGGATCTCGTTCCCCTGTTGCTAACTGTCGATCTTGTAATGCAGATGTTATCTTAATATCTCTAGGTTCAGTTGCCTTTAACAAAGCTGCCATCATCAGTGGGTTGTTAGAAATATTTAACCCCGCCAAGCCAGCCGGACCAGCCGCTGCACTACCTGCACCTTGATTTGCCATCGAACCCATTTGGTTGTTTGCTCCACCCATTGCCGAAATCAGAGCGCCGATACCTTGTTGACTTACATTGTTGCCACCGCCACCGCCTTGATTTCCAAACATCGAAGCTATCTGAGCCAGTTGATTGCCGCCACCGCCTTGACCTCCGGCCCCCATAGCTTGCATTATTCCGCCCATTGGACCGCCTTGACCGCCCATGAACCCCATAACACCTGACTTGAAGGCGTCTTCTAGATCTCCACCACTAGCTAGTGTGCCAATTCCAGAGCCAATTGCGGCCCCTGCTGGTCCGCCCATAGCCATTCCAACAAGGCCACCTAAACTGCTAAGTAAACTCATAGCTTTTCACCCGACGTTAATTACTGCTGACAATAGCAGAAGTTCTTTAAAAGTTCTAGTCATGATATATTCACCGTAACTGACCCCACGCTACCAGTACCTGATATGCTTGGGAGATTCGTTTGATTCGAAGAAGTTATCCTGACAACACCAGGTAATCCGGCGGCATCACGATACTGAAACAACCCACCAACCTCTAGCCCCTGATCACTTGTGGGCAAGTTTGTAAGGGTTAATCGTGTATGACGACCTTCCCCTGGGTTCTGCATTTGCTCTAAATATAAAGCAAAAGATTGTACTAAGTCCGACATATACTTTTGGTCGTATTCGGCAGGAGGTCTCGCAAAGAATGGTTTTATAAGATTACGAGACATTATCTACGCCCATCGCTTCGCATATCAACCCGCGGTGTACCTAACCGCCAGCCAACACCCTCACCTGTAGATTCTAGTTTTAATGCAAACGCTCTTCCGCGAAGTCTAAGACTAACCTGTTCTGTCCATTGCTCGATTGGAGTTGTAGACGTTCGTGTTACAGACTTTGACTCTGTTTGAAGATACAAACCGCCAGGATAGTTCCTAGCAGAAAGCGTCATCGTAGCAGATGGAGATTCCGAGGAAGAGTTTCTAAATGTAAGATCAGGAATCATACGGTTAATAAAGACAAACTCATCTCCGTCCCCGATATCAATCTGACTGCTTTGTATAAATGCTGTTAACGCAGTAGCCGGCTCTGTACTTCCGTCATCAAACCCTGTCTCGTGACTGTATAGATAATGATCAGGAGCCGCGACCAACGGTAAATCTGTAATTCCTCTATCCAACCATGCTGTTCTAGCCAAGGATCCGTATGACCAAACGTTCTCCATATAGTTGAAGACAACGTAGCTGTCGTTTTCTTGGCTACTAGCCGAAGGATAAAACCACCAGATCTCGCCAAAGGCTGTGTTTGATCCCGCAGTAATCTTTGCTAACTGTGAAGAGTTAATGTCGTTAAACACATAGTCTCGAACCGTGCAAGGTAGGCGTTGCACCGTACCAGCATAGGCGTAGAACTCATTTCGTCCCATCCAATACACGGTATCTTCTACGTTTATAGCGGCAAGTGCGCTGGCAATCGTAATGTTTTCAGACACTACGTTTATACCAAATGTAAATGGGGGACCTAAGAACTGCATCGCGTGTAAGGATACGTCAGTAAACACAAGGACCTGTTGCTTTGTTTCTACCGCCGCAATAATCTCAGAGCCCGATCCAATACTTAAATCACCAGCGGTGTTCGTAGCTTGTGCGGACCAAGTAGCGGGATTCCCTTGACTAGCAAACCGAACTAACAGAGGATCCTGTGTTACTGATCCTTCTGGATTGCACCCAAAAGCTATAACATGGCGGTCTTTATCTGATACAAGAACAATTTTAGCCGACGTGGGTGTGGCCGAAGAATCTGACAACGTAGATATTAAAGCCGCTCGTACCCCTGTCCCGTTTGTTTTGTCCCAGTAGAACACGCCCTCGTCCCTAGGATTAATAATTAAGTCTTCTCCAAAATTATCATGGCTCCATACCCGCAACGTTTGTCCATCAATAGAAAGGTCAGCAGCCGAGTTCCATGTTCCACGGCCCCAAGATCCCGCATTCCAACCGTTACCGGTAATCGTTGTGTCTAGCCCCGTGTTGATCTGATATGCACCAACCGTGGCCGAGCCCCCAGTTCCACTGTCCGAGGTATTAGCAAACACTAACGTAGGCTCAAGGCCGTTGGTTGTAGTGATCGAGGAAGTAGTTGCTACGGCCCGAGCTTCAATCAGGTAGGTGTCATCATCGACAATAGTTTGTATTTGATATTCTTGATTTAAGACAGCCGCAGTAATAACTCCACCAAGAGTAGCAGCATCTGTGTAAGTCACAAAGTCATTGTCTAATGCACCGTGATCCTCGTCTGTAACTTTAATTGTGGTGCAAGTTACCGCCGCACTATTAGAGTGAGCCGCTGCTGTTGTAGAGTTTTGACCCCTAGCGCAACCAGTTAATGTTGCAGAAGAAATACCAGCATAAGTTATTATCTCACTGCCAATTTTTATTCGTCCAGAAGGAGGAAAACCTGACGCACTGTTTAAGACAATGGATTCTACATCCGCTGCTATTGCTCCATTAAGAGTATCGGCACCGGTTAGAAACGTTACCGCACCAGCGGCAGTTGTTGCCCGAAGTGGAGTGATGTCATAATAACCGCCACCCTCAAAGATGTAATACTTTAGGTGAGTGCCCACGCCGACGTATTGTGTACCGTCGAGGGCAACCCATGGATGCAAAGCACGGCATGTTCCTAAAAAAGCTTGATTAGAATTACGCAACCAACCACCAATCTTCTCAGGAAACCCAAACCGGAACCTGACCTTATCCATGTCAAACCAACCGCCTTCATTACTGTAGGAGGTTACTTCTCTATTGATACCAGGTTTGAACTGGAGTTTGGTCAGGGGCATTCATCTACTCCACCTAGTTTACATTCGCCGTTTCTTCTTCTGTATCAGTTGCCAACGATGCCGTCAAAGACTGCATAAACGCCATGCGTCCCATTTTTAGCTGGTCGATGTTAAAATTAGCAGAGCCAATCTTTCTATCTAAGTCAGCAACGTGGTTTACCATTACCTTCTGGGTGTCATTTAGTTGGTCTTCAGTGTAAGATTTATCGTTGATCGTAATGGTGTTTGTTTTTTTCTCAGCCATTGTGATCTCCTTTTAGTTTGTTACCACGGAACACCCGTGGCAGTGGTTGGTGTT
>Ga0070754_10001614_pt1 | contig 17821 bp, 10 predicted proteins | sample VirMetDEL_Sep_01_FD_75181 | JGI IMG/M metagenome (GOLD analysis project Ga0070754, IMG submission 75181) | Aqueous microbial communities from the Delaware River and Bay under freshwater to marine salinity gradient to study organic matter... | ecosystem: Environmental > Aquatic > Marine >... | reverse complement strand
TTAGCAGCAACATCAATTTTGCCTATGGTTTCTATCAGGCACACGTTGCAGATGCTAACTGCACTGGCGCAGTTATTATCAAACAAGACCACGAATCATGGCAGATTGTTGAATCTTTCGGCACTGAGGGTATGTCTATCACATGTGGCAACTTTATGTCCTTCAGTGTTAGCAAAGCACCTAAACTTGTCATGGTCTGATTAACACTAACTATTCTTTGCTTAACTAACTATGTGGGACGAAATTATGGACATGCCAGGTGAGATCTTCGATATAGATATCGACGATCGTGAGATGATGCCACCTGATATGCAAGAAGATATTGAAAAGGAAGATCCTTTGCTAGATTAACACTAACTGTAGCGATTCTCAACTACTCTTTCTTATTGAGAATCGCGGCCGCGAGTAGTTCGCCCATACTAATGGCAAAAGTATGGGCGCTAATTAACACTAACTGCCGCGGCCGCCCGACCAGTTGCCTAAGTGGCACAACAGCAACCCCAAAGGTCCTGACCCTGTGCCTATAATGACTTCAGTTCAAACGAAACGACAAATCATGCAACGCTTCACCAGCAACCCCTACGAGCAGCAGATCTTGGCAAAAGGTCGCGACCTGCCCAAGGCACAACCTGCCACCCGTAAGGTGCCTGCTCGCTTCGCTGACCGCTTCGCCACTTATGAAGAGTATCAGGAAGCGATGGCAGACTTCCTCAACGGCATGTGACAATCAGAGGGGTGTCCCTCACCCCTTGACTTTCCCCCAAATCTTTTCTAATCTACCTTCAGTTCAAACAAACACAATGTCTGTGACTCTGACTCAATCCTACAAGCAATTCTGTGCACCTCGTACAGTTGAGATGATTGAAAATCTCATGGAAGAGAATTATGATCTTGAGGCAATGCTGCAGTTCATTGACGAGCATTCTGAGGATGATTTCTATCACTTCTATGAGGATTATGTGACCGCTGGTGAAGCAATTGGTTACGAGGCAGTTGATGCTTACGTGCAGGATTGCGGTATCGCTGATGTTGGCACCTGTGAGGAACGTTATATGGGTCACTATCAGTCAACGGCAGACTTTGCTGAAGAATATTACACAAACATCTTGTGTGAATCTATCCCTACCATGATTGTGGTTGATTGGGAAGCAACTTGGGACAGTGCTTTATATTACGATTTCACTGCATGTAACGATGGTCAGGCATACTGCCCCATCCACATCTTCCGTGATAACTGATAACAATTGGGGGACTAATCTCCCCCTATTATTATCAACATTGCGATCACGAATTGTCTCACTATTCTATGCCTTACCTGCCCACTGCACAGGGTAAGACAACGATTTTAAGTTCACTATTCAAACTCATCAAAAAATTAACTAAGTGACAACAAAGGCAATTCAGCAAACTATCAACAACCCAACCATGCTTAAGACTGCACTTATCGTTTTGCTGTTAGTAATGTTTTGGGAACCGATTCGCCCTGCCAGAGTTGTAACAGGGGAAGCATTGCACACGATCGCCCGTCTAGTCGCCAAATAAAACCAGTTGCCTAAGTGGCACAACAGCAACCCCAAAGGTCCTGACCCTGTGCCTATAATGACTTCAGTTCAAACAAACAACAACCCAACCATGCTCAAGACTACTCGCACCCGTGTCATCGCCTCCCTGATCTCTATGTTTAAGGCAGAGCATGGCAGCACCCCTGCATGGTTGATTGAACTGCATCATCGTTCTGATGATGACCTGCTGCTGCAGCGCCTCTCCAATTGGCGTCAGAACTATCCCGCTCTGTATGCTGCTCACGGCATCTACGTAATGTGACAATCGGGGCACTGTCCACCATCACCCTCAAATTGCCCGCCTGACCCTGTAGAATGACTTCAGTTCAAACAAAGCAAATGACCAAGACCATCGACCTCGCCTCCATCCTGGCAACCTACACCGCTCAGCACAACGCCATGATGGCACGATCTGCCGCCAACCGTCAGGCGTTTGATGAGGGTCGCCCTGCTCCCTTCCCTGCCGCTGCTCCCACCAGCACCTGGCAGATCAGCGATCGCGACTGAGCGCGGTCGCTCGCGACTGATAGCAACTCATTCGCCCTTAACTAACAACAATTCACACAATCATGATCAATCCCTGCATCATCGTCAGCACCCCTCAGAGTAGTGCAACCGAAGAGATTAGACTCTATCCTGTCACTCGCGAGTGCATGATTTTCTGGCAATCGGGTCACTACAGCAACCACATTGTGCGTCGTCGTGATATGCTTCGTTTGGTAACTAACCTCAAGCAAAGTGCAGGTGCATGGGTCAATCGTTACGCTTTTAACTGATCATGAATCAACGTAAGTATCGCAAGATTGTTGATGCAATCATGGCAGACAACAACTTCTATCTTCACGACGAATCCAAGCATTTGAAATACAAACACAAGGAACTAGGTATCATTCAGACATGCTCAAAAACACCTAGTGATAACTACGCCATCGCACAGATTGAGAGGCAAATTAGAAGATCTTTAGCAGCAGTTAAGTAACACTGAGGGGCAGTTAATTTGCCCCCTTAAATGTTATTTAAGGCCGCCGAGCGAAAACTCTGGGTCCCTCCTAACCTACAAAAGTATCCAGACGACCGCTAAATATTATTGAAAAGGTTTTATAAAAACCACGAAAAGAAAAAAAATTTCCCAGAAAAAATTCTTATGGAAAAGTTTAATTATGACGAGTATGTAAGTAATCGTAATGATATATTAGAAAGTTTTGATAAATTTTGTGATGATTTAGAGGATCGTGCACTTAGTAATTTTGGGAAGGATGATGGAAGAATTAGTGAGAAGATTAGAAATTTTAGAGGAGAGGGTGAAGGAATTAGAGAGACCGACAATAATGTACAAACGCCCGAAGGCGAGTGAGTATGAAAGTTTGTCAGACACTCTAAATTATTTGCACAATAGTATAGAGGAGCTAAGATGCCATTTATTGTCGGACCAGAGACAATAGACACACCAAGTACTGATGGATTATGTACATATCCTGCAGCACCATTAGGAGGTAATCCGTATGTATCAGCAAATGTGTATATAAATAAATTACCAGCAAAGGTATATACTAGTACTAGTATACCTGCGCCTGTAGTTGGAGTACCATTACCCACGAATCTAACAGGGGTATGTCAACCAGGTACACGAAGGATTGAACCAGTAATCAACAAGAATGTGTTTATCAACGGGCAATTATTTGCTGTTACTGGTGACGAGGCAGAATTAATTATAGGGATAGGCACACCAAGGACCTTGACAGGGCCTTTTAGTTATCCTACAATAGAGATTGGAACACAAACAATAGGAGTATAATTATGGCACGAAGCAAGATTGGTATTAGTGGGAAGCAGATTATTGAGTCTCAGCCAAAGAACACACGACAAGGTAGTGGGAAGCATACTAAATATGCTGCGACTAGTCGTAACAAGGCACGAAAAGCATATAGAGGGCAAGGGAAGTAATGAAAGATTTACTGTTCATCTCACAGGATAAAGAGATGGCACTCATTCAGGAGATGTCATACAAGATCAAGATGTCAGATTGGGATATACACCCAAGTAAGACATGTTTTTTGTGTGTTTCTCCTGATTATTCAAGTATTGTGACACAACATCTCTCGCATTCATTAACAATGGATCGGGAGATTTTTCATATTGAGGCAGTGAATGTGCCATTTCCAGATGAAGATCCTTCCCAGTACAAGTTAAATTTTGAGTTAGATTTTGCGGAGTGGGTATTAGATTGGGATAACTTTGTATTATGTGAGGCAGGCGTTATCCGAGGCGGGAACTATAGTTGGATTACTAGTAGTATGGAGAAGTTTTCAGAGAAGAATTATTATACTTTATCACTTTGCGAGAATATTGGTAGTAAATATAAGAGTGATATGGTTTCACTATATTATGATGATAAGGTAGAGGACTTACATTTTTGGTGGGAGAGACCAAATAATCATTGGAAATAAATTAAGGTAATGGGATAGAAACCCCATTAAAAGTTCTATTAGAACAAATTTATAGCGGAGGCTATGATGGGATTGTATCCAGTAGACAAAAGTCAAGACTTTATTAATGAAGGGATGACATTAATCACCGAGACTGATAGTGAGAAGTATCTAAAAGCGTCAGGAAAGGCATCCAGTAAGAAAAAGAAGGATGAACTATATCCAATGCCTGAAGACCGCCTAGAACGCCCTTGTGGAGGTGCTGGAGGATTTGATGATTATGTAGAGCATTGGACCGAATGAATAAATAATTGCAGTCTATTGTTGTGTCTAAATGCCAACCTTTCAGACATTCAAAGATTTGAGTGTTACATTTAAGAAGCATCCTGTTTCTAATGATCTAGTAACAGTAAAAGATAAAGCTGCTATTGTTCAGGCAATAACAGTGTTGCTTCTTACTAGGAAAGGTGAGAGACCATTTCAGCCTCAGTTAGGTTGTGGGATACAGAATGCATTATTTGAACCATTAGATTATGGTACTGCAGGTATTATCAAATCTGAGATAAGGGATACATTAAATCGTTACGAACCAAGAATTAGTGTTGATAATATTTTGTGTATACCTGATGATTTGAATAATGGATATGAAGTTGAGTTATCATATACTATTATTGGAAGAGATGATGCACCAATAGCAGTAGAATTCTTTCTAGAGCGTACACGATAATGCCATATACACAGGTTGCAAATTTAGATTTTGAAGATATTAAATTAGCTCTAAAAGAATATCTTAGGGCACAATCAGATTTTACTGATTATGATTTTGAAGGGTCAGCATTATCAGTATTAATTGACACATTAGCGTATAACACGTATTATACGGCATTTAACACCAATATGGTGGTAAATGAACTATTCATAGATTCTGCCACGTTAAGGGACAATGTGGTAGCAATTGCGAAGCAATTAGGGTATAGACCCAAAAGTATTACATCACCAACTGCTTATATTAACTTCACGATTGATTATAATACACCAACAACTGATAGGGAGTTAATATTAAGAAGAGGTACTGGATTTATTACTTCATTTGATAATAACATTTATCAGTACATTGCAACGGAAGATGTTACTGGTCAAGTTGTTAATGATCAAGCAGTATATTCAAATGTTCCATTAAGAGAGGGAACATTAATTACAAATACGTATACAATCAATACTGCATTAAGTACACAGAGATTTATTTTAGACAATCCAAATATTGACACTAATACCATCAGAGTAAATGTTTTTCCTACAGGAGGATCATTTAGTGAAGAATATTTAATTTCTGACAATATATTAGGTGTTGATGGACAATCAAAGATTTTCTTTCTTGATGAGATAGAAGATGATCGTTATGAGATATTATTTGGTGATGGAGTTATTGGTAAGAAGTTAGACAATAATTCTAGAATTGAAGTATCGTATATTACAACTAGTGGACCAGAATCAAATAGTGTAAAAACATTTGTATTTTCTGGTGTATTAGAGAATCCAGATGGTGTAACACCAAATTCTTATGAAGTAACAATTAATTCTACTATAGCATCTGCTGGTGGTGAGGATAAAGAATCTACTGAGAAGATTAAATATAATGCACCAAAGACATATAGTACACAGAATCGTGCAGTAACTGCACAAGATTATAGTGCAATTGTAAGGAATGTTTATCCATCAATTAGTGATATTATTATTTTTGGTGGAGAGGATCAAGATCCACCAGAATATGGAAAAGTATTTCTTGTAATTAAACCAACAAATGCTGCATATTTAACATCAACTACAAAAGCAAATATTATTTCAGATTTGAGAAAATATACAATTGCATCAATTGAACCTGTAATTATTGATCCATCTGTATTGTATGTTGAGTTAACTAGTAAGATCTATTACAATAGTAATACAACAGATCAGACAGAAGCACAAATTAGAGATAAAGTTATTGGATCTGTACAAGATTATCTTGATGATTCTGATATTGAAAAGTTTAATGGTAAATTTAGATATAGTAAAATTGTAGGTGTTATTGATAATTCTGATCGTAGTATAAATTCTAACTTAACCTCTATTAAAATGAGGAAAGATTTTATTCCACAACTAAACACAAAGACATATTATGAGATATGTTTTCAGAATGCTTTTGAGACTGATTGTGATGATCCAGTTTTGACCAGTACAGGGTTTAGGGTTACTGAATATCCAAATTATGATGTTTATATTGAAGACCGAAATGGCAAAATTGTCCTATATAGACTAGACTCGTTAAATGGCGAAAAAGTAGTTCTTAACGAAGAACTTGGTGATATTGATTATCAAAAAGGTGAATTAAGAATGTATGATGTGACTATCATTAAAGGTAGTTTTTCTGATAATAGAATATCTGTAAGAATAAGCCCAGAATCTAATGATGTGAGGGCAGTACGAGAAGTTTATCTAGATGTTGATATTGCTAATTCAAGTTTTACAGCTTACAAAGAGTAATTAAATGACCGTAAAGACTAAAAGAATATCTACTCTTATTGAATCTCAATTACCAGAATTCATCTCAAGTGAATATGAGATGTTTAGTAAGTTTGTGCAAAAATATTATGAATCTCAGGAAGTACAAGGTGCTCCATTAGATGTAATTACCAATATCCAAAAGTATATGGATATTGATTATTATGAAAAGAATTTACTTAAGCAAAATGATGAATTAGCATTATCATTAACTTCAACAGATACATCTATTACTCTTGTAGATGGTTCTTCATTTCCAGAAAAGAATGGATACGTAAGAATTGGTGAAGAAATTATATTTTATGCTAGTAGAAGTGGTAATGAACTCCTAGAATGTTCTAGAGGTGTTAGTGGTAATACAAAATTAGGAGATTTGTATAATGAATCAAATTTTGTAACTACTGTAGCTTCTACACATTCATTAGGAGAAAAAGTATATAACATCAGTAATTTATTTCTTTATGCAATTGTAAGAAATTTTGAGTCTCAATACTTAGGTTCTTTTCCTGAAAAGTATCTTAAGGAAGATGTAGACAAAAGAACTTTAATTAAAAACATTCAAAAGTTTTATAAAGCAAAAGGAACTGAAAGTTCAATTAAATTTGTTTTCAATTCTCTTATTGCAAAAGAAGAAGATAATGTTCCATCAACATATAATCCAAGAGATTATACGTTAAAGTCTTCAATATCAGATTGGGTTACATCATATTCATTAAAAGTAAAAGTTGTTTCTGGTAATGCATCTAGTCTTATTGGAAATAAAATTATACAAGATGATAAAAATTATCCTTATGCATCTGCTATTGTAGATGATATAAGACCAATTGGTGGTGCTGATGGCGAACAAATTTACGAAGTAATTTTAAATCCACAATCAGTAAATGGAGAATTTAGAATTTCTTCAAGAACTGAGCTAGAAGAAGAAATTTCAACTAGTTTGACTGCAGGAGATAGAGTTAATGTACAATCAACTGTTGGATGGAAAAAAGAAGGATCATTTATTGTTGGTAACGAAACATTTACATTTAAAGAAAAAAATGTAAAACAATTTTATGTAGATACCAGATCATCTTCAGTAACACATAATGTTGGTGATGCTGTATATGATTTTTCTCCTGTAAAGTATAATAATGTTGTGCTAATGGTATTTGGCACGTTATATGATTTAAAACCATCAATTTCTTTACCATATGCAGCAAAGGGTGATAGTGTTCAAATAACAAATTCTGGATTTAATACCAGAGATAGAGTTATTTTTAATGCCAGTGATGAAACAATTAGGTGGTATTTAAATGATTTAAATACTGCCCCTTCTTCTTCGTCTAATTTGAGTCTACAAACTCAAATAGAAGATTTTATTGCTGATGTTTCTGCTATCTATGAAGATGAACAGTTTTACTACATTTGTTCATCTAGTTATCCATCTTATGATATTTTAAGTGTCACTGATAACGAAACTCTTCTTGATCCTAAAGTTTTAAGGATTATTAGAAAAAATCCAATACAGACTACTGAAATTTATGAAACTAGTAATAGAGACGTTGGTATTTTTGTAGATGGAACTCTGGCGTTTAGTCACAAAGATAGCGATCTTGTAAAATATGGTTATATAACAAAAACTAATATTACAGCAAAAGGATCTGGATATAAGAAATCTCCGTTTGTATTAATTAATAATCAACCTAACAAAGCTGTTTCTGTACTATCTGGAGAAACTGTAAATTCAATTTCTATCATTAATAATGAAATTTACACAGACGATCCTGAAGTAACTATTACATCTGGTAGAAATGCTACTGCAAAAGCAATTGTTACAAAGGGTGAAATTACTAGTATTGTTGTTGAAAATCCAGGAGAATATTATTCAAGTCCTCCAATTGTTAGAATTACAGATTCTAATGGAAAAGGAAATTTTGCTGAATATGAGTCTGTAGTATCAGAAGATGGTCAAGTTACAGAATTTATACAGATTAATAAAGGTAGATTGTATGGAAAGAACACAGTATCTGTAGATATTATAGCACAAGGATCTGGTTCTACAGCAACTGCTGAAATTAGAAAGTGGGTTAAGAACAGATATAAAAAACTTGAAAATTCTTTAGATGATGCAAATGGTTATGTATTTGATACATATAATCCATCAACTGGTAAACATTATGGCATAGTTGCAAATCCACTCAAACTGAGAGCGAAGATTGGGGATAACTTAAATAATCTATTACAAGAACCTGCAACTAAGGATCACTCAAAAATTCTAGGATATGCTTTTGATGGTAATCCAATTTATGGACCATTTGGATATTCTGATCCAGGTGATCCTACATCATCTATTGCAAGAATGCAATCTGGATATACAATTAAAACTTCAAGGGAAAATGGTCCATCTATTGCAACCTATCCATTAGGAACTTTTATTGATGACTATACATGGACAAAGAATATTACTACTGGTAAAACAAGACTTGATGAAAATAATGGAAGATATTGCGTAACACCAGAATATCCAGAAGGAACATACGCATATTTTATATCTACTAATAGTTTAAATAATCCAACCTTTCCATATATCCTTGGAGAAAATTTTTATTCTTTACCAGTATCTTCAAATTATAGTTCAGATATTTCACAAAACGATCTTCCTAGAAATAGTTTAAGATTAAATGTTAGTGGCATAGATTCAAACGGATATAATGCTGTTGCAACTATTCAATCTGTTAAAAAAGGATCTGTTACATCTGCTGTAGTAGAAGATTCTGTTGGCAATTTTTCTGTTGATAATGAATTAAATCTCAATAGTTTAGTACTAGTTGACGATTCAAATACTGGAGGACAAGGAGCTGCAGCATCTGTTAGCGAAATTTTTGGAAGAAATGTAGAGAGTGTAGAATCAGTAGAAGTAAAACCAACAAAAATATCTACAAGAAATTTTGTATATTTCTTTGATGGTGATATTATTACTCAAGATAATACTGGTGCCACGGGAGAAGTTGTAGGTGATTCTTTTAATACAACAGAAATTGTTCTTAGATCGGTAACAAATACATTTAATTCTACTGACACTATTAGTTCAGATAAAACTATTATTAATGTAACAATAGATAAAGAATCGTCTTATGTAAAAGGGTCTGTATTAAGTTTGTATGATGGTGTTGATTCTACAATTGCTACTGGCGAAGTATTAGAATCTACTAATGATCAAAATATTGTAAAATTAAAAGTATTGACTGGATCTTTTATTGTAGATGATAGTTATTCTTTATTAAGTGATAATTTAATTGACACTTCTGGTTCTAAAATAATTGTTATTAGTTCACTAAGTAAAAACATTAACGTATTATCATCTTCTTCTAATATTGTTTTAGTAAAAACTGAAGATGCTCACAGACTATCAATTAATGATATTATTAATGTTGAGATCGATCCAGATGATTCTGTTACTGAAACAACTTATTATGTAAGAAAAAGAAAGTATCAAAAACTTAAATTAGCAAAACAAAATTATTTTTCTACTATTCAAGATACTGGTATTGGTAGAATTGATACATTAATTGGCGGGTTTGATTATGCATCATCAACTTTTGGTGGTGGAACTTTTACTGATGTTGAAGTTTTATTCTCAAATGTTGATGATGCAAGAAATAACCTTGGTCAAACTGTTGGTGACGTAGATAGTGCTGTTATTGGAAGATCTGGTGGATCTGATAATGCTAGAGCTACAGTTACAATTGGTTATATTGTTAACGTTACATCATCAAATAGCGCAACAAATACAATTGTTGTAGATGATACGACCCATGTATTTCCTGGAATAAGAGTTCGCGGACAAATATTTCTAATGATACATCTGTATTATCCGTTGATAGAGATACTAATACAATTACACTAACAAACAATCAAACTAATTTTCCAATAACAGGTGCATTAACTACAGTTGTTTTTAATCCAGGAGTAGTTTCAACAGTAACTATAACTTCAAAAGGAACAAATTATAGAAAAGGAGATACAATTTCCTTTGCTGATAGTGATTTAGATAAAGGCAATTTCCCAAATGCAAGAGACTATCTTGCAATTGTAGATCATATAGGATTATCAACTACTGATAATATTCTTTCTTTAGTAAATGTAAGAGGATTATCTGAAAATGATCTATTAAGAATAGGTCAAGAAACAGTAAAAGTATTATCAGTTGATATTACTAATAACAAAGTAGTTGTAGAAAGAGGTCAAAATAATACATTAATTACAGATCATTACAATGGCACTACATGCGAATTAATTGAATCTGAATATCGCTTTACTCCAGGAACACAATTGTTTGATCAAGATCCTGGAGATCCATTTGTTAAGTCATATGATAAAGATACACAAGTACTTACTTTATATTATGAATATGGCGAAACAAGTATAAGAAATATTAATTTAAATACTTTGTTTACTGATCAAAGTTCTCCTGCCAAGACAGCATCAGTATCAGAATTAATTTCTTTATATAATAAATTTGAATACTCTAAGTCTAACACAAATTTTGAAATTCTAACAACATTAGACTTACAGAAAAATTATAGTTATAAATTTGACACTAGTCATTCGTCTATGGCAAATACTTTCTTGGAATTTTCTCCAAGTATCAACAGAAACATTATTGCTGTAGATAGTTTTAGGTCAAACTTTGCTCCTGGAGCAAATGGATCTTATATTACTTTAAAACCAGGACAAACGTTTAGTTATTTTTATGGATCAACTCCTATCGGAAATGCTATTGATGGAAATGCTCTAGTAAAAGATGAATCTCTAGTTGAATACACAAGATACTACTTCTTTGATAAAAATAATGATGTTGATGTTTCTGATAGTTATTTTAACATAATTAATGATCCATTACAAGGTCGTAAGAAGATTGTTTTCACAACAGAAAATTCTTTTGTTTATGATTATACAACAACTCCGCAATATGATGGATCAGGAACAATTAAATACTCTACAACTAATAGATTTGCTGTAGGTAGAATTAAATCTGTAAAAATAGATAGTCCTGGAGATGGTTATGAAAATGTACCATCTATTTTTGGTGTAGCTCCAAGCAGAGAATTAGAAGCTACTGTTGATGTTCAATACAATCCAGTATCAAAAAATATAACTGGTCTTACTCTTCTTCAAAAAGGTAAAAACTATGTTAGTCCAAAAGCAGTTGTAATTGGCGATGGTTCTGGAGCTATAATAGATGTTTTTGTTAAGGATGGTGAAATTGTATCTGTATTCTTAAAAAATGGCGGAAGATACAATAGTGCTCCATCAATAAAAATTGTAGAAACTTCAGTAAAAATATATTTCCAATCAGATAATATTGGCGTTCCAGAAAGTGTAAAAATAGAAAATAGTGGATTCTTATATCATACTGATGATACTTTATCCAGAAAGTATTTGTCAACTACTGCATTAACTCTTTTTAATGTTGACGAAGATGCATTTACAGAAGGAGAAAAGGTTGTATCTGAAAGTAATGGCGTAGTCTATGCTACTGGTATAGTAGCAAAAAATGGATGGAAAAAAGGAAGTAATATTATAAGACTACGTAATGTTACTGGAAGTTTTATTAAAGGTCTTTCAGTCCAGAGTGAATTTAGAAAAAAACCTGCAGAGATTATTGATATTTTTACATCAGAGTTTTCTCCAAATGTAAAGACATATTATGATAACATTGGATACTATAAATCTGATAAGGGTAAAATTGGTTCTAATTCTCAAAAAATAACAGATTCTTATTTCTATCAAGATTTTTCATATGTAATTAAATCAAAAACACCTATTAGTGTTTGGAGAAATTTAATTAAAGAAACTACTCACCCAGCTGGATTCCAGTTATTTGGAGAATTAGTTATAGAATCTTTTGGAAAAAATGATGTAAAGAGTGCTAATTTAAAGAACTTTAGTATTATAAACCTTGCTCCAAAACAGGTATCAAATCTTTCTACTAGCAAGTTTATAAAGCAGTCAATTGTTAATTATAATCATGTTAATGAAGAAAGAGGATTAGGATCTGTCTCAGTTGATTCTCAAAACAATACAGAAACATATGCTACTGAAATAAGTATATCTCCAGCATTTGATGGTGTTACAAAAACTTTTACAATTCAAGATAAAAATACTAACAATCCATTAACACCATATAATGAAGAAGAACTTTTAATTACTTTAGATGGAGTTGTTCAGGAACCAAAAGTAGCATACACAGTTTCTGGAACAAACATTACTTTTGCAGATGCTCCTCTTGGAGAAAGAACAGCAGAAGGTCAAAATGTTCCTCCTCAAACTTTTTATGGAAGAGCATTTAAATTCAAAATTGATACTTTAAATGAAGAGTATTTAAGGAAAGTAAGAAATTTCTTCCAGAGAAATGGTAGATGGTTAGATGCAGCAAATCAAATAAAATTCAATAGACAATTTATTGTTGAAGAATCTATTGGATATGTTACCGAAAAATATCCAAACATTGCATGGAACCAATTTAGAGAAAAGTGTTCTAGAGATATTGGATATTTTATAGATGCTATAGAACATGACATTAGATTTGGAGGAAACTTTAAGAGCATTTCAGCAGCTGAATCTTATTATAGCAATAATGCAGTAGATCATATTACAGATCAGATTACAGAATCTTTAGATGCTTTTAAATATGCAGCAAAACTATGCGCAGCAGCAATAAGAAATTGGGATTATACTGTTACAAACGCAGTAATTGCTCCAAATAATGAAACTGATATTATTCAAGTTGATTCTACATTTGGTATTGTTATTGGAATGAATATCAGCAGTGGTTCTCAATATGCTGAAGGAACTACAGTAACTGAAATTGTTAATGATACTCAAGTAAGAGTTTCAAATAATTCTTTTATTTCTAATATTGCAAATTCTCTAGATGTTCAACCAGGACAAACTGTAATTATTTTACTAAATGAAGTTTATGCAGGTGTACAAATACAAGATACAGGAATTATAGAAGTTGGTGATGTTAACGTTGCGCAGGTTGGAGCGGCTACTTTAACATCAGTAACATCTTTCTTTACTATTCCACAAGTAACATTTTCTTTAAGTAAAATAAACAATGGAACGTTTTATGATGCGTCTAACTTAATTGAGAAAAATAAATTATACATTCAAGAAGAAACTCTTGGATATATTAAAGCACAATATCCATTATTAGTCATACCAGACGAAACAAAATGTAAGAGAGATACTGGTTATCTAGTGGATGCTGTTGTTTATTCTTTAAGATATGGCGGAACTGAAAAGATAATTGAATTTGCAAAATCTTATTATAATGGCAACACTTTAAAATTTATTAATAATGAACTCACAGAATCTGTTGAAGCATTTGAATATGCAGTATCATTAATGGTTTTAGCAATGAGAACCTTATTGCCCAATGGAACTTATACCTCAGAAATACCTTTTACAGGTCAAAATATTTTATCAGATCCAGAACCATTCTTAGCATCATGTATTGAAGTAGAATCTTCATTAGATTCTTATTCAAATATTGTAAAGACATTACTTCTTAATGGCATTGGTTTAGTTCAACCAGAACCAGAAAATAGTCAGAGATCTGGAAATTGGACAAATAGAAAGACATATTCTAATTATGATATCATTGCAGATTCTAAATTGATATCATATCCAGATTATAATGATTCTATTGGATCAAAAGAATGTGATGACGTAGTAGATTCTATTTCGTCTCTTTACGGCGGATTGGAATCTGTATTATTAAATGGTGTAAATTCTGTAATTAAAACAAATGCAGATTATATTGATGGCGAAACAAAGGAATTTGAATTATATTATGAAGACTCTTCTATAGTTAAAACAGACGAAAATGAAAATCTTCTTGTATTCTTAAATGGAGTTTTGCAATTGCCAAAATCTTACAACATAGTAAGATCTAGTGATGAAAATGAACCAGACATTATATCTTTCACAGAAGCACCGAAATGGGAACAAAATTTAAATTCTATAACTACACAAGAACCAATAGCTATTGACAAAACCTTTATTACTAGAGTTGGTAGTTATGAATCGTTAACAATAGATAACGAAAGAGTATCTATTAAAAAAACTGGACCATTTTTAATCTTTGATAGTAAAACAAACATTCCAAGAAAAATTGATGATACTAGATATGCGTATGTTTTTGTAGATGGCGTTTTACAAAATGCATCAAAATCTTATATAATCAGTGGCGCCACTATTACATTTAAAAAACCACTTTCATATCACATACTTGATGACGGAACTCAAATTTCTCCAAGGGTTGATATCTTATTATTCTATGGTAGAGATATTGAGAAAAAATTAACTTTCTATGATTTTGAGCCAGAAACTTATTATAATAAAGTCAATTTTAGCATTACAGATTCTAGTGTAGGTGCAACAGAGTATAATAAAATTGTACAATATTTCCAATTATTTGCACCATCAAATTACAATCTTTCTAAAGTTGTAAATGGTACTACATTGCTTGAATTAAATACAACTACTGGAGAATTGAATATAATTGGTCATATTAAAAAAGTATTTTTTGATCAAAATTTAAATAGGGTAGATTTTGTTCTTGCTAGTAATAATATTGTGGTTGGCAATGAGTTTGGAATATTGGATCCAAATGGAACTCACATTCTATCATATGATGGTTCATTAAGCAATCCCAATAATGTAAGTTATCAATTAAGCAATGAAGTAACTGCAGATTTTACTTATGATTTAGATGCAGAGACAGGACTAAGAAGACTTCCAAGAACTGCTTCTCCATTTGCATATGATACTGCACATGCTAAAAAAGAATGGGATTTAAAACCATCGATGATTCCAAACTTAAAAGAAGGCGATAAGATTAAAATTGATGGGGAATCTGACTTTAGAGAAATAACTTCAATACCTGATACTGTATTCTCAAAAGATTTTAGACCTGGAACTATTGTACATAATGAGATATATGCAAAAGTATCAGCAACTAATTATAACGGATTTACAAAAGGAATTGGTTTAGGCATAGTTGCTGAACTATCAAATGGGTCAGTTTCTAATTTAGTCTGGAATAAAAGAGATTACAATCTATATACTGAATTTGGAATAGTTGATAAATCAACTGTTTATGGATACATGTATCCACCAGAAATTGAATTTATTCCTGTTGATAATAATGGCGGTGGAGCTAAAGCAGAAGCCATAGTATTAAATGGCATGGTAGTTGATATTGTATTAACAAATCCTGGATCTGGATATACACAACCACCAAAAGTAGTAATTTCTCGTGGATATTTTAGAGATAAAGATCATAGAAAGATTGATTATTATATTAGTTTCTCTAAAATTCCTACAGAAACAAATGTAAAATCAAGTAATTTTGTTACATCAACAATTACAGCAATAGTTGGCGGATATCAACCAGATGGAGTTGTATTATATGCTTCTGTTTCTTCACCTGCAGAACTTAATAATGAATTTGTAGGTATTAATCAAATAACTATTGAAAATGAGTTAGATGTTTCTGTTTCTCATGAAATTGTAAGTAAGATTGATGTTTCTGCAAAAGAAATATCAATGTCTTCAACTACTTTCAGCACTGCTGTTAATGTTGTTGAAGTTGATGTAAAACTTGTTGAAGTTTCTATTGATAAAACAATTATAAACTTTACAAGATTGCTTGGATCTATTGACAAAGCATTTAATGAATATCCAGATTTTTATAATCAAGATATATTAGGAAATAGTTTACGAACTTTTGAAGGATTTAAATTTGTTGAAACTGGATACTCAGATGTTTCTTTACTAACAATTGAAGATTATTCAAATCTATATCCAGATTTGACAATTGGAGATTTTGATGAACCTGGAACTGTTCGTGTAAATACTACACTTGATCTTAGATTTAATTCTGCTTATCCATCAATACAAAATTTTGCATCATATCTAGATATTGCAGTAAATGCAACTGATAATACAATATACGTTCCAGACACTAGTAGATTTGCAGCATCAGGAAAACTTTTACTTGGCGATGAAATAATTGAATATACATCTAAATTAACAGATCGTTTTATTGGAGTTACTAGAGGTGTAGACGGAACTACAGCAAAACCACATGATGCTGGAGATTTAATCAGAACCTTTTAATGCTTAATTGTATAAATATATCAGAAATTGTAGAAGAGATTTTTTAAATGCCTGCCATCATCTCAGAAAAGTTTAGAATTTTTAATGCGAAGCAGTTTATAGAGTCTTTTACTGAAGGCAGTGGAGAGTCTGATACCGCTAGAACTAGAATGTATTTCTTTGTAGGTCGTCCTCAAAGATGGGACGCATATCTAGAAATTTACAGTCAAAATGCTACAGCATTTAATGTTGGAGACGAAGTTTTCGTCGGTGCTAACTACGGATCTTCAACTTTTAGAGCAAAAGTAAGACAAGTTTTTGCAGAAAGTCTTCTTCTTTATGATGTAAATGGTGCGGCAGGAATCTCTAGTACACCAAGTGTTGGTTCAACTTTACTTGGTTACTCGGGCGGAGTTAACACTGGTGCTCAAGCTGTAACAGGAGTTTACAGATATGCTACCGATGAAATTCCACCTCAACCACTAGATAACCAGACAGAAAAATATGCTGTCTATGACGACCTAATTTCTGCAAAAAGAATTTCATCTGATTATGTTAGAACTGTAGTAACTAGATACAATTGGATTGCAGGCACAATCTATGATATGTGGAAACCAGACTACTCAGGTGTTTCTACTGGAAGAACTGGTAAGACAGCGGCAAATGGAGCTCCATCAATTTCTTCTGCAAAATATTATGTAATGAATTCTTCTTATCAAGTTTGGTCTTGTGTTCAAAACTCAAATGGATCACAATCAACTGAAGAACCTTCTATTACTCCATCTGTAGGAACCTATGATTCTGGAACAGGATTGTTTAGAGAATCTACTGGTACGTATGTTTGGAAATATATGTATACTATTCCAACAGATGACGTTATGAGATTCCTCACAACTGATTTTATGCCAATTGTGTTGCCAACAGAAGCAACTAGAGCAAATGTTTTAGCAACACAAGTTGTTGATGGAGCAATTGATGCATATGTAATTGAAGATGAAGGAACTGGATTGACTAATGGAACTTATTATGCTCCAGTTGTTGGCGATGGATCTGGTGCTATTGCAGTAATTACTGTTAGTGGTAATGTTATTACTTCTGTAGAAACATATTCAACTAATAGAGGTTCTGGTTATACATACGGAT
>Ga0070754_10001611_pt1 | contig 17845 bp, 18 predicted proteins | sample VirMetDEL_Sep_01_FD_75181 | JGI IMG/M metagenome (GOLD analysis project Ga0070754, IMG submission 75181) | Aqueous microbial communities from the Delaware River and Bay under freshwater to marine salinity gradient to study organic matter... | ecosystem: Environmental > Aquatic > Marine >... | reverse complement strand
TCGCGAGCGCAACAAAGAAAAGATCCTGCGGGCGGCGAGCGAGGAGTTTGCCGACAAGGGCTTCGCCGCGACCAAAACCAGCGACATCGCCGCCAAGGCCGGGCTGCCCAAGCCCAACGTCTATTACTACTTCAAGTCCAAGGACAACCTCTACCGCGAGGTGCTCGAAAGCATTATCGAGCCGATCCTGGCGGCGTCCACGCCGTTCAACCCCGAGGGCGAGCCTTCAGCGGTGCTGAGCAACTACATCCGCTCGAAAATCCGCATCTCCCGCGACCTGCCCTTCGCCTCCAAGGTGTTCACCAGCGAAATCATGCATGGCGCACCGCACCTGAGTGCCGAGCAGGTCCAACAACTCAATGCCCAGGCCAAGCACAATATCGACTGCATCCAGAGTTGGGTGGATCGCGGGGTGATCGCGGCTATCGATCCTCATCACCTGATGTTCAGCATCTGGGCGGCGACGCAGACCTATGCGGATTTCGACTGGCAGATTTCCGCGGTGACCGGCAAGGCCAAGCTGGATGAGGCCGATTATGAAGCGGCGGCGCAGACGATTATTCGGTTGGTGCTCAAAGGCTGCGCGCCGGACTGATGCACCGAGGTGCCTGTGCCAATCGGGGGCAAGCCCCCTCCCACCTATTGAACCGTGAATACGCTCAAGACTGTGGGAGGGGCTTGCTCCCGGTGAGGCCCTTACAGTCACACACCACTCAAGCTGATACCCCCGCATCCGCCCTCAACCCCAGCCCTTCGATCGCCGTGATCGCACACTGCTCATCAATATCCGACGTATCCCCGCTGATCCCGATCGCCCCCAGTACCGCCCCCGCCTGATCCCGAATCAACACCCCACCCGGCGCCGGCACCACGCTGCCTTGCCCCAGGCTGTTCAACGCCGCGATAAACGCCGGCCGTTGCTGTGCGTCCAGCGCCAGCAAGCGCGAGCCCTTGCCCAGCGCAATCGCGCCCCAGGCCTTGCCGATAGCGATGTGCGGGCGCAGCAGGCTGGCGCCGTCTTCGCGCTGCACGGTGATCAAGTGGCCACCGCTGTCGAGCACCGCAACGGTCAGCGGTGCGGCTTAGATCGTGCGCCCTGCGCTGAGGGCCTGGCTGGCCAGTTGGGTGGCAATCTTCAAGGTTAAAGCGCTCATGGTGCCGTCCTTCTTTTGTTATTGGGAAAGCGGTGGAGGTCTGTTTGATCAGATGCTCGATCAAACAAATAGAACACAATGAAATTCATTTTTGTATACAATATTTTCAAACAAAGGCTCCATACGTCGAAAAAAGCCGTTCCGACCAACGCAAAGGCCAATCAATAAAATGGATTGACCTGCGCCGTCCGCCGTGAATACACTTTGGCCAGACACCACTTGTATACAATTACAAAACGCAAGAGGCACCAAAATCATGAGCAAAATGAGAGCAATCGAAGCCGCCGTCCTCGTCATGCGCCGCGAGGGCGTGGACACCGCCTTCGGTATCCCAGGCGCTGCGATCAACCCGCTGTACTCAGCCTTGCAGAAGGTGGGTGGCATCGATCACGTCCTTGCTCGCCACGTTGAAGGCGCCTCGCACATGGCCGAGGGTTACACCCGCACCAAGGCCGGCAATATCGGCGTATGCATCGGCACCTCGGGCCCGGCGGGCACCGACATGGTCACCGGCCTCTACAGCGCCTCGGCCGACTCGATACCGATCCTGTGCATCACCGGCCAGGCACCACGGGCCCGCATGCACAAGGAAGACTTCCAGGCCGTGGACATCACCAGCATCGTCAAGCCGGTGACCAAGTGGGCAACCACCGTCCTCGAGCCGGGCCAAGTGCCGTACGCGTTCCAGAAAGCCTTCTATGAAATGCGCTCCGGCCGCCCTGGCCCGGTGCTGATCGACCTGCCGTTCGACGTGCAGATGGCCGAGATCGAATTCGACATCGACGCCTACCAGCCGCTGCCACTGGCCAAGCCACTGGCCACGCGTATCCAGGTCGAAAAGGCCCTGGCCCTGCTGGATCAGGCGGAACGCCCGTTGCTGGTGAGCGGCGGTGGTGTGATCAACGCCGACGCCAGCGAGCTGCTGGTGGAGTTCGCCGAACTGACCGGCATCCCGGTAATCCCGACGCTGATGGGCTGGGGCACCATTCCCGACGATCACCCACAGATGGTCGGTATGGTCGGCCTGCAAACCTCCCACCGCTACGGCAACGCAACGCTGCTCAAGTCAGACGTGGTGCTGGGTATCGGCAACCGTTGGGCCAACCGCCACACCGGTTCGGTCGAGGTCTACACCGAAGGGCGTAAATTCATTCACGTCGACATCGAACCGACGCAGATTGGTCGCGTATTCACCCCGGACCTGGGCATCGTGTCCGACGCCGGCTCCGCGCTGACGATGTTCATTGAAGTGGCCCGTGAGTGGAAAGCCGCCGGCAAGCTCAAGGACCGCAGTGCCTGGCTGCATGACTGCCAGCAGCGCAAGTCGACCCTGCAGCGCAAGACCCACTTCGACAACGTGCCGGTCAAGCCGCAACGGGTGTACGAAGAGATGAACCAGGTGTTCGGCAAAGACACCTGCTACGTCAGTACCATCGGCCTGTCGCAGATTGCCGGCGCGCAGTTCCTGCATGTGTACAAGCCCCGCCACTGGATCAACTGCGGCCAGGCCGGCCCGTTGGGCTGGACCATTCCGGCGGCGCTGGGCGTGGTCAAGGCCGACCCAGGCCGCAAGGTGGTGGCGCTGTCCGGCGACTATGACTTCCAGTTCATGATCGAAGAGCTGGCCGTGGGCGCGCAGTTCAAGCTGCCGTACATCCACGTGGTGGTGAACAACTCTTACCTGGGGCTGATCCGCCAGGCCCAGCGCGGGTTTGAAATGGACTACTGCGTGCAATTGTCTTTCGACAACCTCAACGCACCGGAGCTGAACGGTTATGGCGTCGACCACGTCGCAGTTGCCGAAGGCCTGGGTTGCAAGGCCCTGCGCGTATTCGAGCCGGGGCAAATCCAGCCGGCATTGCGCCGCGCCGAGGAAATGATCGAAGAGTTCAAGGTGCCGGTGATCGTCGAGATCATTCTGGAGCGCGTGACCAATATTTCCATGGGCACCGAGATCAACGCCGTCAACGAATTCGAAGACCTGGCCCTGGTCGGCAACGATGCGCCGACCGCCATTTCCCTGCTCGATTAAGGAGAACCCTATGCCACGCTTTGCCGCCAACCTGTCCATGCTGTTTACCGAACAGGACTTTCTCGCGCGCTTCAAGGCCGCTGCCGAGGCCGGGTTCCAAGGTGTCTAGTACCTGTTCCCCTATGAATTCAGCTCGGCTGACATCAAGGCCCAGCTCGACACCCATGGCCTGACCCAGGTGCTGTTCAACCTGCCCGCCGGTGACTGGGCCAAGGGCGAACGCGGCCTGGCGTGCCACCCGGACCGGGTCGAGGAGTTCCGCGCCGGGGTCACCCTGGCCATCGCCTACGCCCAGGTGCTGGGCAATACCCAGATCAACTGCCTGGCGGGGATTCGGCCGCAGGGTGTGGATGATGAAACCGTGGAAAAGACCTTTGTCGCCAACCTCAAGTACGCCGCCGACAAGCTGCAAGCAGTAGGCATCAAGCTGGTCATGGAAATGATCAACACCCGCGACATTCCGGGCTTCTACCTCAACAACACCGCCCAGGCCCTGTCGATTCGCGAACAGGTGGGCAGTGACAACCTGTTCCTGCAGTACGACATCTACCACATGCAAATCATGGAAGGCGATCTGGCCCGGACCATGGCCGCGCACCTGGAGGAGATCAATCACATCCAGCTGGCGGACAACCCTGGGCGCAATGAGCCGGGAACCGGGGAGATCAACTACCGCTTCCTGTTCGAACATCTGGACCGCATCGGGTACGCGGGCTGGGTCGGCTGTGAATACAAGCCGCTGACCACCACCGAAGCGGGTTTGGGCTGGCTTAAAGCCCATAACGCCATCTAACCGACACCACACAAAAACCTTGTGGGAGGGGGTTTGCTGTGGTGATGGGGGGCTTTACCACTGCCCCCCATGGGGCTGCTACGCAGCCAGCGCGGGACAAGCCCGCTCACCACAACAAGCCCGCTCACCACAACAAGCCCCCTCACCACAGCAAGCCCGCTCACCACCGCAAGCCCAGCGCCCACAGAGCATAAAAAGAGGATTTCATCATGGCTAAAATCGGATTTATCGGCACCGGCATCATGGGCCAACCCATGGCCGCAAACCTGCAGAAAGCCGGTCATCAACTGTTGCTTTCCGAACACCACGGCAAGGCGCCGGCCGAGCTGATCAGCGCCGGCGCAGTGGCCCTGGCCACCCCGCAGCAAGTGGCCCAGGAAGCCGAGTTCATTATCGTCATGGTCCCCGACACCCCGCAGGTCGACGACGTGCTGTTCCGCGCCGACGGTGTGGCGGCGGGCCTGTCGCCGAACAAGGTGGTGATCGACATGAGTTCGATCTCTCCCACAGCCACCAAGGCGTTTGCGGCAAAGATCAACGAGCACGGCGCGCAGTACCTCGACGCCCCGGTGTCCGGCGGTGAAGTCGGCGCCAAGGCCGGTACCTTGAGCATCATGGTCGGTGGCGAACCACAGACCTTCGAACGTGCCCTGCCGCTGTTCCAGAGCATGGGCAAGAACATCACCCTGGTGGGCGGCAATGGCGATGGCCAGACCGCCAAAGTGGCCAACCAGATCATCGTCGCGCTGAATATCCAGGCGGTGGCCGAAGCGCTGCTGTTCGCCTCCAGGAACGGCGCCGACCCGGCCAAGGTACGTGAAGCGCTGATGGGCGGCTTTGCCTCATCAAAGATCCTCGAAGTGCACAGCGAACGCATGATCAAGGGCACCTTCGATCCGGGTTTCCGCATCAACCTGCACCAGAAGGACCTGAACCTGGCCCTGGCCGGTGCCAGGGAACTGGGGATCAACCTGCCGAACACCGCCGGCACCCAGCAGGTGTTCAGCACCTGCGCGGCGCTTGGCGGCGGTAACTGGGACCACTCGGCGCTGATCAAGGGGCTGGAGCATATGGCGAATTTCTCGATTCGCGATAAGTAATCCCCCTTTGAAAGGGCTGTACCTCTAATAACAAAAATACCCGGGAGCCCGCTTATGTCGGTCGATCCGCAACACCTGCTTCGCGAGCTGTTTGCCACAGCCATCGACGCCGCCCACCCCCGGCACGTCCTCGAACCCTGCCTGCCCGCCGACCGCAGCGGCCGCGTGATCGTGATCGACGCCGGCAAGGCGGCGGCCGCCATGGCGCTGGTCGTCGAGAATTGCTGGCAAGGCGACGTCTCAGGCCTGGTGGTGACCCGCTACGGCCACGGCGCCCCTTGCCAGAAAATCGAAGTGGTCGAAGCCGCCCACCCGGTGCCCGATGCCGCCGGCCTGGCGGTGGCCAAGCGCGTGCTGGAATTGATCAGCAACCTGAGCGAAGACGACCGGGTGATCTTCCTGCTCTCCGGCGGCGGCTCGGCACTCCTGGCACTGCCTGCCGAAGGCATCAGCCTGGCCGACAAGCAGGCCATCAACAAAGCCCTGCTCAAATCCGGCGCCACCATTGGCGAGATGAATTGCGTACGCAAGCACCTCTCGGCGATCAAGGGCGGTCGGCTGGCAAAGGCGGCCTGGCCAGCCACGGTCTACACCTACGCGATTTCCGATGTGCCGGGCGACCAGGCCACGGTCATCGCCTCCGGCCCCACGGTCGGCGACCCGAGCACTTCGCAACAGGCTCTGGCAATCCTCAAGCGCTACGGTATCGATGCCCCGGCGTCCGTGCGCAGCTGGTTGCAGAACCCGGCCTCGGAAACCGTCAAGCCCGGCGACCCGGTACTCGCCCGCAGCCACTTCCAGTTGATCGCACGCCCACAACAATCACTGGAAGCGGTGGCGGTGAAAGCGCGCCAGGCCGGTTTCAGCGCGCTGATCCTCGGCGACCTGGAAGGCGAAGCGCGGGAGGTGGCCAAAGTGCACGCCGGCATCGCGCGGCAAATCGTGCAGCACGGCCAGCCGTTGGCGGCGCCGTGCGTGATCCTCTCCGGTGGGGAAACCACCGTCACCGTGCGCGGCAATGGCCGTGGCGGGCGCAACGCCGAATTCCTGTTGAGCCTGACCGACAGCCTCAAAGGCCTGCCGGGCGTGTACGCCCTGGCCGGCGACACCGACGGCATCGACGGCTCGGAAGACAACGCCGGCGCAATCATGACCCCATGCAGCTATGCGCGCGCCGAAGCCCTGGGCCTGTCGGCCAGCGACGAGCTGGACAACAACAACGGTTATGGCTACTTCGCCGCCCTCGACGGCTTGATCGTTACCGAGCCGACCCGCACCAATGTCAATGACGTGCGCGCCATCCTGATCCTTGAGACTGCCCGCCATGACGCCTGACAAGAAGGTCAAGATCCTCGCCACCCTGGGCCCGGCCACCGACGGTATCGACGACATACGCGAGCTGGTGCAAGCCGGGGTGAATATCTTCCGCCTCAACTTCAGCCACGGTGAGCATGCCGATCACGCCCGGCGCTACCACTGGATTCGCCAGGTGGAGCGCCAGCTCAACTACCCGCTGGGCATCCTCATGGACCTGCAAGGGCCGAAGCTGCGCGTCGGGACGTTTGCCGAGGGCAAGGTGCAACTGGTGCGTGGCCAGGCCCTGCGCCTGGACCTGGACCCGACGCCGGGTGACCAGCGCCGGGTCAACCTGCCCCACCCGGAAATCATCGCCGCCCTGGAACCGGGCATGGACCTGTTGCTCGACGACGGCAAGCTGCGCCTGCGCGTGATCACCCGGCACGCCGATGCCATCGACACCACCGTACTGAATGGCGGCGAGTTGTCCGACCGTAAAGGCGTCAACGTCCCACAAGCCTTGCTGGAACTCAGCCCGCTCACCGCCAAGGACCGTCGCGACCTGAGCTTCGGCCTGGAGCTGGGCGTGGACTGGGTGGCGCTGTCGTTTGTGCAGCGCCCGGAAGACATCCGCGAGGCTCGCGAGCTGATCGGCGACAAGGCCTTCCTGATGGCCAAGATCGAGAAGCCCTCAGCCGTACAACGCCTGCGGGAAATCGCCGAGCTGAGCGACGCGATCATGGTGGCCCGGGGCGACCTGGGCGTGGAAGTGCCGGCGGAGAGCGTGCCGCAAATCCAGAAAGACATCATCCGCACCTGCCGCCAGCTGGGCAAACCGGTGGTAGTGGCGACGCAGATGCTGGAGTCCATGCGCTTCTCGCCGGCGCCAACCCGCGCGGAAGTGACGGATGTCGCCAATGCAGTGGCCGAAGGCGCGGATGCGGTGATGCTGTCGGCGGAAACCGCGTCGGGCGAGTACCCGCTGGAAGCCGTGCAGATGATGAGCAAGATCATCCGCCAGGTGGAAAACGGTCCGGACTACCAGACCCAACTCGACGTCAGCCGGCCCAAGGCCGATGCCACGGTGTCGGACGCCATCAGCTGCGCGATCCGGCGCATCAGCAGCATCCTGCCGGTGGCGGTGCTGGTGAACTACAGCGAGTCGGGCAGCTCCAGCCTGCGCGCGGCGCGGGAACGGCCGGTGGCGCCGATTCTCAACCTCACGCCGAACCTGTCCACCGCGCGCCGCTTGAGCGTGGCGTGGGGCGTGCATTCGGTGGTCAATGATCGACTGAGGCAGGTGGATGAAGTGTGTTCCACCGCGCTGGAGATTGCCCAGGCCCAGGGCATGGCGCAGCGCGGGGATACCTTGGTGATTACTGCCGGGGTGCCGTTCGGGCAGTTGGGGTCAACCAACTCCTTGCGCATAGAGACGCTGATCTAGCGCCTGCAGAGGCCTCATCGGGGGCAAGCCCCCTCCCACATTGGACTGCATTCACACATCTAACTATGTGAACCCAATCAAGTGTGGGAGAGGGCTTGCCCCCGATGGGCCCAACTCGGTCCCACTGAATACCCATCATGCACACCCCAACCTGCCCCGACTGGGCCGAAGCCCTGCTCAACGGCTTCAGCCAGATATTCCTGCAACGCCATCCGTGGTGCGGCCTGCTGTGCCTGTTGGCGATCCTGATCGGCGCTCCGGCCTTGCTCGGCGGTGCACTGCTGGGTGGGGTCGCCGGGTTGCTCACGGCCCAGCGTCGCGGCTATCCCAAGGCCGAGCGCCAGGCGGGTATCTATAGCTACAACGGCGTATTGCTGGGCCTGTTGATCAGCCAGCATTTCGCCTGGTCGGCGTTGTTGCCGCCGCTGATCCTGGCGTGCGGCGGCCTGAGCGCGATCCTCACGCGGCAGTGGCTGAAACACGCCAGCCGGCCGCATGACCTGCCCGCCTACACCGCGCCCTTTGTCGGCCTGGGCTGGCTGCTGCTGGGCAGCGTCCCACACAGTGCCTTGGCCCTGGGCGAGCCCGATACCCTGGCGGTGCTCGGCGCGCCGTTCACCGGCCTCGCGCAAATCATGCTGCTGGACCAGCCGCTGGCGGGCGTGCTGATTGCCCTCGGCCTGTGGCTGGCGAACCGGCGTGCCGCGGTCTGGGCCGTGATCGGCGCCAGCAGCGGCGTACTGATCGGATGGCTGCTGGACGACACCAGCGCCGCCCTCCTCGGCCTGCACAGCTACAACCCCGCTCTCGCGGCCCTGGCGCTGAGCCAGGCACGGCGCCAACCCTGGCTGCCGCTGCTCGGCATCCTGCTGGCGATCCTTCTCACACCGGTCTTTGCCGCCGTGCACCTGCCCGCACTCACCGCGCCGTTTATCCTCGCCTGCTGGCTGGTACGCGCCGGCGCCCGAATACTCAGGAAACCCCGCATGGACAGCCCCTTCGAATCCCCCTAGGCTTGCTCGATATTCGATTCAGGCGGGCTTTATGGACAGCAACAACGACTGGCGTCAGCGGCTCTACATCATGGTTTTTCAGAGCGACACCGTCGCCGGGCGGCGCTTTGACGGCATCCTGCTGTTGATCATCCTCGCCAGCCTGGTGATCGTGATGCTCGACAGCATCGACCAGGTCCACCAGAACTACGCCGATGTGCTGGCCTACATTGAATGGGGCTTCACCCTGATCTTCCTGATCGAGTACGGGTTGCGCCTGTACTGTTCGCCCAAGCCGTTGCGCTACGCCTTCAGCTTTTACGGGCTGGTGGATCTGCTCGCCATCGTGCCCGGCATCCTTGCGCTGTACTACAGCGACGCGCAGTACCTGCTGATCATCCGCATCATCCGGATGCTGCGGATTTTCCGCGTGCTCAAGCTCAGCCCGTACCTCAAGCAGGCCAACTACCTGATGGCGGCGCTGCGCGGCAGCAAGCAGAAGATCGTGGTGTTCCTGGTGAGCGTATGCACCCTGGTCACGGTGTTCGGCACCTTGATGTATGTGATCGAAGGGCCGGAGCACGGCTTCACCAGTATCCCCAAAGGCATCTATTGGGCGATCGTGACGCTGACCACTGTGGGCTTTGGCGATATCGTGCCCAAGACGCCGTTGGGCCAGGTGATTTCGTCACTGGTGATGATCACCGGTTACTCGATCATCGCCGTGCCCACGGGTATTTTTACGGCCGAACTGGCCAGTGCCATGCGCGGTGAACAACTGCAACACGACTGCCCGGTGTGCAGGAAAAACAGCCACGAGCCCAACGCGGCGTTCTGTTCGCGCTGTGGCAGCGCTCTTTTTTAAGAAAGTGGAATAAGTAAAGTTCTTTTTAATCTTTAAGCGACTAAGTGCCCCCGGCTATAGTCGCTGGCAATGTGCCTCCCCTCTTCTCCCGAACAACAAGGAATGAGCAGTGAAAAAACTCGTAAGCGCCTCTCTCCTGGCCGCCGGCCTTGCCCTCGCGGGCGCCGTCCAGGCCGCCCCGGTCACCCTGCTCAACGTCTCCTACGACGTGATGCGCGATTTCTACAAGGACTACAACGCCGCCTTCCAGAAGCACTGGGAAGCCGAGCACCCGAACGACAAGCTGACCCTGCAGATGTCCTTCGGCGGTTCCAGCAAACAAGCGCGCTCGGTGATCGACGGCCTGCCGGCTGACGTGATTACCATGAACATGGCCACCGACATCAACGCCCTGGTCGACAACGGCAAACTGGTGCCGGACAACTGGGTCACCCGCCTGCCGAACAACAGCGCGCCGTTTACCTCGGCCACCGTGTTCATCATGCGCAAGGGCAACCCGAAAGCCCTGAAAGACTGGCCGGACCTGCTCAAGGATGGCGTGCAGGTGATCGTGCCCAACCCGAAAACCTCGGGTAACGGCCGCTACACCTACCTGTCGGCCTGGGGTTATGTGCTCAAGAACGGCGGCGACGAAGACAAGGCCAAGGCCTTTGTCGGCAAGCTGTTCAAACAGGCGCCCGTGCTGGACACCGGTGGCCGCGCCGCCACCACCACGTTCATGACCAACCAGATCGGCGACGTGCTGGTGACCTTCGAGAACGAAGCGGAAATGATCGCCCGTGAATTCGGTCGCGATCAGTTCGAAGTGATCTACCCAAGCGTCTCCGCCGAAGCCGAGCCGCCGGTGTCGGTGGTGGATAAAGTGGTCGAGAAGAAAGGCACCCGCGTGGCGGCTGAAGACTACCTGAAGTACCTGTGGTCGCCGCAAGGCCAGGAAATCGCTGCCAACAACTACCTGCGCCCGCGTGACCCGAAGGTGCTGGCCAAGTACACCGACCGCTTCCCGAAAGTCGACTTCCTGTCGGTGGAGAAGACCTTTGGTGACTGGCGCACCGTGCAGAAAACCCACTTCAATGATGGTGGGGTTTTCGACCAGATCTACTCCGGTCAGTAACTGACAAATGTGGGAGGGGGCTTGAACCCTCCCACATTTAGATCCGGGTTTTGCAGTTACATCGGCGGTGTCACGCCATCCTTGCCGGCTGAAATGGCTTGGGCAGTGATTTTCCCATCCGCCCCCTGCGCGGCAAACAACACCACCTTCACCCCCGGCTTGAGCAAGCTGCGGTCCCCCGGTTCCAGGTTGACGATCGGCACATCCTCCGGCACCACGATCTTCTGTTCGCCGCCTTTGTATTTCACGGTCAACGTCCGCCCTTTGCTGACCACCAGGTCGCCGACGGTGCCGTTGGTCATGCTGCTGCCTTCCTTCAGGTCAAACGCCCGATGCCCGTCCCCCGTGCCGGCCATGGCCGGTGGGAACACATGCACTTCCAGCGCCGTCAGGGTGCCGTCGGCGTTGGGCATGGCGGCCGAGCCGATGTAGCTGCCGGGTTTTATTTCGTCGATCCTGGCCAGGGTAACGGCGCGCACCTGGGTATCCTTGGTCAGGTGCACGGTGACGTCTTCACCGCTGTTGACCTTGACCTGCATCGCATCACCGTCCATCGCGGTGATTGCCCCGCGTACGCCTACGCGCGGTGCATCGGCGGCATTGGCCAGGCCGAGGGCCATCGCAACAGCGAGGCTTGAAGCCAGGAGTATCTTGTTGAGCGTGATTTTCATGGCGCTGGATTTCCTGTTTCGGCAGTTGTTTCTGAATGTATCATCACCCGGCATAAGTGATATCACCACAAACGGCCTACTCGCCGTTGAGCCTTGTCTTTACTCTCGCTCGCCATCTACCTTCGCTTTTATGAGAACACCATGAATGCTAACCCCCATGCTACGAGCACCATGACCCGCGCAATGGTGATGCTGTTTGCGTTTTGCTGCGGCGCCATCGTCGCCAACATCTACTACGCCCAGCCGATCATCGAACTGATCGCACCGGACATCGGCCTCACCCCGGCGATGGCCAGCCTGATTGTGTCCCTAACGCAGATCGGCTATGCCCTCGGCCTGTTCTTCCTGGTCCCCCTGGGCGACCTGCTGGAAAACCGCAAGCTGATGATCATCACGACCCTGGTGGCGATTGCCAGCCTGCTGGGTGCGGCCTTTACCGAACAACCGAACCTGTTCCTGCTGGTGTCGTTGCTGATCGGCTTCAGTTCGGTGTCGGTACAGATCCTGATCCCCCTGGCCGCACACCTGGCGCCCGCCGAGTCTCGGGGTCGGGTGGTCGGCAGCATCATGGGTGGGCTGCTGTTGGGCATCCTGCTGGCGCGGCCAGTGTCCAGCGTCGTGGCTGACCATTTTGGCTGGCGCGCGATGTTCATGGCCGCCGCCGCGTTGATGGTATTTATCAGCGTGGTGCTGATGCTGACCATCCCCAAGCGCCAGCCGGACCACAGCGCCAGCTATGGCCAATTGCTGCGCTCCCTGGGCACCCTGTTGCGAGAACAACCGCTGCTGCGTCAACGCGCGTTTTACCAAGGCTGCATGTTCGCCACGTTCAGCCTGTTCTGGACCGCCCCCCGCTGGAGCTGGTGCGCAACCACGGCCTGAGCCAGACCCAGATCGCGATCTTCGCCCTGGTCGGTGCTATCGGCGCCATTGCCGCCCCCATCGCCGGACGCCTGGCCGATGCCGGTCACACCCACCGCGCATCGCTGCTGGCCATGGTCTTTGCGGTATTGAGTTTCCTGCCGGCCTTTGTGCACCCGCTGTACAGCGTGATCGGCCTGGCGGTGACCGGCGTGGTCCTGGACTTCTGCGTGCAGATGAACATGGTCCTCGGCCAACGCGCCATCTATGCACTCGACGCCAACAGCCGCAGCCGCTTGAACGCGCTGTACATGACCAGCATCTTCATCGGTGGTGCCTTCGGCTCGGCGATTGCCAGCAGCGTGTACGAACACGGCGGCTGGCTGGGTGTGATGCTGGTGGGCAGCGCGTTCCCGCTGGTGGCGTTGTTGCGGTTCCTCAGTGCGTCGCGGCAAACGGCTGTCGCCACCGCCTAGGAACGCACCAACTTCTCCAAAGCCGCATCCGCCAGAAATGACGAGCGGCTTTTGACCTTGTGCTCGCGCACATACCGGTCAATTCGCTGGATGACATAGCCGGGCAAGATCACATTGACCTTCTCGGTCTTGCCCAGATACGGCGAGATGTCCAGTTCCAGCATGCCCCAGCCCATCCCGGCATAGTCTTCATGGGTGTGATGAGTGCCCACCGACCTTGGCATCGGAATCACCCCGCCCTCGGCGGCGATCTCCTGCAGCAGGATGTGCGCGACTTCCACCGCGGCGTTGTAGGCCTCTTCGAAACTGTCCCCGGCGGTGACTGCGCCTGGAATATCGGGGATCTGGATACCGGTGGCGGTGAAGTCATCGCCCCATTCGATACAGATTGGGTATTGCATGAATGCTCTCCTTAAAACTGAAACAGCCCGGCACGTTTCCTGATGCTTCTGATGGTGCCCAGCGGCAGATCCTTCTTCGGATGCGGCACCGGGATCGTGTACGGGTTATAGCGGTGGGTAAAAATAGGATGACTGCCCGTGACCCGATCCAGCACCCAACCCGCCTCTTGCAGCGCCTTGATCAATAGCCTGCCTTGCACACCAGCCTCCTTGGCCCGGCCTAAATAAAAGCAACCCTAGAGTTATCTTTACTCAAGCGTTGAAAACCGCCAACCGAATGACATGCCATGGGTATTCCCCACAGGCTTGTCTGTGCATGGCAAGGGCCAGGGCGCCGGCGTTTGCCGACCATGGCAGGCGCTGATCAAGGCCTGAGCCTGTCAGCGCCTCGTCATGGCAGTGTTATCTGTGGGCATCCGACGGCTGGACGATGTTTTGTATCCACTGCAACAAGGCTGAGAACGCCTTGATCATTACCTCGCGTAACGCTGCAAGCGGGTCCGCGCTGCTATCCAGCGGGGGCGCCGGCGGCGGCGCAGGGGCCGGTGTGGGGACAACCTTCGGTGCGGGTTTAACCTCCGGCTTTTGCCCCTGCCACTGCACATCGCCGGGTTTGATCTGGCCAATGCTCTTGACCACCAGGTCGGCGCTGCCGCTCCCCTTCAGATCTATCTCCAGGCTTGAACGCCCGGTGGCCGCGTCGTGCCTGAGCAATGCCTCGCCGGCGCGACCAGAGAATCGATCAGTGAACGTCAGGGCACCGACGCGCGCCTCTTTCAATGCACCCGAGACGTCAATCTTGTCCGTCCCGCTGGTAAAGTCCTCGATCAGGTCAGGCTGCTGCGGTGTGGAGTCGCTGGCCTTGTCGTAGTCAAAAATATCCGCCCCGCCGCCGCCCCGCAGCCTGTCTGCACCCAAGCCGCCCTTGAGCCGATTGTCCGCGTCATTCCCCGTCAAGACATCACGTCCGGCCCCACCGATGGCGTTTTCAACCACGCAGCCCTTGGCGATGGAAACATTGCCCTTCAAGCCGCCCACATCAGAAAACGACTCGGCTTTCAAATTGATGTTCTGGTTCTGGGAAAACCCGGAACAATCCAGGGTGTCGTTACCGCCCCCATCCCATATGCAAAAGATAGCTTTATCCCTCGCACTGGTGAGGGTCATGGCGTCGCGGCCGGTATTGGAATTGAAGCCGTAGGTAGTGTCGGTGTTGCGGGTTTTGTGATTGGCCCCATAGAGCCGCTGAGCGGCTGCGATGTCATCCATCATCGGGGCAGAGGGATTCGAATACCGAAAATCATGGCCGGCCTGGTTCGTCTCCGACCAGTAGCTCATCACACTGCGTGCCTTGGTATCGCCGGCATACCTGGCACCATTGTTGTAATCAGCGCCGCCGCCATTGTAGTCACCCGGATGCTGCAGGCCGATGGCGTGGCCGATTTCATGCACGGTAGTGACTGAAAAGTGACTGCCCTGCGCCGGCGAACTACTTTCTCGCAGTGTGCCGACCGTGGCCGTGGTGGTGGTAATGCCGCGCGAGGGTGAGCTGGCGACGCCACGGTCACCGTGCGGGTTGTTTTTGATGTGAACCGTGCCGTCGGCGCCGGCTGCCCGCTCCTTGAAACTGATGTTGGCCACGTCCTCCCAATATTGCACCGCCTGGCGCACTCGGCGCTGCTGCGCGGCGCTGAACGTCGGGTCCACCGTATAGGAGAGATCGATCCGCTTGTCGCCATTACGGTCGTGGAAGTGCAGGTTGTCGCGGGTGATGTACTTTCCGGCCTGTTCCGTCGTGAAGGTTGGTTTGCGACCGGCGCCCACACCATAGGGGCCAGGATCGGAAGGCGGCAGGTTTTCAAGTGAGAAGTTGAGCCGAGAACGTTCAGAGCAAATCATGGGACAGTGCGCTCCTTATAGTAAGTTGATGAGTCGAGTCAATCAGAATCGACGCAATAAACTCCCATGCAGAAAACGCTCAGGACAGCGCTGATTTAGTTCGTACTGAAACACCTTAAGGCGGCGCAACATGCGCTAAGACAGGCACTAAACCACTTGCAATTTAAACAACTGAACACACACTTTCGCGCAAAAAAACCTATTGGATTCTCAGGAAAAAAACATAATCCTACAAAACCGTGCTGCTTCGACTACACCAAATCCGCCTTCACCCAGATACATGCACTTAACTTTTTCCGCCGAGTTCGCTGCATGTCAGGATCTCGCCGCTTGACATGCCCCGCACCTCACCGGTGCAGAGCAGGGTCAGGTCAATACGCAATGCCTCTGGTTCAGGCAACACAGCAGGCGCTCGACCGTGTGCTCCAGTGGCCCGGAGTTATCCAGCACAAACAACCCCGAGCCATTGCCGGCGATCAGGTCGGCGGTGAACCGTGCATTGCGCGCCAGGCGCTCCTCGATATCCGCCAGGGCCTCACGCCCCCGCGCCACCAGGCGCTGGCGCAATACGGCTTGATCCACCGCCAGCAATAGCACCCACACATCCGGGTAGCGCTCGCGGGTCTGCGCCAGGTGCGCGCGAGAACCATTGACCAGCACGTCCTCCCCCGCCGCCAGCCATTCGTCGATGACCTTGGGGATGCCGTAGGACAACCCGTTGGCGTGCCAACTGAGGGCAAACGCGCCCTCGGCCTGCATCACGGCGAATTGCTCCGGGCTGACACCCTGGGCCGCCTCACCCACCGCTTCCGCCGAGCGCGTGATCACGCGGCGCACAATCCGGCAACCGCGCTCGGCCAATCGTGGGCGTGCAGCCTCCAACAGGCTGTCCTTGCCCGAACCCGATGGCCCGATGAGATAGATCAACCTGCCCGCCATCAAAACACCCTCTTCGCTTGTTGCCAGATTGGTTGCACCACGGGTCGCCCTGCGCGGCTCCTGGCTTGGACCAGGTCGGCGCGCAGGCCAATGGCGATTTTCCCCGCACTGGAAAGTATATCCGGCAATCCCTCGGCAGCGACCACGTTACTGGAGTGCGCGCCGCCTCAATATTTTCTGGGCGTAGTGCTTACTCAACCCTGACGGGTTGGTGAGGTTTTTTGAAAGTCGCGTGTTGCGGTGATTCAGTCCGTTTCAAAGGGCGAGATAGCCGGAAGTATCTTCAATTGAAAATTTTCCAGGTCCAACATCGCCCCATTTGAAGATGGTTCAAGCCGCAAGCAGGTGCTGGCGGTGGTACAGATGGTTGAGATTGCGCAGTTGTTAGTGGGGGCGGCGCTGGAGCGGGAGTGTCCCGTGGCTTGATGGCTGAGGAGATCTCCTGTGGGAGGGGGCTTGCTCCCGATAGCGGTAGGTCAGTCAGACATTAATCAACTGAAACACCGCTATCGGGGGCAAGCCCCCTCCCACATTTGCCCTCCAGTGTTTGGAAGAATGGGTTTCACAGGCATGAAGAAGGCGACCCGAAGGTCGCCTTTTGTCATTGCGCGTACTGCTTGCTCAAGCCCGGCGGCACGCCCTGCACGTCGGTGTCTTCCCAGGGTCCGTTGGGGCTGATGGAGCGGCTCCAGCCGTTGCTCCAGCGGTAGTAGGTGCGCTGGCGGTAGAAGGTGTCGGGCTGGTCGTCGAGCACGTACACCTGCATCTTGCCATCCCAGTGGCTGGCGGCGCCCGGTGGTGGGGCGAAGGTGGGCGATTTGGTCGGCAGTGGCTTCGGCGGCGGGGTCACCGGGCCAGAGGGCCTGGTGCTCGGCTGGGTCGACGGGCCTGACGGCGGGATGGTCGGGCCGGTCGGCGCAGGCGGTGGGCGGTGGACCGCACAGGCGCTCAGGCCCACTACCAGGCTGAGCAGGGTGATGCGTGCAAATGCGGTCATGGGCGTTTCCTCGAAATTACTTGTCCGGACTGTCGATGGTCAGCTGCTGCAGCGCAGTGGTGGTGCTGGCCAGGGGTTGGCTGCGGCCGATCCACTCGCCGGTGGTCGGTTGACCGGCCCGGGATATGCGCGCAACCAGTTGGACTTCGGGGAAGTTGGACAGTTTCAACTGCGGCATCATCGCGTCGGCATCGCCGAGTTCGACGGTGACGGGCAACTCGGCAACGGTGACGCGTTTGGCCGCCAGGGGGGCCGGCGGGCCTTTTACCGCGCGGGCGAAGATGAATACGCTGTCGCTGGGCAAGGCCTTGGCCTTGACCTCGGCGGACAGGTCCACGCGGACGTTCATCACCGCTTTCTGCGCCACGCTACCGCCGCCTTCCTTGAGTTTTTCCGCAGCACGGTCAATGCCGCCTTGCAGCGCCACGCGGGAATTGTCTTGCGGTGGCAGTTGCGCCAGCAGGCGGCTCCAGTAGTCGATGGCCTCTTGATAACGCTGGCCTTCAAAGGCGGCGATACCGAGCAGGCCGAGGCTGGTGACTTCCTTCGGGTCAAGCTTCAAGGCTTCGTCGGTCAGCGCCTGGACCTTGGGCGACCACTGTTTGTGGTCGGCAAAGTACTGCGCCTGGGCCCACTGGCCGAGCAGTTCCGGCTGGCGCCCGGCCAGCGCCACGGTACGCTCGAAGACCTTGGCGGCATCGGCGGAACGGTCCTGGGCCATATAGGCGCGACCGAGGAAGTACAGGCCTTCCGCCGAGTCCGGTTGGGCGGCGGCGGCGCGTTCCAGGCGCCGGGTCATGTCTTCCATGGA
>Ga0070754_10001609_pt1 | contig 17854 bp, 21 predicted proteins | sample VirMetDEL_Sep_01_FD_75181 | JGI IMG/M metagenome (GOLD analysis project Ga0070754, IMG submission 75181) | Aqueous microbial communities from the Delaware River and Bay under freshwater to marine salinity gradient to study organic matter... | ecosystem: Environmental > Aquatic > Marine >... | reverse complement strand
TGCGACTGCGAAATCCTGTGCGATACACCCGCGACTGCGACCGTATTTTGGAAGGTCAGTTTCGCGACCTATGCTGCTGCATGTGCGCCCGATACCACTCTTTGTTTTGATTTTGGTAACACCCCTTACTCGAGGCAGGTTACTGACTTGGCGCCTGGAGCGGAGATCGTGGTAACTACTCAGGGCACCGGGGTCTTTGGTACCTGCTCTGGCACGGAGAACACTACTGCAGTCATCACGTACCTTGCCTGCGTAGATGGTAGTCCTGCTTTCAGGACCGTCGTTATCGGCGCCCCTGGCTGTAGCGTTAATACGTCCTCGGGTGCTATCGCGACACCCTACGATGTTTCAGTTGTTTACGATTAGGCATACTAACGCCGTAACTTTCAACCAGGCGTGATGCCTGGCGACATACATGGCTGACGAGAACACGACTCCCGAGACGGAAGTCAAAGCTCCGACCCCCGCAGCAGGCGAGGACCTCATGCCTCGTTCTGAAGCAGAGAACCTCCTTAAGGCACTCAAGGCTGAACGCGAAGCTCGCAAGCAGTACGAACGTGACCTGAAGGACACCAAGACCCAGCTCGAGCGCTTTGCCGAGATTAATCCCGACGAGTACACCAAACTGCAGAAGGAAGCTGCCGAAGCTGCTGCACTGCAGGCTAACTTTGGTGCAGCTCAGGAAGCGATCGAAGCTAAGTACTCCGCTCAGGCTCAAGAAGCCGCTAAGGAGGCTGCAGCTGCTAAGGCTGCCCTGCAGGACTACCAGAAGAAGTACGCCCTTGAGAAGGTGTTCTATGCCGCTGGTGGCCGCACGGACGCTGCCGATGGCGTGTCGTTCTTCGACATGATGGCTCAGCAAGTTGGCGGCAGTTTCCGTCAGGAGGCTGATGGCTCCCTGACTGTCGTTGACGCAGCTGGTGATCCTGTCCTAGACAAGGAGTCTGGCAAGCGTATCTCCGCAGAGGACTTCATTGCTAGCTACAAGGTTCACCCGATCTATGGCACCTTCTTCAAGGGCGCCAAGGGTGCTGGAGCTGGTATTGGTTACGGCGGCACCGACGCTAATGGTATGCCATCAGAGGATCTGTCCTCTCTCAGCCGTGAAGAGCTCTTCAAGCGTGCTTTTGGTTGATATACTAGAAGTACGGAGTCTGATGCTTTCGGGGGCCCTTGAGGCCCCTTTTTTCATGAATAGGTAACCTTACAATAGATGATACCCTTAAGGGTCGTTTCGTGATGAGGCGAACTGGACAGGGTGTCCTGAGGCAAGGAGCGCGATGCTCGGCGGCTCAATCACCCAAACCTTTTCACCTTCAGCTTTTAAGGATTTTTAACAATGGCACTTACTCTGCTCGAAGCGCAGAAGCACGCTAAGACCCCCGCCGAATTGGCTGTGGTGACTGAGCTTGCTGCTGGTCAGCTCATGTCTGTTCTCCCCTTCCGCTCCATCGAAGGCAACGGCCTGTTCTGGAAGCGTGAGGAGAGCCTGCCCGATGTCGGATTCCGTAACTACAACGGCGCTCTGGCTGAGAGCTATGCTGAAGTCAGCCAGCAGTCCGAGAGCCTGAAGCTCTTCGGTGGCGACATCAAGGTTGACCGCGCTATCGTGGACCTCGAAGGCGCCGAAGCCAAGGCCTACCAGATCCAGGCTCGCGTCCGCGCAATGCGTCTGGCTTGGGAAGCTCTGTTCATCAACGGTGACAGCAACCAGTCTCCCTCCGAGTTCGACGGCCTGGCCGCTCGTATCGGCACCGGCTCCAGCCAGTACTTCCAAAACGGCGGCGGCGCTGGTGAGGCTCTGAGCCTGGGTACCCTCGACGAAGCCATCGACAACGTGGACGCACAAGGCGGCCGCAAGTACCTGGTGATGTCGAAGTCTGCTCGTCGCGCCCTGAGCCGTCAAGCACGCACCAACACCCAGATCGAGATCTCCCGTAACGAGTTCGGTTACCAGCAAATGATCTACGCTGGCCTGCCCGTGCTCGAGCTGGACCGCGACCACAAGAACGTGGCTATCCTCGACAGCGACGTGACCAGTCAGGACGCTTATGTCGTCTCCTTCGGCAACGACCACCTCACCGGCATTCAGAACGGTGGCGTGAACGTGCGTGAACTGGGTGAGTTCTTCGACCAGCCTCAGCTCATCACCCGTGTTGAGTGGTACTGTGGCCTGGCCCTGATCAACGGCCGCGCTGCTGCTCGTATCGCTGACTTCAACGCTAACCTCGATCCTTCCTGATCTATCAGGTTGATCCTTCAGGGGCTCCTTTCGAGGGGCCCTTTTTTAATGCTCGGAAGTCTATACTGTTGACTAGCCCCTCCTATTATGGCTGCTCGTTCTGAGGGGATCTTCCCCCGTGAAGGTTTTAACCTTGACAACGCTTTTGAAGTTACGGCTTCCGCCGAACAGGCGCCTGTTTCCCTGAACACGATCCGCACCCTGCGAGTGATCGTTGTTGGCCTGACGGAAACCGCTCCTACTGGCGACTACACCGCTGCTACTCTGACCTACCAGATTGGTGGTGACGTTTTTGCTGTTGATCCCGCTCAGGTGGATCCCAACGGCGTCTACATCGCACATCATCGCGGCTATGGCCGTGCCACCAATGTTATCCAGTACACCGTGACTGCTTCTACTGGCACAACAGGCACCCCTGGCGACGTTACCTTCGATGGCATGTTCATCGAGCTGTGTGACGGCGTTGCCCGCTGATCGGTACTCTAAGTTATCGAGCCTCGCGTTGGTCGGGCTCAACCCTAACCCCTACTTTCTAGGTATTTCAAATGGCTGCACGTTCTACTGGAATGTTCCCTCGCGAAGGTTTTAACCTTGACGCTGAGTGCGAAATCACCGTGACCCCTACCGCCGCTGCTACCACCCTGGCTCACGCTAAGACCATCCGCGTGATCTGTGTGGCTCTGGTCGGTGGCGACGCTACCGTGACTCTGGGCGGCGAGACCCTGGTTCTCCAGGCTGCCGACGCTGATCCCAACGGCGTGGTGATCGGCCACATCCGTGGCGCTCTCTGCAACGCTGACAACAACGTCTCCTACGCCCTGTCTGCTGGCACCGTGGGCGGCGTGTTCTACGAGCTGGTTGACGGCCCCCGTCGCTGATCTCATTAGACCCAACTAAATACTCAAGAGCCCCGCAAGGGGCTTTTTAATGGCGGAAGACTAAGAGGTACCCTTGCAAGGAACATTCCATGGCTGACCGTATTTACGGCATTCAGCAAGGCCAGCCCGCCGACGTTGCAGACTTCTTTAGGTCTCGCAACCGAGTAACGGACCTGCCTCTTGTTGAACATATCTATGAGGTCGCGACCCTCAAGAACAACGCGACCAAGCCCCGCGCAACCGACGGCTACGACCTTATCTTTGGCGACGAAGTTGAGCAGTATGTGGACAACCTGGCCGACGGGCGCCAGCGCGTTTACAGCAAAATCCATCTCTATGTCGTCGGTCATGGCACTGTTGCGGGCTTTGACACGAACGTTGGTCTCGAAAAACTAGCAGCAGCCGGTTATACCGAAGTAGACAATCTTGCCTCTGGAACGGACAAGGCAACCCTCCTCCTGCTGACTGGCGAAGCTGACAACGGCCAGTACGACGACCTCGATAACTGGATTCACTTCACCCTCAAGGCTGGCGGCCCTCGATACATCGGTCAACCCGAGTCAATCGTTGATGCTCCCTCTGGCGCTGACTACATTCGCCGCGACGGCGAGTGGACCGCACTTGACCTGAGTCCCTACGACACCATCTCCAGTGTCGACAGCAAGATCGCAGCCGCTGTGGGTTCTACCTTCACTGGCCGTCAGATCCTGACCACCTCGGACGCCAACGTCTTCGCCGACGGCGAGCACGCTACCGCCGATCCCAGTGGGACCTCTGGCTGGTACTACAGGAACGAGCCTGGTCGTAAGATCAACTGGTACTTCTACAGTGGCGGCGAAGACACCGACACCCTGGGCGCTTTCCAGTCGGCAACCGTCGACGAAGAGGGCGGCTTCTACATGGTGGTCGATGCCCGCAACACTACCTCCTGGCCGTACCTGGCTCTGTACACCGCTCGTCAGAACGACGGCAGCGACGCATCCTGGTATCGCTCTCGCCTGACCTATGGTCCTGGTGGAAGCTTCGGCAACAAGCTGAGCTCTGGCCTCCACATCCTGGTCACCTCCAACTTCAACGCTGCTCGCCTGGCAACTCTGCAGGGCAAGTATCCGACCGCTGCGACCACGACTCTCAGCATTGAGTCCTTCTCTTCTGCTGGTCCTCAGGGCGCCAACGAGGCGTTGTGGCTGATGGCCATCTCTTCTTCTTCGGGTCTACCCGAGGGTCAAGAGGAGTTCGTGCTTCGCGAGTCTGGCATTGCCTTCGGTGGCAAGGTTCGCACCATCCAGTATGTGGCCAACCCCGCCCAGCCTCCTGCCTACACTACCTACTACCGTGGTGCTTTTGCTGGCAGCGCCAACTTCCCCGCGACCGGTCACCTCGATGAGTGGCTGATCGAGACCGTCGAAGACAAGATGTACGTCTGGGACGTCGAAGGTGGTACCTGGGTCAAGACCGGGACCGAGGCCGTGGCTCCTACCGCTGCCGTTAACGACTATCCCTACCAGTACGTTTACAGCTCCATTGATGGATCTGGCTACGGCTTCGAGAACGCTTATCCCGAAGGCAACTGGATCAACACTCCTGACGGCAAGCTGCAGTCCACTGGTGGCACTAGCGACATCCTGTCCCGCCAGGTTAAATTCGCTACCCTGAAGACTCCTGGTGACGAAGTCACTTTCCAGTGCTCCAACAACACCAGCGCCTTCTACCGTTACGGTTTCTTTGGTCTGGTTCCTGGCACTGACAACTCTGCCCTTTCCTGGAAGGTTGCAGGTCAGCCCAGCAGCGGCGTCTCCTGGATGGTTAGCGATCCCGCTGACTACGCTCTGATCGAGTTCCAGATGTCCTACATGGAGCCCTACTTCGGTGGCACCACCTACGGATACAATCTGGCTGATCGCCGCAACTCTACTGGTATCGGCTACACCGGCAATGCGGGCGAGCTGCCTATCACCTTCCGTGTTGCAGACGACTATCGCATCGAGATCTTCATCGACGGACACTACCACGTTCGTACCGAGGTCGTTCCCGCCTCGGGCGTTGATCTGTACTTCCACCAGTACGGTCAAACCGGTCGTATCCTGGATCAGCCTACCGGATCTGGCTCTAACATTCAGGGCGGTACCGCACCTACTGCCTCTGGCGCTCACTACTACATGAGCGACGCGGCTCCTAGCCGTGTTGAGGCAACCATCCTGTCCTCGGGTGGCGGCTACTGGCTGTACTCTGATACTCAGGCTTCTGGTGTCGGGTACAACATCGAGCTGACCGATGCCGAGGCTTCTGCTGCTCGCTACGTCCGCGCCTTCCAGGACTTCACCGGCGCAACCCTGGGCGAGCGTGTTGCTGCAATGCGTCCCGTGATTGCGATGGACGCTCTTCAGCTAGCTCACGCCGAGGAAGATGCTCGTGGTTACTTCCACAGCCTTGACCTTACCGTTGAGCAGATTCAGCAGAAGATGGGCCTGTTCGCCGACGCTCTGGTCGCTTCACGCGCTGGCTCTGTCGAGGTAACACTCGAGGAGGTCAACGAGCTTCTGGCCGCGGCTCCCACCAGCACCGCTCAGACCCTTGTTTACGACGGCACCTATGCTGGCTCCGAGTCCGCCGCCATCGATCCCTCTAGCGCCTTCTCTACCGTTCTCGGTATTGAGCGCTTTAGCATCAGCGACACCACTATGACGCTGTACTTCGACGGCACTCACCACACCAGCGCCTTTGCTTACACCACCACTGGCTTTACAGTGGCAGGCGGTGGTAACCAGGACGGTTCCTACACCTTCACCGCTCCTGTGGCAACTGCAACCACCCTGCAGTATGACCTGGCAGCCGCTGGCGTTGCCAACCCCAGCAACCTGGTGAACCAGTTCATCTCTGGCAGCCACCCGCTGGACCTGACCTTTACCGGACCAGGTGTTGCGCCTGTCGCCGTTTCCGGCGAGCTGGAGCTGACCCAGCACATGCAAGGAGAACTGGAGGATCACCTCAAAAAGTTCCCTCGCTGATACATACCCACTAATCGGTAGTCTAAGGGGTCAACACGACCCCTTTTTTCATGGCACACCTTGAGAAAATGCCGACGTACTTCGTCAAGGGCGACAAGCGTAAGGCTGCGTATTACACCATCCAGGCTCGTGAGCTGATTGCTCGTGGCTATGTACAGGAAGGTGCAGAGAAGCCCCAGAAGATCAAGGCCCATGAAGCCAAGCCCGTGCCCGAAGTGGTTGTCGAGGCTGGCGCCGATGCCTTCGAGATGGAAACCAAGCTGGAAGTCGAAGAGGAGAACCTCGAGGACATGACCAAGGCTGAGCTGCTTGACTACGCCATGGAGCGTGGTCACGACCTCAAGAATGCTTTGCCTAAAGCTGAAATCCTCGCAGCTTGCAAGGAGATCCAGGAGCAAGTCTGATGTCCGACTTCTATGTGGAGTACAGCTCTGGACCCCGTTATATCGACGGGGTCAACATTGACGCCGATGCTAACGCTGGCTTCCCCAGCAAGCAGGTCGAGCGGGACATTGACGAGCCTGTCACCGGGCTTGACGGCAAAGGCTACGAGCCTGGGCAGAAGAACAAAGACGGTTCAGACCTATGAGTAAGTGCGATCGCCCATTAGCAGCACCCGCTTGCGTCACCTACCCAAGGACTAAGCGGCATGTCAGGATCAGCCTGGCCCTGTTTGCCGTGACGAACTTCTGCATGGGCGTGGCATTCTTTATGTTTCTTTTATGCAGTAGTAGCCCCCACCACCGCTTGCATCTTGAACTTTTATTTACCAACCCGTCCGCGCTGTTCGACCACGAGCATCCTGGAACGCATTACGATATGGCAGACTAAAACTGGATGATACCATTCCTATGCCCGAGTACTTAGTTGGTATTTTAGTGTCGGCCGCCGTAGGGTGGGGTGGTTTTACGTGGAAAAGAGCTGAAGACGCCTTGCTGGCCGCCCGACAAGCGGCTGACCAGGTTGACCGAGTAGAACTCAAGATGGCGGAGGAGTACCTGACCAAGAAGGATTTTGAGTTATATATGGACAGACTGTTTGATACGCTGGCCGAGATGAAGGCAGCCGTGAAATACGTGTCTGATCGCGTCGACTACCACGTCGGAGAGCAGGCCAATGAAACAAGGGGGCTAAGGCAGGAGGTAAGCAAGCTCCGCCAAGACCACCGCAACAACCCCTACGGACTCTGATCATGGCAGCCAAATCGAAGTCAGCACGTTATTACGCCAGCAACCCTGAAGCTCGGAAGAAGAAGAATGCCTATAACACTAGATACCACTCTACCGCTAAGCGCCGCAAGTACCGCGCTGATCTGGCCAAGGCCCGTCGCAAGCGTGGCATCATGAGTAAAGGTGGTGGTGACATGAGCCACACTAAATCTGGTCGATTAGTCAGAGAGTCTGCCTCTAAAAACAGAGCAAGGAACGGTTCTAATGGCAAATCAACCAAGAAATAAAGGGAAGTGGGTACCAGCCCTGCTGGCCCTCCTCCTGACATCCCACCTGGCATTCCTTGGCTTCAAGGATAACAGCGACTCAGCTGCTCAGGACTTCCAGCAAGCTGCGGAAACCTACGTTACGGTCCTGCTGGCACTGCTAGCACCCTCACCCATGCAGTAATCATGGCATCTAAAAAGCCCAACCTATTTGATAACATCCGCAAGCGCAAGGCTGCTGGCAAAAAACCACGCAAGCCAGGTCAGAAGGGTGCTCCATCTGCTAAGCAGTGGAACAAGGCTCGCCGTGAGGCTGCCGCTAAAGCAAAAGCTCGCCGAGGTAAAAAGTAATGGCCCCCAAGAAACCGTCCAAGAAAGATCCACGCCTGACCAAGAACGGTCTGTCTGGCTACAACAAGCCAAAGCGCACGCCTGGCCACCCCACCAAGAGCCACGTTGTGCTGGCCAAGGAAGGTGGCAAGACTAAGCTGATCCGCTTTGGCGAACAGGGAGCCAAGACCGCTGGCAAGCCCAAGAAGGGCGAATCTTCTGCCATGAAGAAAAAGCGCGACAGCTTCAAGGCTCGTCACGCTAAGAACATTGCTAAAGGTAAGATGTCTGCAGCCTACTGGGCCAATCGGGAGAAGTGGTGATGCCTTTGCCCCTCTCAACCGCCCAGCAGACTGCGGGAAAGCGTAGCAAGCGCAAGGCAAAGAAAAATGCCTCCTACAAGAAGGGTCGACCAGCTACGGTGCTTAAGGGCCGACGGAAAAAGAAGTGATTCTGCTACGATGGTGAAGAGGGCTCCGGCGATGAGGTGCCCTCTCTCCAGACACAGATAGGATCCGATAAAACCGAAGTTGGCAACGTGGCGCAACTCGTCGCGGATGTCAGTCTTGTACTTTGCCATGGCTACATTATATCACGCCCAGGGCCAGGCTAGATCCACGTCGCCGCGCCAGGCGTCCTCGGATACGGGGATCTCTTTTGCGTAGGTACTGAATACCTCAAACATTGTCTCAGTAGCCAAGCCGCATTGCTTGGCGGCGTTGGGCACGTTGCTCTTCCCACAGAAGAGGAGGTCACATGCTTGCTTCGTCGTCAGTTTCATTCCAGGGCGCTGAGAGTCTCATCTCGCCGCCGAGCGGTGTCTCGCCTTCAAGGGTTTCCGTGAAGATCGGCTCGTCGACTCCAGAGGGTTCCAAAAGCTCTTCGATCTGGCGGTCAACGTCCTGCATCGTCAGACAGGTCTTGTAGTCCACCCAGAAGTTGAACCAGTTGTCATGTACCATGTTCAGCCACTTGTTGTCCTGATACACGCCGTGGTCCCAGAGGATGCGGATGATCTCGACGACAAATCCCTGAAAGGTGAAGCAAGTAGACATAAAAAAGGGGCCCGAAAGCCCCTTAGTCTTCCTTGGCTAGGTGATCACTTCTTTTCAGGCTTCGGGAAGACGGTCATCAGCGCCTCGAGGATAGCCTGAATCAGGCCATTCGACTTGATCGGCAGGTAAGGCATGATCTCGGAAGCGATGAACAGCACAAGGCCGATGATAACAGTTGTTTCCATGATGGAATAGTCTAGACTGCCATATATTACCTATCGGCAAACTAGCCTAGCGTCATTAGTGGTATGATTCTCAGCAGTGCCGACATTCTAGGGATTCTCGGCGGCAACGAGATCATCCGCCTATCTGCAAAGCTTAGTATTGTCGACGGCAAGCCTGCTCTGTCCGGCCGTGAAGGGATCTATATCTACGTTAACCGCTTCCCGACTCTGCAGGAGTTCGAGGCGACCTGGCAGATCTGGATCGAGTCCGACGAAGAAGACGATCTGATTATCGCCGAGTTACAGCGCCTGCTTCCTCGCGTGCAGGTGACTCGCGGCCTGATGACGACGGTTTCTACGACTGAGTTTCGCTCAGAGAGCACTCAGGCGGCCCCAGAGGCCTCTGAAGCTAAAACGGCACAAGTAGACCTGACACAGTACGAAGAGCGCTTCCAGAGCCTTGTAGAGGACGTACAGGACAGAATGCTGCTCGTGACCAGCGGCAGGGCTGGGAAAGACGGCCAAGACGGTCGTGACGGCGTTGATGGTCGCGATGGCAAGGACCTGGTGGCCACTGATGCCGAATTGTTCGACCTAAAAGACGTCGACCAGTCAATCCTGCCCGTGGAAAAGGGTCAGGTTCTCACCTGGGATGGCGCCAAGTGGACAAACCTGTTTCTCCGTCAGACCATGTCCGCTGGCGGGTCTGCTGTTAGCGCTACTGGTGGCGGCAGTACTGGCGTGGGTTCAACCATTGGCTGGACCTACCATCCCCATGATCACACCGAAGAACCCAATAGCGGCCACTTCCATACCGATTCTGCTGACGGTGAGCTTGTTACCGTTTTTCATGTCAGCAACGAAACCAGCAGAGGCAATGATGTCGAGGTCCTGCTGCGCGACCTGCTGACTCAGGGCTACGACCGTATCTATGTTGCTCTTGGCGAGGACCTATCTCAGGCGCACCTGTACAGCATCACGAGCTACACGGAGACCGTTGGCGGCTTCGAGATCAATGTTACCCATGTAGAGACGGCTGGCCTAGAGCCCGATTACCAGAATGCCAAGCTCTACGAGTTCCTGTTCACCAGGTCGGCGCCAGATCCTGGCAGTGTTGACAATGTTACGATCGTCTCAGAGACGACTCCTACTCTTCGAGACAACGGTGATGCACTGATTCAAGGCGATAGCTGGTATTTACCATCTACCGACCAACTCTATCTATACATTGACGGCGCCTGGGAGGAGATCAAGGTCAACGAGGGAGCTAGCGGCGGCGTTGCTTCTGGCTTCTGGAAGTTCAATGACCCTGAAACCGAAGGCTATGACGATGGCAAGTTCCGCGTCAACAGCCACCAGAACAAGACCGACTGGTCTTTGACAACTGAACTCTACGTTGGCTACAAGACTGACGACGGGGCGAATGTCAAGAACATTCTGCTCAACCTGGTCAAGCCAGACCAGTATGTCTACATTCAGCGCAAGGATCGCACCGATGCTTGGGTGATCCTGCTGGTCGAGGCGGTGCCCGTGGACGCTGACACAAAGGGCTGCCGCATCGCAGTGTCCTTCGTTAGCCAGGGAACTGCTGTTGCGGATATCACTAAGGACAAGCTGTGCGACCTCAGCTTCATGGTCGTCTCAGGAGGTGGTGGCGGTGGTGGAGCTACCACGCTGGCAGAACTTAGCGACACGAACACCGTCGGAGCAGCAGACGCCGATTTGCTTGTCTATCGTTCGGGTATCTGGACTGCCGAAACACCTGCGAGCACCTGCGACTACACCGTCTCTGACGGTGGTGACTTTGACTCAGGCACAGCGCAAGAAACTGGTTGCGACGGTATCGGCATTGTCGGCGTGGTCGAGCTGGATGATCTGTCCGACGTAGACCTGACTACGACCAGCCCTGCTGATAACGATCTCCTCGTCTACGATCAAGCCTCCGGCAACTGGCTGCCAACGCCGAACACGGTCAGAAACCTAGGTGACTTCGACGGTACCAACTTTGAAGAAGGCGCCACCATCGTCTGGGATGCGGTTGCTCAGATCTTCAAGCAGGCTCAGCATGGCGCAGACGGGATCACTTCAGCGGCCTACAAGTACAAGAACACTCTGACGGGCGATCCTTCCAATGGTCACATCGCTCTAGATAACGCTGACCCCACCCTCGCTACCGAGATCCGAGTTCATAAGACCACAACTAACAATGTCGACCTTTCTGCTGTGTTCAGCATGGGTCTAGGCTTGGCTCAGGGCTTGTATATTCAGCGAAAAGATGACGCCTCCGAAGCTCACGCCTATCGGACCACGGGTCAAGCGGTTGACCAGGGTAACTACATCGCAGTCCCAATCGAGCATGTGGGCGGTACGGGGACGTTCACCAACAATAAAACCATGGTGATCGGGGTTTACGCCAGGTCCGAGGCTCACAAGATCAGCCCAGTGACCGCTCCTGCATCATCGACAGCCGTCGGTACTGCGGGTGAGGTCAGGTACGACGCCAACTATTTCTACATCTGCATCGCGGACAATAGCTGGAAGAGGTTCACTCTGGAAACCTGGTAATCGGCAGACTAACCTAGCGCTCCAGACGGCATGCCTACCCCTACTTCACGCAGTAAAATCCTGCCCGCAAGGGGGTCGAAGGCTAACCTTGATGCAGCCTTGACTGCTGGCGACCTACTGGAAGGCGAGCTTTGTTATGCAAAAGACGAAGACGCGCTTTATCAGGTTGAAGGGGGCGTCTTAGTAAAAGCTGGTGGCGGCCTGCAGCCAGGCGACAACGTCAGCGAGCTTGTGAATGACGCTGGGTACATCACTGACGCAGGCGTTACTTCGATCATCGCTGGCGACAATATCGCAATCAGTCCCGTCGGCGGCACTGGAGCTGTTACCATTAACGCTACCATGCCAGTCGGCGGCGGCACTCTTGATGGCGGCAACTTCAATACTGGCGCTGACACTGCGGATGGCACGGCTCAGCTCGATGGCGGATTATTCACCTAAAGGAATACTAGACAGATTAAAGGACAGCCATGCCAGCACCCTCTGTACGCTACAAGATCCTTCCTGCACGCGGCGACATTTCTGCGCTGAATGCTGCGGTAGCTGCGATTGACGAGGGTGAGCTTTGCTATGCGCTGGACGAAGATAAGCTGTATGTCAAGAAGAACGGATCCCTGCTTGCTGTAAGCAGTGAGGCTCCCGTCAACTCCGTCGCTGGCAAAACGGGTGACGTGACGCTGGTCAAGGCCGATATCACTGACTTTAGCGATGCCGACTATGCTACCGCTGCACAGGGCGCTCTTGCCGACACTGCCCTGCAGAGTGGCGACAACATTAGTGAGCTGGTCAATGACGCTGGCTATATCACCGAGATCCCTGGCAGTCTCTTCACTGGTCGCTACAGGTACGAGAGCAACACCACCCTCACCCCTCCCGCTGCGGTTGTAAGGTTCAACTCCACCACATACGCCAGTGTTACCCAGATCGCATTCAGCAAGATCGACAGGGAGGGGCGAGACACGAGCGAGTTCCTGAACGACATTGTTCAGCCTGGATTCACTGTCTACTTCGAGCAGCAGAACGACCCGACCCGCTCGGTGATGTTCGAGATCACCTCCTTTGACAGCAACAATGCTGGCAACGTGATCTGGAACGTAGCCTTGGTGTCAGAGACGGGTGTAGCGCTCCAGAACAACAACGACGCGGTGACTCAATTCGAGTCTCCACCAGTTGTCGGCCTGCAGCCTGGCGACAATGTGAGCGAGCTGACCAACGACGCGGGCTACATTACTGACGCTGGTGTTACCCAGATCATCGCAGGCACCAATGTCACCATTGACCCAGTCGGCGGCACTGGCGCGGTAACGATCAACGCTACTGGCGCCGGCGGCGGCATCCCCGAAGCTCCCATTGACGGCAACCAGTATGCTCGCCAGAATGCTGGATGGAGCGTAGTTCAGGCTGGAGAAGGTGGTACCACGATTGAATACAGCGGTGCTGCGGCTTGGGGCAGTATTGCACAAAGCGGACAACTTTCATCAGGCTTGAACTGCACTACTGCAGTCAGCTCTGACGGCTTCGGCTTTGATGTAACCTTCAACACGCCGATGCCTGATGCTAATTACTCCATTACGGCATGTGCAGCTTGGAGGGCGAATACTGTTAGCGATGTTCAATATACGAACGTCACTGCTAATGGATTTCGCTTATATGTGCTAAATCAATCTGGTACTGCACAACTGGCTGAGGTACGTTTCGCCGTTCACGCCCTGAATGCTCTGCCTCCACAGGGTGGAACAGGTGCTGATTCTTGGGTTGAATTTGACGGTACATCAGCAATTGGAACAGACTGCACTATCCGAGCAAGCTTTAACGTTAGCAGGGTCGAACATACTGGGACAGGTACATATACGATTCATTTTACGAATCCTATGCCAACGTCTAACTATGCGACGTTCAACAGTGCAAACGTAAATGTAAATACCAACAATGTTGGTGTTGTATCACCTGCTGGAGTCGTTAACACCACTACTAGCTATAAAATTCAATGTGCAAGTGGTGAAACTAGCACTGCTTTTGATTGTGCGTTTGTTAGCTCAATGGTGCATTGCACTAATGCCCAACTGCCCGACACGGTAACTCAGGAGCAGATTGAAGCTGCTATCAACAATCCTGGCGCAAGCGCTTGGGTGCTAGGTAATGGTGATGGGACAACTCAGTCTAGCCTCAACATTGCAAGTGTTACACGAACAGGTTTAGGCCTATATGACGTAGCGTTCGCTACGCCTATGCCAAGTGCTGACTACAGCGTTCAGTGTACTGTTGCGGAAGACACGTTCAGCGTTGTTGCGTATAACACTGCGAGAACGGCCAATGGCTTTTCTATTAAAATTGCCAACTCAAATGATCAACGCTTTGACCTCGACTTCTCTGCTGTTGTCCACGCCACTAATGCCCTACCCCCCAAAGGTGGAACAGGTGCTGACTCTTGGGCTGATACTGCTGTTGATGGTACGCTCCAAGCAGGCTTTAACATTGCTTCAGTAACTAAGGGTGGTACTGGTATCTACGATTACGTCTTTACGAATCCCATGCCAACTGCTAACTACGCAGTGGTGACAAGTATCAACGACAATACCTTTGCTACTTCTAAGACACTTAACAGGACAACCACTGGCTTCAGGATTTATATTACTTTCCCAAATGCGTCGTTTACAAATACCCCTATCGACTACGCCCATTCAGTAGTTGTCCACGCCACTAACGCTCAGCTACCTGACACGGTAACCCAAGAGCAGATTGAAGCTGCTATCAATAATCCTGGTTTAAGTGCTTGGGGTCTTGTTGCCCAAACAACCGTCAATGGTCCTTGTCAGGTCAATGGTTCGTTGAACGTTGCTTCTGTAACTAGAACGAGTCTGGGCTTATACGATGTTGTGTTTCAGAACCCAATGCCGAGTGCAAATTATGCAGTCGTTGGGTCATCATTTGGTGCTAACACCTTTACATTCTCTCCCTACAACCAATCAGCAACAGGATTTAGCGTTCAACTTTCTGTAGACACTGGGCTAAACGATCAGGCTTTCTCCTTTCATGTAGCTGCCACCAATGCCCTACCTCCACGTGGTGGAACAGGTGCTGATGCTTGGATGTCATGTAAGGCTGGTGGGACAGTTGAATCTAGCTTTAACATTGCTTCAGTAACTAAATCTGCAACTGGTAAATACGATCTGGTATTCACAACCCCAATGCCGACTGCAGACTATGCAATCGTCACCGCTGCCGGTAACGGTAGTTCTGCGTCTATATTTGTCCTTAGCAAGACCACTACTGGGTGTCAGATTGGTCTCTATAGCGACATCACCCAGACGTATGTGGACACGGACTTTAATGTCGTCGTCCACGCCACTAACGCTCAGCTGCCTGATACGGTAACCCAAGAGCAGATTGACAATGTTCTTTCTGGGACGTTTACTGGCTCAATCAACCTGGGGGCGGTCTCTGTCTATACCGACAACACAGCTGCCAAGGCTGGCGGTTTGGTTGATGGTGACGTGTATCGAAAGGCCGACGGTACCCTGATGATCGTCTTTACCTGATCGGAACACTAGCCCAGTCTCCACTGGGCAATGTCTAACCCATCTTTCTGGCAAGAGTTCTACGATTATGGGAAGGCGGCTGGTGCCAAATTCCCTGAACTCGTCGCAGCCCAGGCTGCGCTTGAGTCTGGCTGGGGTGAGCACTTGTCTGGCAAGAATAACTACTTCGGTATCAAGGGCTCTCCTGGTACCGTCGTAACTACCCAGGAGTGGAACGGCAGTCGCTACATCACGATCAAAGATGAGTTCAAGGATTTTGACTCGCCACTTGACTGCGTGCGGCACCTTGTGACCCAGTGGTACAAGGACTACCGAGGCTATCAAGGCGTTAACCGTGCCGACACCCGCGAAGAGGCGGCTGAGTTACTGAAGCAAGAAGGCTACGCGACTGACCCTGTCTACCCAGAGCTCCTGATCAACCTAATGAACGACAATCAAGCGAAAGTGGAGAGCGACTACTTCCTGGAGAAGGCCGCGGCCTACTATACTGCTGAGCCCCATCAGACGGCTGCCTGGCGTGAGCTGGAGCACCTGCTGGACGGAGATGTCCTGGAGGCGTTCAAAAAGGCATATAGAGGCATGAGGGAGGAGGCGCCTATTGCGGTCGACAAGCCTGAGGTTGACGAGGTGCTGGATGCGCCGTATTTCTGGCAACGTGACAACCGAAGCGGCCAAGGAGAAAGATCATGCTTCTCTAGCTCAATGGCCATGGCTCTTGACTACTTGCGTCCAGAGGATATCGAGGGCGACGATGACTGGTATCTGGGGATTGTGTTTTACTTCGGCGATACTGTCTCAGTAGACGCCCAGGTAAAAGCTGCTAGGTCTCTTGGTTTTAAGGCCAACTTCCACATGGATGGAACCAAAGAGGATCTCGAGCGGCAAATCGATAACGATATCCCAGTGCCCATGGGGATATTGCACAAGGGCCCCCTGTCCAACCCAACTGGTGGCGGCCACTACATTTGCCTTGTGGGTTACAATGAGACCGAGTTCATTGTCCACGACCCGTACGGCCGAATGGACCTCGACAATGGCGGATACGCTGCCGCTGGGCCGACAGACGGTAAATTCGTTCGTTATGATAAGGAGAAGCTCCTGAAGCGCTGGCTGATTGCGTCAGACCACGATGGCTGGTGGATGGAGCTCAGCTGACGTGGCCCCACTCTGGCCTATGATCAAGAACACGCTCCCATGCCTCTTCTTCTGTCTCGAAGAGGCCTAAGTAGCTAGGCTTGTTGGAAAGCGTTCCGTCCTCCTGCCTCAAGCAACACGAGGCCATCCATTTTCCCCTCAACCTAGAAACACCTTTGTGCCTGCTAGAGCTACCATTTCGCTTCCCAGTGTTCTCCCCCTGGAGGCTCCTGTTGGCAAGTCGAAGGTTCGCTGGCGCATTGTTTGACCTATCCCTATCGATGTGGTCGATTTCCAAGCGGCCAGGGTCTTGACCTGTATGCAGATACCAGACAACCCTGTGGACCCTGTAAGCCTTGCCACGCAGCGTGACGTCCCAATAACCGCTGCGGTGCCTGTACCCGGCCTGAGTCCCGACCTTTCCGGGCTTGAACGGTGGGTCGCTTCTCCACTCCAGACCGCTTGCCGATGAGTCGGACACGGACAAGTACTCGTCTATGTATTCGACAGGAAGCTTGTTAGCCTGGATTGGCATTTTCCTTGGTACCCTACGTCGATCATACCAGGCAAATGACTTTTGAAACAACAAGCTGTCAAGTTATATTAAGCTGGCTACCTGGGTACCGATGGGACGGCCACTCTCTGAAGTCTACTGGGGCGGCCGTCCCGCCAACGATGCACGTCAACCCAGAGAATGGGGAGGTCAGATACTACGTGCGCCCTATCTTTACCCACGGCGCCACAGTGGGAATGTTCGTCAGACACCAGGGTATCGTGGATGCGCTGGAGCGTGCGGAAGTTTAGGCCGCGTATTTCCTGGCCCTCTGAAGTCGCCTTGATACCTGTGCGCTGCTGAGGTCATACTTTTTACCGAGTTCCGCCCAGCTCATCCCCCTCTCTCTGTCGGCCAGTATCTCAGCGTTTCTAATCCTCGAATCCCTGACCAGTCTCCTATTCTCGATCTGTTGCTGCTTTGTGGCCCAACGGCAGTTGGATGGAGTATAGTTCCCATCTACGTCGATGCGATCCACCTCCGCCTTCGGGAACGGCTTGCACCCCATATCCTCAACAAAATTCCAGAACCCCTGGGCAAACCTTTGGCCTGGGAGCCATCGGGCGCAGATCGAGATGCCCCTCCCTCCGTAGTTAGGGTAGTCGGGGTAATTCGGGTTAGTGCAGCGCTTCAGTATCTCGTGGTAATGCCCATAGAGCTTGTGCCCTGTGGCTGCGCCTTTGGTCGGATGTGCGTGTCCCATGCCAACATCATACCATAAAGCAATCGCCCCGAGGATCAGATCCCCGAGGCGAAAGCAACCCACCGAGCCAACCATGACTCCCCTTCAGTATACCAGGTCAGTCGCCATCCTCGAACCAGGCGTCAAACTCAAGGCCGTCGATCGACTCCACGACAGACTTCATGTGCTGCTCGACAGACTGTTCATCCCAGCCGATGTCCAACAGCAGGGCAGTGCCGATGGCCTCAATAGCCTCGGTGTGGTGATCC
>Ga0070754_10001608_pt1 | contig 17854 bp, 43 predicted proteins | sample VirMetDEL_Sep_01_FD_75181 | JGI IMG/M metagenome (GOLD analysis project Ga0070754, IMG submission 75181) | Aqueous microbial communities from the Delaware River and Bay under freshwater to marine salinity gradient to study organic matter... | ecosystem: Environmental > Aquatic > Marine >... | reverse complement strand
GTCATCGGCGCTTGCGTATAAATTTTACATAACCCCCTACCCGTATAATAATTATACAAAATTATGTTAAATGCATTATGTCCACAATATATGTTAAATGACATTATGTCAAATGGATTATGTCCACAATTTATGTCAAATTCAGGCTCATTATGTGTGTTGAAAACGTGTTGAAAACTACGCGTATAAAAATTTGGATTTGTCAAAATTAGAAATGCTCACTTTTTGAGCACAAAAAAAGTTTTCCACAAATTTTTGCAGCGTTGGCGCGGGTTGTAGCGGTTTTGGTGGGGTTATCAACATTTGCCGATTTGCATACTTGGTGCGTCTGCCTACCTTTACCCCATCAATCAACCGCCCCACGGGGCACAAAATTTTTTCATCATGTTTTCATTTTCACAATCAATCAATGAGGCCGCCTTTGAGGAGTTCACAGCCATCCCACGTGACCGCATGACATCTACTTACAACCGGCCGGTGCGGTTTACTGAATTTGCAATCGCCGGCCATCATGTATGGGTCGAGATGCACGCGCATACCTCAGAACGTTGGAACCAAGAACGCAATGTGTGGGAACCCGTGGGAGATACTTGGTTTGCGCCCCGGGTTTACTTAGGCGGAGCCGCTCAGCCGGAAGATGGATGCTTTCGCGATTGCCCCTTGTATGAGGCTTACATGGCTGAGAACGAGTTCCAGTTCTTCCACCCAACCGGCCGCCGTCTTGGTGAGTTCACGATGAAGCTTCACGCGTGGCTGCAATCGGACGCGGCAACCAAGGCAATCGCTAAGGCCGATATCAAATAAGACAACCCAAAGGGGGGCCCGCTGTGGGTCCCCCATTAACCCCAAAACACACCAACCATGTACAACTACAAAACGCAAGCCGCCCACGCCATGTTGGATGCGGGAATCCAGGCCACCGGAGGCCGTACGTTGAACCCGTCCAATCTGCAGGACGTTACCGAAGGTTACGCCGTGGGCCTTGGTGGCGCGTCACCCATTACGATTGGGGAATTTGAGGACGCCACGCCGGAGGCCATGCAAGCCGTCCACCTTGCAATCGATTGGGCCGCGCGTCACAACGGCGCAGTGGGCGCGTGGATGTTCGAGGACATGATTTGGATTGAGCCGGTGCAGGTCTTCGACAATCAGCGCGAGGCAATGATGACGGCCGCCATCCGTGGTGAAGTGGCTATCTTCCACCTGAACACGGGGACCGAAATTCCAGTCCAATGAGGGCCTTTTGTGAAGCCGTGGGTACCATCGTCACGATGGCCGCCATTTTCGTATCGGCCATCGCATTGGTGGCCACCATCGCAGACGCTGCAGGGATGCCATGAGCACCAACCAACCAAGCAACCGAAAGGGGCCCCACGCGGGCCCCTTTTTTTGCGCGGATACCTTGCATTATGTCAAACAAAAAAGAACTGTCTGGTTTTAAGCCGTTTTAAGCGCGTTTTACGGGCCCGGGAATATCAACGTACCGGCCGATACCCAAAAGTCGAAGGACGGCCCCTTAAAACGCCTGCAGGGACGCCCTAACGTTTGGCCTTTTGCCTGCACCGGGTCCCCGGCTCGAATCGGCGGCCATGGATGGAGCCGGCCCGAATCGGGTCCAGGTCCCACGTCCCAGGCGCGAGGTATACGACAAAAAATTTGACTTTCCAAAAAAATTTTTTTGCCGGAATTATGTCAACCAAACTCACCCCATAATTTTGGAATTATGTCAAATTAACATAATCCAGGCGGCCGTATAATTTTCTGTATAATTTTTACAATCCGGAATTATGTCAAATATAATTTTTATACGAAATTATGTTAAATCCAAATTATGTTAAATTTATACGAAATTATGTTAAATTCGCATTATGTAAAATTTATACAAATTATGTTAAATGAAGCCCGCTTTTTTTTATGTCCAATGCAGCTTTTGTTTTTGTCCAAATGCAGCTTTCACATTTGTTAACATTTGAGATTTGCATTTTCAGTTTTCCTGCCGTAACATTGCCCCATGAATCAACAACACACATTGAAAGAACGTCAAGCAATCCAATGGTTCAAATTGGGCCGCTACTGGTTGCAGACTGCCAGCCAAGCCGAAAACGATGAGGACATGGACCGCTACCTTTTGCGTTCAGGCCGCGCATTTAAGAAAGCATATCAGATGCACAAAAAAGTATGGACGTTGGTAGATTAACGTTTTTTAACAATTAAAATTTGCATCCTTGGTTTCTTTGCCGTAGGTTTGCCCTGTAATCAATCACACCATCATGGACTACAAACTGCACATTTGCACCGAGTTGAAGAAAGGAGGGATTAACGTTTGCACAATCGCAAACCTACACTATCCAAGCGAGGTAATGAGCCCCATGCTTTCAGCAAAGACGGCCGCCTACGCATTGGCGTTGGGAACCTTGCCACCAGACGGCGACAACGAAGAAAGGCGTTATGTACGCTTGACTGGAAAGTGGAATGGCATCGTGTACGCGGCCTTCCATGCGAACACAGGCGAGGAGGTCCGAGAGTATTATGTAAACCCGTAAGCTCTCGACCTCTCGAGCTCTCGAGCTCTCGAGCTCTCGAGCTCTCGAGATTATGTCAAATTCAGAAATTATACAGGTTGATTGATTGTTGAAAACTTGTTGATAAGTGCGGGCGGGAAAACTTGCATGATTGGTTTTCCTGCCCTATCTTTACACCATGACAAACACAAGCACACAACCCATGACCTACGACCAAATCGCCGACAAGCACATCCCGCGTTCACGCCCAGACCTCTGGGACTTTGACGCGCTCGTGAAGGACCTCGTGAAGTGGGGCTTCCTGCTCCAAAGACACCCAGGACCCCATCAAGGCCCCGTGCGGGCCTTGTAAGGCCTGCAAAAAAAACTTTGAAAAAAGTCGGTCAAAAACTTGCATAGATAGTTTCCTTTACTTACCTTTACACCATGACACAGACAAGCACAAACCCCAACTCCCGCGAAGCCGTCAAATCCCGTTTCGCAACGCTCTCTTCTTCCCGGCTCCTGGACCTGACCGCTGAATTTCACTACCGCACGGAGGAGGGCAACGCTACCAAGTACACCCGCGAGGCCTGGGACATCGTACTGGAAATCCTGGCTGAGCGCGGCCTCTGAAAAAACTTTGAAAATAGTTGCTCAAAAAGTTGCATAGATAGTTCCCCTACCATACCTTTACACCATGACACCAACACACACCCCCGTCAACCTGATTGACAACCCCATCCGATGCGTTGAGCGCCACAAGTACGCACCCGAGCTGAACGTGGCCTACCTGACGGACTGGACAGCCTATGACGTCCCCGGAGCCTGCACCATCGCGGAAGCCGAGGCCTACATCCAAAAGCACTACGCATGAAGTTCCAGAAGCGATTTGAGCACACCCACAAGGTCCTGGGACAGGTGGACGTGGAGCTGACCTTTGACTCCGAGGAGAGGGGATGGTATGAGGCCTACGACCTCGAGACAGGCGGAGAGCACTTGTACATCGAGGGCGAGCTGGAGGTCCGAGAGGACGACCAGGGACGGCCGTGTTTGACCGGGTACGATGGATGCTTTGAACTGCCTGCCTACATTGTCCAAGCTATCACCAGCGAGGGCGTAATCAACGAACTATGAACGACGACATGACAACCCTACAGAAGGCCTTCGTGACGGCCTCCACCCTCTACATCATCATCACCTACCTAATCGCCCTTTACGCATGAGCCACTCAAATTTAACCTCCGACATCATGAACTACGAGTCGGGCGACCTGAACGACATGGAGACGTTGGAGCTGTTCTCCACGCTCGTGAAGACCGGCTACGTATGGCAACTGCAGGGGCACTACGGCCGCACGGCATACGCGCTAATCAGTGACGGATGGATGCACAAGGACGGCACCCTGACCGACAAGGCCGAGCTGAACGGTTTAACATAACGCAGTCAAAATTTTAACAAATAAAACTTGCATACTTAGTTTCTACGACATATCTTTACACTATGAAAATTACAATGGCAGACAACCAGGTGGCTATCCTGGACTTCGAGACCCGCGAGGTCGACATCATCACAATCGAAAACATCGACACAATCGAGGACATGGAGGAGCACCTCTCGACCCTCGGATACAACACAAGTTCAATCCAATATATGTGCTAATCATGAGCAAAGTTACTTACAAGGGTTCCTACTGGGACCAAGACGGAGAGTACCAGGCGGACTACGACAAGGCCTGGGAGCAACTCATCCCCGCACAGGGAGAGGCCGAGGACGGGTGGCCTGAAGCCCTCCGTGCAATCTCTCGAATCGGCTATGACTATTACAACAACGGATTCTGTAACCTTTGGAACACGTGGGAGGGCGGAGAAACGACGATGAGCTCGTTTTACAAGAACCTGGTGGAGTACCTGGGGGAGCACATCCCGCACGCCATTTACAACGAATTCAAGGGTTGGCTATGGACCACCAGGACAGGTTGCCGTTGGGGAACCGGTGGCGATGACGTTATCGACAGAATCATCAGCTACATCATTCTCAATATTAAACACGAAAATCTTCTCGAGCCATGCCATGCAAAGTAACAAAGGAGCAACTGGAACAAATGCGCAGAGAGTGCGATTCTTTCGAGGCTCTCGAGTACGTCAACGCGATGCTGGAAAAGTATTACGGAGACTACGGCCTGTACACCCTCACCCGAAGCTCTCAACCCCATGAATAATTATACACCAATGACAAACGCAGAACATAAGCTGGAGTACCTATGCTCCGTCCTCGACCGGTGCGGCTGGACGCTTGGTCAACACATGGACCAAGATTACCTCGAGTGCCACGAACAGAACATAACGCAAATTGTAAATCAGTATAGGCAACCTGACCCATGTGTTAACATACCATTAGAATCCCGCACCGATGCTGAAGCTCTCGACACTGCAAGAGCTCGAATCAGAACTCTCGAGTACGTCCTGAACGACGTGAAAACCAAAATCAAGCAAATGAAAATTTGGGAGCCTTCAGATTTTTAACAAATAAAATTTGCATATCTCGTTCTCTCGACATATCATTGCACAAACCAATCACAATCCCATGTACGACTCCACACAATTTGCCCTCTTGCAGCTCAAGTCCCTCGTGCAGGCCGCATACAACGACACCAGCGGCCGGGTGTACGTTACCTGCTGGAAGGAGAACCTCAGCGACACCGACGACATGGAGCTCTCGAGCTCTCAAGTTCACGAGCTGGCCAACGACTACTGCCACGATAACGACATCTTCCCGCGCTACTGCAAGGCTACGGGCAAGGGTATGTGGAAGGGATACTGCATCAACGATGGAGATTTCTACCTCTCGAGCGAAGCTCATCTTCTCGCGTACTTGCGCTCTCAAGAGGACGACAAGCAGCTCTCCGACGATTTCCTTCTCAAGGATGCGTACGAGGCCGAGGTGTACTACTACACCGACTGGACAGGCCTCCCTCTCGAGGACTACGACACGCCACCAGACCTCACAACAAAACAAACCTCTCAACCATGACTACAGACATTCTCATTCCCCCTTGTGCTCTCAAGGACGCAAAGCAATTTATTCGCCAATCAGTTCTCCGATATGTTGGTGACTTGCCTCGTGACGATGACGGCCGATACGCACCCCACGACTACTGGATGGAGTACATCGACAACGGAGAGGAAACCTTTATTCGTCTCGAGCTCTTCGACCTCTTGGGATACGGAACATATCCTTACACCCTCTCTCGCGCTCTCGAGTCCTACTTCGGAGAATCCAACGTTGCATACGCATAATCTCTCGACCATGACAAACAAAAATTACACCGACGAGCAGCAGCTCGTGTACCGAATGCTCACCGAAAACACCGGGGCTCATTTTCTCGACTCCGGGGGCGCGTATGGCCGCCACTGGGAGCGTAACCAAAAGAAATCCATCGACGACTTCTGGAAGGAGGACGAGGAGAAATGGAGCATTTGGAATCTTGGAGAGCGAAGGGAGGGCGGCAAGCGAGCGCATATCAGTTATGAGCGCGAGGTGAGCGTTTTCCACTTTCTCTCGGGCCAAGGTGCCAACCTCTATCTCGACGAGGTGTGCGACACGTTCAATCGCTTGGTTGATATGGCTCAGGAAAGCGACGACAGGACATCACAACAATATCCGGAGGACTGCCCGTTCTATGGTGTCGTCCGGCCAGCATGGGAGTATCTTCGTTCTCTCGAAGGTTTCGACCCGAACGACAAAGACATCAGAACTTGGAACACCTACAACGGGGACTGCGACCTCTCGCAGATTCTTCAGGGAGGCAACCTCACCATCAACAATGAGCCCTACCGCGTCATTCAAATTCACGGAGGATGCGACGCTCGAGGTGGCTATACCGATGCGAGGCTCTTCCGAATCAGTTCTGACTACGAGCCCATGCACGAATACCTCCAGGAGTACATCTACGACGACAGGTTTGAGCAGTTGAAGTACATTGGGGAGTTTTACGACATGCACAAAAAATGTATTCGCGAATGGGATGAGCTCACAGAAGACGAAAAACTACACCTCGAAGAAGTATGAAAACCAAACGAATCGTTTCTCACGACTACGATGAAGCGCTGCGCGACGCAACGCCGCGACAACGACGAGCTCTCGAGCTTATCGACAGACAGGAGTACCCTCACGTGTGCTCGACCTTTAGCCCATGCGTACCGCTGGCTTATATGTACGCACTGAAACTCTCGAGTGGCACAGAGCGCTCATACGTTGACGTATGCAATAACCTCTCGAAGCTTGGATGGAGCCGATCGGAGGGTCTTCCTGGCGGAAGCTCTCGCCACCTTTGGGACATCCTGGCCCGCGACATCGACCTCTCGAAGGGAGCTCACGAGCTGGAGGCTTTCCACCGCGCAGCCGAGCCCGTGCCCTACTCTTGTGTTCTCGACTATGACAACATGAGATTCACACCGGGCTACCACCAGGGCTCTATCACACAGCTGCGGCAGCTGCCAGACCTCGAGCCAGAAGGCACGCACATCGTGCTGCTACGCGCCTTCAACAGCGCTCACGTAGCCGTCATTCACAACCGCAAGCTTTACGACCTCTCGAGCGCTCCGTTGACGAGCGAAGTATTGACCACCATCAAAGTATCATCATGACCACAAACGATTTCATCCAGGACTACTTCAACATCGAGTATATCCGAGGCCTTGTTTCTGAGGCCGGCAACGAAGAGGCCCTATCCCATGAGAAGTACATCATCTTATGTAACTACTCTCACCTTCACGAGTACGCCTTGGCAAAGGGATTTGACATAATGCAAGTTATGGAGGTTCTCGAAGAAGCCCTCGAGGTACAGGTCGAGGTGTCCAGCTACAGCGACCTGGTCGTCAACCTCACAGACCATGAAACACCATGATTGACTCGGAGAAGGTCTACGTATTTTGGTACAAGACACAGCATCAGGATACGGGGGAGGAGCGGGTGCTCAACATAGGCACCAAGTTGTGCAGAGCTCCTAAGCTCACCCCTCTGTACGCCAAGCTCAAGGTGTTGGACGACAAGTTCTCGAGGCACAATAGCCGATGGAAAGTTGTAGATTACGGAGCACAAGACATCCTTGAATATGAAAAAATCTAAATCTCTCAAGCTATGGGATATACCTATATCATCGACGAATGGACGAGTCCGGGTCCTGACGATAGTAAGAAACAAGGCGTTTACTGCGCATTTAGAATTGAAAAGGGGAGTGCGGGCGATTGGCACACTCCACCTGACGAGGGGTCCATTGAGATAACCAGTATCTATGTGGAAGACTGGAAGGGGCACCGAGTTGACGTCAGTTACTCTGAGCTGTTCTGCTACCTCATCGCACAATCAGACCTTGAAGAAGCCGTTTACACTTACGCTAAAGAAGAAAACCTACTATGAATTACTTCTGCTTTGACTTAGACCTCTCGAGCAATAGACTCAACAGCTACTGGCCTCGAGACAGCTACTCCTCCGCACGCAACAAGGCGGATGAAATTACTCTCGACCTTGTGGACCGCAAAGGTTTTTCAGTTGTCGAGCATCAGTTCTTTGAAAGCGGCAACGTCAGCGACATCAGGTTCAAAGCTGTCGAGACCAGCATGGCGGAGGGCGAAGTGGTCAAGGAGCGGTTGATCTGCCTGCGCAAGGTGGGTCAGTGCTTTTACAATCGGACACTGGACAAGTGGTCTTTCGGTCAGTATTTAGCTCTCGACCATGCAAACCGAGATTTTGTTCCTCTCGAGGACTACCTCAACGCCAAGCTCCACATGGCCAGCATCGCTATGGAGACCGAAGAGTTCATCAATGACCTGCGAGTCACTGGTCAGAACAAGAAGTCCATGGACAAGGCGTTTCGGGACCTTCTCTATATGCACAACGGAGAAAAGCGAATCGTTCCTCTCGAGATTGAGGGCCAGAAGTTCACCTACGTAAAGCCTGTCTACCATGTATAAGATTCGCTTTCACCTTGGCCGAGGAGCCAACTTCATGAAGTGGCAGATTAAGGAGCCAGGCGGGAAGACTCGCTACCTCGACCCGGACGGGTGGATTATCTCAGCCAAGAACGCCACGCTACGCAACCGCAAGGCGACCGCTCAAAAGATTCACGATGGCTGCAACAAGACCGTGTGCGCATGGATTGAGGCCGAATCTCTCGAGGTGCACAAGTGCAAGGGGGACATGGCTATACACACATCTATGGATGTTCTCGGGGACTGTCAGCCTGTGCGCTTCAATCCTCGAGAGGCACCACACTGGACCAGTATGGCTGGGGACGACATAGATGGGACATCCTACAAAGATGTTAAAACCTTTGGTAAATTCGTGTATGTTTCGTAACATCGCATTGTGAACGACATTATTAACTTTACATTCCAGCTGTTCGTAATCTCGTCCTTGCTAAACCTCTTGAGGTGTATGTACGAGAGCGCAAAGCTGAACCCTGTGCCCAAGCGACTGCTGAAGTTGAAGGAAGGCATTGAAAAGGGCAAGCCTCATCGCAGGTACTGGCACATCCTACGCGCCAACCCCATGTTTGATGAGCACTACCGGTATGTGCCGGGTCGACTGACGTGCGCTGTCCTGCCGTACGAGTGCAACAAGGAGGACATCTGGCAGCTGCGTGTCGGATTCAAAGAAACCGCAGGAGATAAAGAACCGCAAACATATATTAGCATCCCCGTTTACAAGAACGGACAAATTTACGACGTATGAAAAACCAAAACACAAAGCAAGTCAAGCTTCCAAATGGCACAGTGTACACGCGCAACTGTCAGGGTGGCGCAAGCTCTCAAAAGGGACGTGACCGTTGGACAGAGGGTCAAGTCCAGACCCTTATCCGTCTCGCCATGACCGGCATCAGCAACCACGAGATCTCGGATAAGATGAACCGCTCCTACTCAAGCATCATTGCCAAGCGTCAGTTCCTGGGCATCACCAAGAAGGCTGTGCGTCAGCTGAAGCTCTCGAATGGTGGTGAGCTTACGCCTGAGTCAGTAAGCGACATCATGATTAAGCCCAAGAAGCAGCCCCGCTGGAGCAACGAAGAGGTGTCAACACTCGTTCGTCTCGTGACCTCTGGCCTCACCAACACCGAGATTGCCAAGGCCATGGGTCGCTCAGTAAACAGCGTGCGGGAGATGCGCAAGCGCTCGAACCTCCCAGGCTCTCGAGTCATGAACTCGTCCAAGGTCGACGTCAAGCTCAAGTCTCCTGGCAATGAACCTCTCGAGGCACAGCAGGGCAGCACATGGCGCCGTATGATGGCGAGCTTGATTGGGGTGAAATGAACACGCTCATTGTCATACTGGCCGTCGTTTGTATCATCTACTTCCGTTACGAGACAGCGACCATGGGGCTGCTGCACCGTACGTTGCCGACTGATATCAAGGCCGATGACCAGATGATTAATATGGGTGTCATACCTCACCGACTAACAACGGTAATACCGGTTGACTTTGAGTTGCGTGAGGATTGGACCATGCGTTCACGAGTGGAGCCTATCTTCGTAGATGGGAGAAAGCGACCCTTGTGGAGCATCGTTATTACCTTGAAAGACTCAATTTGTGAAACCGAGACTGTCGTGCTCTATAACTTGGACGGCACTCTCTTTGAATACTAATCATGACTACATTTGATTTTATCGCAGAAAACTGGGTTCCGCTCACGATCGGAATCATGGCATTCCTTAAAGTAATTGTCAACCTCACGCCAACTGATAAGGACAACATGGTCTTTGGATACTTGGACGTGTTGATTACAGCGATTACAGGCGATCGTCGTAAGAAGCGCAAGTGAACAACGCTGAAATAACCAACGTTGCCTTAGAGTTAGGTGCTCGGGCTCTGGCCATCGAAATATGGCTGGAGTCCGACCCTGACGCACCAGAAGTTAGAATCCAAGCAGCAAGGGAAAACCGAATCGTCATGCTCCGAGCTGAAAAGGCCATTCATCAACTTCTCCAAAGGCAAGACCACTTGAGCGCACATATTTGGCAAAACAAAAAGGAAGTCGAATACACTCGCTCTTTAATCCAAGACATCATCAAGTATGAACGCTAGTCAGAAGCAAAAGTTCGTCGACCTCAAGGACAAGTACGGCCTAAGTAAGGACGACTTCTTCAAGGCTCCGCAGGGCTTTGTCATCATCACTCGCACCGGCATCGAAAAGATTCAACGAGGCATGGGGCTTACGGTGCAGTACGAAGTAGTTGAGTCGCTATGCAACGTCGAGACCGGGCACTACGTTATTAAGGGAGTAGGCATCCATAAGGACGGAGACCGCATCGTGGAGAGCTACGGGGAGGCCAGCACTAAGAACTGTCGCAACGCTTACCCAGTGGCTATGGCCGAGAAGCGTGCCCTCTCGAGGGTTGTGTTGAAGAGTTCCGATCTTTACGAGCTGGGCATCTATGGTGAAGACGAAATTGATTCGTGATGGTGGCCCTGAGCGCTCTGAAATATGTGTGTTTTGTGTTGACAGCTTGCATTGTGATGGCATTTGTGAGTGGATTCGCGAAGGGGATAATTAAGTATTACCGAAATGGCGGATTGGATTGATGAGCTCTTTGACTGTGGGCCAGAAAACGACTACAGCAATGTTTTACATAATTCACGCCGATTCGCAGCGTCGTTGGTTAGAACAACGACCCTTACCAAAGAAGAGCAAGACGATCTTATGGATACGCTACTTGACTTCGACATCGAGCTGACCTCCGACGAGGTGCAGGACATCATCGTCCGGGCGCAGCTCAATCAACAGGACCCAATGCAATTCTACGCACCTTCAAAGCGTGAGATTGCGGCCTTTATCAAAAAGATTACCGATATTTGAATCATGTCAGAAACAACTATCCCGAAGGCAATCACCTTCAGCATTAACCTGGACAAGATCGACAAGACCGAAATTATTCAGGGTGAAAAGGGACGTTACCTCAAGCTCCGCTTGAGCAACACTCCCACAAGTCAATACGGATACGACTACCTCTGCGCCCAGCAGGTCAGCAAAGAGAGTCGAGCTGCAGGCAAGGACGGAGAAATCCTTGGCAACGGTAACGCATGGGACGTCACTGAGGGGCGCCCAAACACAACTAAGCAACAGGAAGGGCAACCCGCCGCCCAACCGACATCAGGTAATGATGATCTCCCATTCTGAGCGGGTGTGTTTTGGTTAAGGGGGCTTCGGCCCCCTTTTTTTTATTGATACATGGCAAACGATCCAATTAAAAAGCTTTACGGCGACTTTCGAGAAGCTCTCGAGGCATACTTCAACGCAGCGAATGACAATCAGGGACGAAGCGACGCTGACGCCATCCTTGACATCTTCAACACACACATGACTCTTTATCTTCTCGACCTTCAGAAGGAGGATATTGATCACGACGAGCCAAACGCCGGATATGTGGACATTGACGGGGAAGGATTGAACCTCGCGTACAACATGGACAGTGTTTTCAACAGGGGGTTGTTGGAAAAGTTTGATCCGATTAGTAGGATTGAGTTGCTTGAGTCCTGTATCTATGCCTTGAACAAGAAGCTCGTGGAGCTCGAAACAGAGATCAGAAAAAGGAATGACAACTTCGGCAACCATAACGCAGGCGGTTAACGCGCTATGTCAGGTAGCTGAGAATCTGGTCAATCCGGAGAAGATCGAAGAGGTTACGGAGGTTCCTTACAACCCCGAGAAGTGCAGCGCCAAGAGTGCTGCCGCAATGCTCGGCATTGCAATTCCAGAAATAAGCAAGCTGTCAGGCAACCCCATCCTCTCGATGGGTGGTATCGCAAGCGTGTGGGTAGGGACTCACTACGAGCCTATCCAAGAGCACGACTTGAAGAAAGTGGTGAAAGCTTTTGCTCGAGCAGCGGACCTCTTGCGACCCAACATCTTGACAAGCGACTTCAGTAGGGAGTTTGACAGGAGCTTTACGCTTCACGCTCAACCAGACTACGTTTTCCGCGGCCAAGAAGGTCGCAAGGGCATAACGTTCCTGGACGGTCTACTGACGTTCATTGGTAAGAAGTCGAGGTTTATACCTGGTCACAGGCCAGAGGACCTCTCGACCTTTTGTATTCCTGGATTCTACAATCACGACAACGAATGTGAGCTGTGGGACAGGTTTATGGAAGAGGCGATACCTGACGATCATAGTCGCAGGTACGTACTTGCCATGTTCGGCAACGCCATCGCTGGCGATCCGCTGAACGCCCAGAAAATACTATTGTTGATTGGTGCCGCAGGCGCGGGGAAAAGTACCATGATCGAAGCTATTGTACGCTGCATTGGCTCTCACAATGTTATGCGCACTGACAACCTCGCACAGATTACTCGTGACGACAGTCGCCACCGCATGCGGTTGGCACACGCCACGCTGTGCGTAAGTGCGGATGCAAGTGAGAACATCGGCGATAAGGACGCCCTTAAAATGATTGTGTCGAAGGAGCCAATTATCGCCCGAAAGCTGTACAGCGAGCCGGTCGAGATACGTCCCCGCGCCAGCTTGGTCGTCGCATCAAACGAGATGGGGCTGAGCTACGTCCTCAGCGACCAGGGGATCAATCGTCGATTTGATATCGTGACGTTTAAGAAGGCCAAGAGAGAAAATGAGCGCGATGCCTTTTTGCAGGAAAAGCTCTCGAGCCCAGAAGCCATTGCGGGCATTGGGGCGAGCTTGGCGAAGGCTCTCGTGGAACAAGTTGAAAGCTCTCAAGGCATGCTGGAGCGTCCAGAAGAGATGGCCAGCGAGCTCAAGCGATTGGCAACAGAGGGAGATCCTTTCATGAGCTGGATGGAGGCAAGCGGCATAAGCACAGACGATAGTATCAAGAACACCATTGAGATTCACCAGGACAAAGCACACGAGAGCTTCAAGACTTACTGTGCTCACCACGGATACAACCCCTGGTCAATCCGAAGATTTAAGCAAAGACTACGGGCCCTGAACCTCGAGGAAATTGGCAAGCATGGTGGAAAGCACAGCTACGTGTTCTTCTGCAGAGACATGAATCTGGCCAAATCCAGCAGGGTGATGACCTTAGTGTGACATTGAGCGCCTTTCACATTATATGAACATAAATTGACAAAAGCAATGACGTGAAACCAGAGATTGTATTGTACGTAGAGCCAGAGGAATGTCCCCTGACCAGGGACGAGATCGTTGAGATGTGTGAAATACTGGCGGAAAGCTACCCCGTTGACGGGAAGTACGTTGCAAGCTTTGGGTTTCTAACCTACTTCATAAAGAGGAAAGGTGAGAGATGTAAGGTCGAGGTCCGAGGAGGGTCTGGATATCACAACTCTTGGTCGGTTTTTGATATGAATAAATCATAATGAGGGCATTGAAGAACACAAAGTTTTACGCTGAGGATGAAGTGTTTGACCTGATTGACCTGTACCGGGCCAAGCATGTTGAGGGCGACAAGATGAACAGGGCTCAGGGAGCTGCGGTGCAATACTACATGAGCCAATTTATGTACTGCCCAAGCACACTGATAGCACATGTCTTTGGTCGTAAGCCATGGCACGTGAACCAGACGATTGCTCGCCTGACGGAAGCGGCAGGAGAAAGCAGAACCCCCGTGACCATGAACGAAAGTTATCGGAGCTATATCGAGGACATTGACGACCTTGCGAGAGATCTGTATGGCGGGAAGAACAAAGAGTTGTGCATGGTGCTAGATCAGAAAGAAAGCGCTTGGTTGCTGTGGAACGCTCAAAAGGAAAGCGGATGGTTCGATGACAGTTCAGACACAGCGGATCAAGAGGAGGTGGTTGATGAGCTACTTCGCACTATCGGCCTGCCTCCAGGCGGTTGGATGAGAGATATTATTATGGAAAATTACGTTATCGACTACCATGACTGAGAACCTGCTTCCCAAAACCTACTACAAGCGTAGGAAATCTGACCTTACCATTAGTCGCAACAGGGTTATCCTCGTGCTGAGCGATATTCACTGCCCCTACCATGACGTCGAGGCTTTGCAAGAGGCAATTCAATTTGGTCAAAAGTGTGGTGCCGATACGGTCATCTTGCTGGGCGACGTAATGGACTTTCACCGCATTAGTCGCTACGAGAATGCTCCCGGAACTCTGTCTTTTGCACGAGAGATCGAGGTGGGCAACCAGCTGCTGTTCGGCATTCGCGAAAGCTTTCGAGATGCAGACATCTTCTATGTCGAAGGCAACCACGAGATGCGGCTTGAGGCATACATTCAAAAGAACGCTTCAGAGTTCAGCGATCTGCCGGATATCAAGCTGAGCCGCATGCTGGATCTTCACGCGCAGGACATCACGTACATCCAAGACGGCTTTATTCACTGCGGAGACATGACCTTCATCCACGGCCACGAGATGAGAGGCATTGGAGGGGTGAACCCCAGCCGCAAGCTGTATGGAAAGATGAAGAAGAGTGCCATCTGCGGTCACTTGCACCGACCAGAGAGCTTCTATACCAGAGATGGTGCTGGCAAGCTTATTCAGTGTCACGTACTTGGGCACCTGGGAGAGCCATCGCCGCAGTACCACCCCCGCAATGACTGGCAGCACGGTGCGCTGTGGTCGCTGTCAACTCAAGAGGCCAAGCGGCTGTTCACACACACATCATCAATAAGTAATGGAAGAAGGACTCATCTTCGCAGACGGATTCGACGACTGCATCATTGGCATCTTAGACATCGACGATGTGCCTCGAGTAGTGTACGATAAGTACGCAATGATTAACACCATGCGGCTGCAGGACCCTGATCTTAGCTACGAGGACGCCTTTGAGTTCTTGTCTTACAACGTTTGGGGGGCGTACGTTGGAGAGGCCACGCCGATCTACATGTACACCTTTGATGGCAGCGGGGAGGAAAGAAAGTCAGAGGCCATCGACTTCTACTACGACTGCTTAGAATAAAAGAGAGGGCCGAAGCCCCCTCTCTGACGACCGAAGCCGTCCTTCACCAACCACAATGAAGTCTATAGTACGGTTTTTGATTCGCCAAAGTACTCGTCAATGGCATCAATGCAAGCCTCATAGCCCTTGCAGATAACGGCTTTCCACCCCCTCTCCGAGAGCCTACTTTGCCACTCCTTCTGATGCTCACTTGCCCTGCCCTTGTCGGTCTTGATTTCCACGGCTAATCCCGCGTACCCGTTTCGGGGCTCGAAGATCAGCAGGTCAGGGATGCCTTTTCTGTAACCACCACGCTTCATCTTGAGAGCCGTGTGCATGGCCACTCGAACCCCTCCTACTGTCGCAGAAAAAAGAGGCTTTTCATCAAAAGAGTCGAGATAATCGACAACCATGACTTGTATGTCGTGCTCTGGGGAACCGTTTCTTTTTCCGGTGCTTTTTCGGGTTGAGGTTCCTCTTTTCTTGTATTGCATGCTTCGTTATACCATTGTTTTACGTCAAAGCTTGGGCACGACTTTTTGACTCTCTTGAAGTCCCTGTGCCCTAGGACTTCGGCTTGCGGGAACTGTTCCTTGAACGATGATATCGTCTCAAAGAGAACCCGGCTTTGATCAGCCGTCCGATTATCTTCAGCTTGCCCCGATTCCGATACGCCCCCGACGTAACAGATACCAATCGACGTAGCATTATGACCGGCAACGTGAGCCCCGGCAATATCAAGGGGGCGACCCTGTTCAACAGTCCCGTCACGACGTATAACCACGTGGTAGCCGATATCCGTCCACCCTCTTTCTTCGGTGTGCCATTTTCTGATTTCTTCTGCTCCAATATCCATGCTCGGAGGTGTTGCCGAGCAGTGTACAACAATGTTTTTTATATTACGCATCACATCCCCTTTTTCGCCAAGAGTATCTTGAGCTCATGAATGCCCTCCACACACTCCTTGAGCATCGTTTTCAGCTCGTCATTATCGCTCTCAAGCCTGTAGATTCGCCCCTTCAGCTTGGCCACCTCATTATTCAGCGAGACCCACACCCCTACGGCTGCAATTAGGGATGGCAATAGGGCTAAAATTTCCTCTAAATTCATCGAAATACTGATACTGTGCCGTTGATTTCTACGGCTTTTGTTGATTGAAAGGTTGTGGCCTTGATGGTCCACACATATACTCCGTCAGGAACGAATGCTTCAAGCCTGTTGCCGAGCCACTTGTCTCTGGGGTCGTAGCTGACCCACACAATAGTGCCCCATCTGTTGTACACCTTGCACTCCCACTTCCACCAGCAGTCCGCCTGAGTCACAGGCTTCCAGTAGTCATTGAGCATGTCAGAATTGGGCGTAAACGTGTTTGGGCAGAAAATGAGTGGATCATTGCAGTCCTCGCCTTCTTCGGGGTAGTATTCGCATGGGCCAACAACAGTACATTCTGGGCAGTAGTTAATAGCCTCCGGGTCTACACACCCCTGATAGATGCATGAACCATCATCTGCGGTAGCTACCTCATTGTAGTTGTACGCAAACATATCCGTACAACCCTCAACGATGGGTGGCGGTGGCGGATCGCATGCCCCGTTGAGAGACCACTGAACCCAGTTGTTCCACAGGTTCGTATCTGGGTACGGGAAGCCAGCTAAACCCTCGCAAGAACCGTCTAAACAGCCGCTGTCATTGATTTGCCAGATTGTGAGCACCAAGCACTCCTCGAAATAGGCACCGCTCTGCATCACATTGATCCAGCAGTCAGCCGTACCGCTCCCGAACGAGGGCACTTCGAGGAGGTTGAAGGTAATGGTGTCACCGGTTTGAAGAATACCGTCATCACCCTGCCCAACATCAAAGCCAGGGAAGTCCAGGGGGAAAATCAACAGCGCCCATCCATTGTCGTAGAAGCAGGGGAACTGCGTCTGCACATCCTCGATGGGTGGCTGAAACGTAAGCGCCAAGAGAAACTCCCCAATAGAGTCGGTTTCGGTGCCACAATACGCCCCATTTACAGCGATTGTGACGTCTGTGGAGATGGGGTTGAACCCAATAATCTCCATATCGCACTGCCCGTAGGATAGAATAGGAAGCAGGAACCATAGCAGCCTCTTCATTGCACAAATACTTTCTTGGTGAAACGCTTCCACTTCAGGATATACACGCCTGTAGGCAGCTCATCGAAGGGCTTATCGACCTTTCGGCCCGTGATGTCATAGATGCGGGGAGGTGCAGTCGGAAAGAACTGCTGAGGACTGTAAACAAAGGTCTTGTAAGTACCTGCGGAGAAGTCATCCTCCACGGGGCAATCGCCGACATTCCAGAGCATATACAGGAGGTCCCTGACGTCGACGGTCCCGTCCTGATTGGGGTCTACTGGGCAGTATTCACAACCCATATAGCTCAACATCACGAGGATGTCACCATTCCCAATGGTTCCGTTGCCATCGTAGTCCATATC
>Ga0070754_10001607_pt1 | contig 17860 bp, 18 predicted proteins | sample VirMetDEL_Sep_01_FD_75181 | JGI IMG/M metagenome (GOLD analysis project Ga0070754, IMG submission 75181) | Aqueous microbial communities from the Delaware River and Bay under freshwater to marine salinity gradient to study organic matter... | ecosystem: Environmental > Aquatic > Marine >... | reverse complement strand
GACCCGGAGCACGGTAAGCAAGTTGGGGATGTTCATCGGCACAACTAGGCTGCGAGGTGAGCGGGCATTCTACTCGCTGTGCAGAGTGTCATAAATCAACTCGGCGAGCTTTTTACTGATTCCGGGCGCTTTGGCAATTTCTTCGGCGCTGGCACGGGACAATTCCTGCAGGCCGCCAAAGTGATTGAGTAGCTCGCGCCGCCGCTTCGGGCCGATCCCTGCCACCTCTTCAAGCGTCGAGGTGCGCCGCGTCTTGCCACGGCGCGCACGGTGCCCGGTGATCGCGAAACGGTGTGACTCGTCACGGATCTGCTGGATCAGGTGCAGTGCCGGCGAATTGCCGGGCAAGGTGAACTCATGCTCGGCGTCGTTCAGGTAGAGCACTTCCAGGCCAGGCTTGCGTGTCGTGCCCTTGGCCACACCGAGCAGGATCAGATCCGGCACGGCCAGCTCCTGCAGCACTTCACGAGCCATGGCCAGTTGCCCCTTGCCACCGTCCACCAGCAGCACATCGGGCAACTTGCCTTCGCCATCCTTGATCTTGCTGAAGCGCCGGGTCAGCGCCTGGTGCATCGCGGCATAATCGTCGCCAGCGGTGACGCCCTCGATATTGAAGCGGCGATAGTCGGACTTCAGCGGGCCTTCGGGGCCGAACACCACGCAGGAGGCGACCGTCGCCTCACCACTGGAATGGCTGATATCGAAGCACTCCATGCGCTGCGGCGGTTCGTCCATTTCCAGCACGGTAGCCAGCGCGTCGAAACGCTCGGCGAGATGCTGCCGATTAGCCAGGCGCGCCGCCAGTGCTTGCTCGGCATTGGTCACCGCTAGCTGCTGCCAACGGGCTCGCGTGCCACGCACCCGTAGGCTGATGCTGAGGCTGCGACCACGTAGCGACTCGATAGCCTCGATCAGCTTGGCGAAGTCTTCGTGCTGCACGTTGACGATCAGTTCGCTGGGCAGGTCGCGCTCGGCATTACCCAGGTAGTACTGGGCGAGAAAGGCCATCAGCACATCGCCGCCCTCCTCTTCGATCGCTACCTGCGGGAAGAAATTCTTGCTACCCAGCACGCGCCCACCGCGCACGCTGATCAGGTGCACACAGGCGCCACCTGGGGTGAGCATCACCGCGACCACGTCGACGTCGCCAGTGCCACCTTCCATGCTTTGCTGGTCCTGCACGCGCCGCAGCATAGAAATCTGGTCGCGCAGTTCAGCCGCGCGCTCGAATTCCAGCGCCATCGAGGCCTTTTCCATGCTGGCCGACAGCTCCTCGCTCAAGGCATTGCTGCGGCCATCGAGAAACATCACCGAGTGGCGCACGTCTTCGGCGTACTCCTCCGGGCTGACCAAGCCGACGCAGGGACCTTTGCAACGTTTGATCTGGTACTGCAGGCAGGGACGCGTGCGGTTCCTGTAGTAGCTGTCCTCGCACTGGCGAACCAGGAAAGTTTTCTGCAGCAGGCTCAGGCTCTCGCGAATGGCCAGCGCACTGGGATAGGGGCCGAAATAGCGCCCCTTGGCCTTTTTCGCGCCACGGTGAATGCCGAGGCGTGGAAACTCGCCGTCGGAGAGAAACACGTAGGGATAGGATTTATCGTCGCGCAGCAGGATATTGTACGGCGGTCGCCATTCCTTGATCAGCGTCTGCTCGAGCAGCAGCGCCTCGGTCTCGTTGGCGGTGATGGTGGTTTCGATCTGCGCAATGCGCGCCACCAAGGCGGCGGTTTTGGGCGCCTGGCCGGTCTTGCGGAAATAACTGGCGAGGCGCTTCTTGAGGTTTTTCGCCTTGCCGACGTAGAGCAGGCGGGCCTCGCTATCGAACATGCGATAGACGCCGGGGCGACCACTGCAGGTCGCCAGGAAGGCACTCGAATCGAATGGTGCGGACATTTTCAGCTAACGGCGTCGACCATGCCGTGGCGAACCGCGAGCAGAGCCAACTCGACGTCGCTGGTGATGGAGAGCTTCTCGAAGATGCGGTAGCGGTAGGTATTGACCGTCTTCGGCGACAGGCACAGCTTGTCCGAGATGTTCTGCACCTTGTGACAGTTGGCAATCATCAGGGCGATCTGGATCTCGCGCTCGGACAGCAGATCGAATGGCGAGCCATTGTTCTGCGGCTGGAAGGATTTCAGCGCCAGCTGCTGAGCGATTTGAGGGTCGATGTAGCGCTGGCCGGCGAATACCAGGCGAATGGCTTGCACCATTTCATCCAGAGCCGCGCCCTTGGTCAGGTATCCGGCAGCACCGGCCTGCAGCAAGCGCGTCGGGAACGGATCTTCCTCGCACACGGTAACGGCGACGACTTTGATATCGGGATGGCTGCGCATCAATTTGCGAGTGGCTTCAAGGCCGCCGATGCCGGGCATCTTCACGTCCATTAGGACGACGTCGGGCTTGAGTTCGCGGACCTTGAGCAGGGCTTCTTCGCCAGTGCAGGCTTCACCTACGACTTGCAGACCGTCGATATCGGCCAGCATGCGGGTGATACCCGTGCGAACCAGATCGTGATCGTCGACAACCAGGACCCTAATCAATCGCCACCTCGTTGCACCTAGTCAGCCACCGTGCAGCGACGGTGAGGTTGAACTTGCCGGCCACCATAGCAAAAAGCCAGGGTCTGACCTAGCTTGGCGCACCGCCGTCAAAAAGCAAGCGCCAGATTAAGGTCAGAAATTGCGTCAAGGCAATTGGAGAATTGGCGGAAGCGGTGAGATTCGAACTCACGGATAGTTGCCCATCGACGGTTTTCAAGACCGTTGCCTTAAACCACTCGGCCACGCTTCCAAATTCTTGAGCGCGGAGGCTGACACTCAAACCTCCGCAGTAGTGCGGGCGGCAATCTTACCGGAACGCAACACACTGTCAAACTCTAAGTCTTGGCAGGCAATCCCGCTCTGTTATGATCCAATACATTCGAATTGAAAGCCTCGTAGCCACAGGAGCGTCGCCATGCAAGAGCGAGATTATGCACTCAACCATTCTCAGGTTGAGCAACAGGAAGTCAGCAGCGTTCTACGCAATACTTACGGTCTACTGGCCATCACCCTGGCCTTCAGTGGCCTGGTAGCCTTCCTCAGCCAGCGCGCCAATGTCCCCTATCCAAACATCTTCGTGGTGCTGATCGGCTTCTACGGCCTGTTCTTCCTCACCGCCAAGCTGCGCAACTCTTCCTGGGGCCTGCTTTCCACCCTGGCGCTGACCGGTTTCATGGGCTACACCTTGGGCCCGATCCTCAACCGCTATCTGGGCATGGCCAACGGTGCTGAAGTCATCAGCTCCGCCTTCACCATGACCGCATTGGTGTTCTTCGGCCTGTCCGCCTATGTGCTGACTACCCGCAAGGACATGAGCTTCCTCAGCGGCTTCATCACCGCCGGCTTCTTCGTTCTGCTGGGCGCCATCGTTGCCAGCTTCTTCTTCCAGATCAGCGGCCTGCAACTGGCGATCAGCGCTGGCTTCGTGCTGTTCTCTTCGGTCTGCATCCTGTTCCAGACCAGCGCGATCATCCATGGTGGTGAGCGTAACTACATCATGGCCACCATCAGCCTGTACGTGTCGATCTACAACCTGTTCATCAGCCTGCTGCAGATCTTCGGCATCATGGGCGGCGACGACTGATAGCAGTTCGCCCCCTAAAGCCCGCTTCGGCGGGCTTTTTCTTGCGCGCCTGTTTGTCTTTGCTCAGTGATTCTTTGTTTGCCGGGCACCCTGGCCTTATCATTGGCCCAGTTTTGCCTCGTCGGACGCCCCATGAAGTTTGCCAACGCCCTGTTCGCCGCCCCTCACCAGCCCGCTTCGCGTCGCGCATTGCGCTTTGCACAGGCCGCATTGGCTGGCGGCCATGAGATCATTCGCCTGTTCTTCTATCAGGACGGTGTGCACAGCGCCGCCAGCAACGTGGTCAGCCCGCAGGACGAGCTTGATCTGCCCAGGGAATGGCGCGAGTTCGTTACCGCCAACGGGCTGGACGCAGTGGTCTGCATCGCCGCCGCACTGCGTCGTGGCGTGCTCAATGGCGAGGAAGCGCAGCGCTATGCCAGGCCCGCTGCCAACCTGGAAGCACCGTGGGATCTATCCGGGCTGGGCCAATTGCATGAAGCGGCGCAGCAAGCCGACCGACTTGTCTGTTTCGGAGGCTCGTGAGTGAGCAAATCACTATTGATCATCAGCCGCCAGGCGCCCTGGAGTGGCCCCGGCGCACGTGAGGCGCTGGATATTGCCCTGGCCGGCGGCGCCTTCGACCTGCCCATCGGCATGCTGTTTCTCGATGACGGTGTGTTCCAGCTCAGCACCGGACAACAGCCCGGCCAGCTGCAACAGAAAGACCTCGGCGCCAACCTCCAGGCCCTGCCGATGTTCGGCGTCGAGGAACTGTATGCCAGACAGCGCAGCCTGGCCGAACGCGGCCTGAGCGATGCAGAACTGAATCTGGCGGTACAGCAACTCGACGACACAGCGCTGACCGCCCTTCTCGATCGTTATGACCAGGTGATCACCCTCTGATGGCCACCCTGCATATCCTCTCCCATTCGCCGTTCGCTGATAGCCGTTTGGCCAGTTGCCTGCGTCTGCTAGGCGCCAATGACGCATTGCTGCTCAGTGGCGATGCGGTCTACGCACTGCAGCCCGGCACCGCCAACCTGCAGGCGCTGCAATTGATGCCTGCCAGTGTTGCGCTCTACGCTCTGGATGAAGACCTTGCTGCTCGCGCGCTACAGGCGCCCGAGCGTGCTCAGGTCGTCGACTACCCGGGGTTCGTCGAGCTGTGCACTCGTTACGCCAAGGTCAACAGCTGGCTATGAGTACGCTCAACGTCGACGGACGTGACATCGCCCTGGACAAGGACGGCTACCTGATCGACCTGCAGGATTGGTCGCGCCCCGTAGCCGAGGCGCTGGCCGCCGCAGAGGAGCTGCAGCTAAGCGCTGAGCACTGGGAGATCCTCGACCTGCTGCGTGCCTTCTACGCGGAATTCCAGCTGTCGCCGGCCAACCGTCCGCTGATCAAGTATGCGGCCCTGAAACTCGGTACAGAAAAAGGCAACAGCCTGCACCTCAATCGCCTGTTCAAGGGCACGCCCGCCAAACTCGCCGCCAAGCTCGCCGGCCTGCCAAAACCGACCAATTGCCTATGAACCTGATCACGCCCGCCGAACACCCCTTCGCCCAATTCGTACGTATTCTCGGCAAGGGCAAGCGCGGTGCGCGTGGTCTGACCCGCGAGGAAGCCCGTGAAGCCATGGGCATGTTGCTCGACGGCAAGGTCGAAGACACCCAGCTCGGCGCCTTCCTGATGCTGCTGCGGCACAAGGAAGAGAGCGCCGAAGAGCTCGCCGGCTTCACTGAGGCCATCCGCCCACGGCTCGCCGCGCCTGAAATCCCGGTCGACCTGGACTGGCCCAGCTATGCCGGCAAGAAACGCCATCTGCCCTGGTACCTGCTGGCCGCCAAAGCGCTGGCCGCCAGTGGCGTGCGTATCTTCATGCACGGCGGCGGCGCGCATACCGCAGGGCGCATGTACACCGAGCAGTTGCTGGCGCAACTGGATATCCCCTGCTGCCAGGACTGGCAAGCAGTGGGAGCGGCGCTCGACCAGCACAACCTGGCCTACAGCTACCTGGGCAACTGGATGCCGGCGCTGCAGCGCATGATCGACCTGCGCAACACCCTGGGCCTGCGCTCGCCGATCCATTCCCTGGCGCGGGTGGTCAACCCACTCGGTGCCCGCTGCGGGCTGCAAAGCATCTTCCATCCCGGCTATCAGGCCGTGCATCGCGAAGCCAGTCGCCTGCTGGGTGATCACGCCATCGTGATCAAGGGCGAAGGCGGCGAGATCGAGGCCAACCCGGACGGTACGTGCCATCTGCATGGCACGCTCGCTGGCGAGAACTGGGACGAAGAGTGGCCCGCGCTGTCAGCACAGCGCCATGTCAAACCCGAGCGACTCGACCCGGCCGTGCTGGGAGCCTTCTGGCGCGGCGAGCACGATGATCCTTACGGTCGCCTGGCGGTGATCGCCACCATGGCCGTCGCCCTGCGCGGGCTAGGCCTGGGCCGTGAAGAGGCATTCCAGCAGGCCCAGCAACGCTGGGATGCACGTTTTTCAATCTAGTCAGTCGATTGTTTAAGCCAGCTTTTTCCACCTTTCAATCGACTTCATAACGTTAGACTCCAGGTTCATTCAAGACGGAGGCACGCGTTATGGGCTTGTTGATCGATGGACGCTGGCATGACCAGTGGTACGACACCGGCAACAGTGGCCGCTTCGAGCGCGAAAGTGCACAACGCCGCAACTGGGTAACCGCAGACGGTAGCGCCGGGCCAAGTGGTGATGGTGGCTTCAAGGCTGAATCCGGGCGTTATCACCTCTATGTGTCCCTGGCCTGCCCATGGGCTCATCGCACGCTGATCCTGCGCAAACTCAAAGGCCTCGAATCGCTGATCGATGTATCAGTGGTGAGCTGGTTGATGCGCGAACAAGGCTGGACCTTCGACCGCAACTTCGGCTCCAGCGGTGATCACCTGGATAACCTGAGCCACATGTATCAGCGCTACACCGCCGATGACCGTCAGTACACCGGCAGCGTCACCGTGCCCGTGCTGTGGGACAAGCAAACCAGTGGCATCGTCAGCAACGAGTCGGCGGAAATCATCCGCATGTTCAACAGCGCCTTCGACGGTCTGACCGGCAACGGCCTGGACTTCTACCCCGAGCCGCTACGCGAGCGTATCGACCAGCTCAATGAGCGCATCTATCCGGCAGTGAACAACGGCGTTTACCGCGCAGGCTTCGCCACTACGCAGGAGGCCTACGAAGAGGCTTTCGACGAGCTGTTCGCCATGCTCGATGAACTGGAAACGCTGCTGGGCGAAAACCGCTACCTGGTCGGCGAATACTTGACCGAGGCAGACATTCGCCTGTTCACCACGCTGATCCGCTTCGATGCCGTCTATCACGGGCATTTCAAATGCAACCTGCGGCGCATCGAGGATTACCCGAACCTGTCCAACTGGCTGCGCGAGCTGTATCAGTGGCCGGGCATCGCCGAGACGGTGGATTTCACCCATATCAAATCGCACTACTACGCCAGCCACGCCACCATCAACCCGACCGGCGTGATCCCCAAAGGGCCACTGCAGGATTTCACCCACGCGCATGATCGCCAACGCCTGCCGGGCAAAGGCGTGTTTCAACGTTAGAAGTGACAGCGGAGAGTGACTGAAGCCTCGACAGCGAGGCTTCAGTCATAACGCGTCAGATGCTGTTCTGAGCGCCTTCGAACCAGGCCAGCTTGTCACGCAGGGTGACCACTTCCCCGACAATCACCAGGGTGGGCGCGTGCACTTCGTGCTCGGCCACCAGTTGCGGCAAGGTCTCCAGGGTGCCGGTGAAGACACGCTGGTTCTGCGTGGTGCCCTGCTGCACCAATGCCGCAGGCGTCGCGCCCGAACGGCCGTGAGCGATCAACTGCTCGCAGATACCCGGCAGCCCTACCAGCCCCATGTAGAACACCAGGGTTTGCCCTGGCGCGACCAGATCCTTCCACGGCAGGTCGCTGCTGCCATCCTTGAGGTGCCCGGTGACGAAGCGCACCGACTGCGCATGGTCGCGGTGAGTCAACGGGATGCCGGCATAGGCCGCGCAACCTGAGGCAGCGGTGATGCCCGGCACCACCTGGAAGGGAATATCTTCTGCCGCCAGTTGCTCGATCTCCTCACCGCCGCGACCGAAGATGAACGGATCCCCACCTTTAAGACGCAGCACACGCTTGCCCTGACGAGCCAGGTCGATCAGCAACTGGTTGATCTGCTCCTGCGGCACGGCGTGATCAGCGCGGCGTTTGCCGACATAGATACGCTCGGCATCACGCCGGCACAGCTCGATGATGGCGGGCGCCACCAGGCGGTCGTACAGCACGACGTCGGCTTGTTGCATCAGGCGCAAGGCGCGGAAGGTCAGCAGATCGGGGTCGCCCGGCCCGGCACCAACCAGGTACACCTCGCCCAGTGCGCGCGGCGTAGCGCCGGCCACACGCGCTTCCAGCAGGCGCTCGGCCTCTTCCGGCTTGCCGGCAAAAACGCTCTCGGCGATTTGCCCCTGAAAGACATCCTCCCAGAACACGCGGCGCTGCTGCACGTCGGGGAACAGCTGCTTGACCCGCTCACGGAAACGCTTGCCCAGGTTGGCCAGCTGGCCGTAGGTGGCCGGAATCCAGGTCTCGATCTTGGCGCGGATCAGCCGTGCCAGCACCGGCGCATCACCGCCACTGCTGACCGCGACGATCAGCGGCGAGCGATCGACGATAGCCGGGAAGATCACGCTGCACAGCGCCGGTGCATCCACCACGTTGACGGGAATGCCCAGCGCCTGAGCCTCTGCGGAAATCTGTGCATTGAGCGGCACGTCATCAGTCGCAGCGATGACCAGGGCAACGCCCTGCAAGTCGCTGCTCGCATAGCCGCGCAGGAAGATGCCGTCAGCGCCGGCCAGCGCCTGCAGCTCGCCACGAATCTCCGGGGCGACCACGCGCAGACGAGCACCGGCATCGCTCAACAGGCGCGCCTTGCGCAGCGCAACCTCACCACCGCCGATCACCAGTACCGGGCGATCCTGCAGCTTGTGGGACAGCGGAAGGAATTGCATAAGTCAGCCTCGAATGAGGTGGGAAGGCGAACGACGGGTTCGTAGGGTGCGCCATGCGCACCGAACTACGGAAAGGCCTTGGTGCGCACAGCGCACCCTACATCCAGCACCCATCGTCAGGCGCGCTATATAACCGGGGTAGCCGCACTACCCCGCTTACACCGGCTTATCCGATCGCTTCGATGCCGCCCATGTAGGGCTTCAGAACCTCAGGCACACGAATGCTGCCGTCGGCCTGCTGGTAGTTCTCCAGTACCGCCACCAGGGTACGACCAACCGCCAGACCGGAACCGTTGAGCGTGTGCAGCAGCTCCGGCTTGTTGGTTTCCGGGTTGCGGTAGCGTGCCTGCATGCGGCGCGCCTGGAAGTCGCCGCAGTTGGAGCAGGACGAAATCTCGCGGTACTTGTCCTGGCTCGGCACCCATACTTCCAGGTCGTAGGTCTTCACCGCAGAGAAGCCCATATCACCGGTGCACAGGGCCAGCTTGCGATACGGCAGCTCCAGCAGTTGCAGCACACGCTCGGCGTTGGCGGTCATGCCTTCCAGCGCCTCGAAGGACTTGGACGGCTCGACGATCTGCACCATCTCGACCTTGTCGAACTGGTGCTGCCGGATCATCCCGCGTGTATCACGGCCCGAAGCGCCCGCCTCGCTGCGGAAGCACGGCGTGTGGGCGACGAACTTCAGTGGCAGCTGTTTGGCATCGAGAATCTCGCCGGCGACGATATTGGTCAGCGACACTTCGGCGGTCGGGATCAGGTACAGATCGGCCTGGTCTTCACGGGCGATCTTGAACAAGTCTTCCTCGAACTTCGGCAACTGACCGGTGCCTTGCAGCGCCGGCGCCTGTACCAGGTACGGGGTGTAGGCTTCTTCGTAACCATGCTCGCCGGTGTGCAGGTTGATCATGAACTGCGCCAGGGCGCGATGCAGGCGCGCGATGGGCCCGCGCAGCAAAGCGAAACGCGCGCCGGAGAGCTTGGCAGCGGTCTCGAAGTCCAGCCAGCCGTGTTGCTCGCCGAGGGCGACGTGATCCTTGATCGAAATCGAAGCTGCGCGGCGTACCCCAGCGCGCAACCTCGACGTTGCCGTCTTCATCGGCACCGACCGGCACGGACTCGTGCGGCAGGTTGTGAATGTTCAGCAGCAGGTTGTCCAGCTCGCTCTGGATGGCGTCCAGCTCACGCTTGCCGGCCTCCAGGTCGCTGCCCATCTGGTCGACTTCCGCCAGCAGCGGCGCGATGTCTTCGCCACGCGCCTTGGCCTGGCCGATGGATTTGGAACGGCTGTTGCGCTCGGCCTGCAGTTGCTCGGTGCGCACCTGTACTGACTTGCGCTGACTCTCCAGGGCCTCGAAGCGGGCGACGTCGAGGGCGAAGCCACGGGTGGCGAGGCGCTCGGCGATTTCGGTGAGTTGCGTGCGGACAAGTTTGGAATCGAGCATGTTCGGGTCTCAATACATCGACTAAAAAAGATTGCGGCCACCAGCGTGACGCGGGTTGCCGAGTGTAAAGCTTTAGCGGGTCAGGATGCCAATCGAGCCAGGCTCAGACCGGCCCATGCAGCCAGCAGGCCACCAATGATACTGAATGCCAGGTAACCGAAGGCCTCGGGAGCGCGACCGCCCTCCATCAGTTTCATGATTTCTAGACTGAAAGACGAAAAGGTGGTGAAGCCGCCCAGAACGCCGGTAATCAGCCCGGTACGCAGCTCCAGCGGCAGGTCGGTACGGGTCAGAAACAGACCTGACAGCAGACCAATCAGCAGGCAACCGATGACGTTTACCGCAAAGGTGCCCAGGTAGAAATGCCGAGGCCAGTTACCGGCTACCCAGCTGGCAACCAGAAAGCGCATAACCGAACCAGCCGCGCCCCCTACGGCGACAGCGAGCGCTACACGAATCATGGCTTTCTCCTTTGCCTGGAGCTACTGGCGTCGAGCTGACGCAGGTGCTGCAGCTTATCGCGGATTTTCAGCTCGAGGCCACGCGGCACTGGATCGTAATACTGACGCGGCTGCAGGTTTTCGGGGAAATAATCCTCACCCGCCGCATAGGCATCGGGTTCGTCGTGGGCGTAACGGTATTCATCGCCATAACCGAGCTGCTTCATCAGCTTGGTCGGCGCGTTGCGCAGGTGCAGCGGCACTTCCTGCGAGCCCTGCTCAGCGGCATCGCGCATGGCGGTCTTGAAGGCCGTGTACACCGCGTTGCTCTTCGGTGCGCAAGCGAGGTAGACGATGGCCTGCGCCACAGCCAACTCGCCTTCCGGGCTACCCAGACGCTCCTGCACGTCCCAGGCATTGAGGCACAGGGTCAAGGCGCGCGGGTCGGCGTTGCCGATGTCCTCGCTGGCCATGCGCACCACGCGCCGGGCGATATACAGCGGGTCGCAGCCGCCATCAAGCATGCGCGCGTACCAGTACAGTGCACCGTCCGGGCTGGAGCCACGCACCGACTTGTGCAGCGCGGATATCTGGTCGTAGAAGGCTTCGCCGCCCTTGTCGAAGCGCCGCCGGCTATCACCCAGCAAATTCTGCAGCAAGTCCACACCGAGCTCGCCATCGTCCTCGGCCAGGTCGGCGGCATTCTCGAGAAAGTTGAGCAGGCGACGGCCATCGCCATCGGCTGCAGCCAGAAGAATCTGAAAGGCCTCGTCCGGCAGGCTGAGACTGCGTTCGCCCAGGCCTTTCGGATCGGTTAGCGCACGCTGGACCAACTTGCGCATCGCTGCCTCGTCGAGGCTCTTGAGCACGTAGACGCGCGCACGCGATAGCAGCGCATTGTTCAGCTCGAACGAGGGATTCTCGGTGGTAGCGCCGATGAAGATCAGCGTGCCGTCTTCCACATAGGGCAGGAAGGCGTCCTGCTGGCTCTTGTTGAAGCGGTGCACTTCGTCGACGAAGAGGATAGTACGGCGACCGTATTGCGCAGCATGTTGCTGAGCCACCTCGACGGCCTGGCGGATCTCCTTGACCCCGGAGAGCACCGCGGAAATGGTTTCGAAATGCGCGTCGGTAACCTTGGCCAGCAGTCGTGCCAGGGTGGTTTTACCCACGCCGGGCGGCCCCCAGAAGATCATCGAGTGCAAAGCGCCCTGCTCCAGCGCCTCACGCAGCGGCTTGCCCGGCGCCAGTACATGCTCCTGCCCGACGTATTCGTCCAGACTGGTTGCACGCAAACGCGCAGCCAGAGGCTGCGCGACGGGTTGGCGGCCAAACAGATCCACGCGTTACTCCTGGATGACGTCCGCGCCTTCAGGAATGTCGAAGGTGAACTGGCCGTTATCGACCGGCTCGTTCATCTTCACATTGAGGAACAGGATATTGGTGCGCTGGCCGATGCTGTCGATCAACTGCATGTCGTTGAGCACACGGTTGCGGAACGACAGGCGCAGGCTATCGAACAGGCTGTCCTTGGCCTTGGGCTTGAGAATGAAGTCGACCACGCTACCGCCTTCCTTGTAGTCGATCTCGAAGTTCTCGCGAATCTGCGACACGTCACCGGACAGCAAAAGCGCCGGTGTGTGAGTCAGGCGCTGATCGAGGGTCTGGATGGTGACCTGCTCGAGATCCGGGTCGTACAGCCAGACTTTCTCGCCGTTGGACACCAGCAGTTGCTCCATCGGCTGGTCGGTGTGCCAGCGGAACATGCCCGGACGCTTGAGCAGCAGTTCCCCGGCAGTTTCCTGCAGCTGGGTGCCGCTGGCGTCGAGGGTCAACTGAGAAAAGCGCGCACTGATGGTCTGTGCCTGGCTGAGCAGCTCGCTCAGACGCTTGGTGGCCGCCTCTTCATCAGCCTGGGCGGTCAGCAGGGTAAAGCTCAGAGCAGCCAGCATCAGCAGGCGAATAACACGCATATAAACCCCTTGAATCCGTATGAGAGTGGCGAGGCGACTCCGCACCTCGCGTTGCTCGGCAGCACTTGGCTGCCGTGAAATTCTGTAGACCGCTGATTCAGCGCATTGTCCGCGCGTAGACACATTCAGTCGCGAGCGGAACCGGGTGCCAGCACTTCGCGTGAGCCGTTGGTATTCATCGAGCTGACCACACCGGCCATTTCCATTGCCTCGATCATTCGCGCAGCGCGGTTGTAGCCAATCTTCAGCTTGCGCTGCACCGCGGAAATCGACGCGCGACGGCTTTCCAGCACGAAGTTGACAGCCTCGTCGTACAGCGGGTCTTCCTCGCTGCCCTCACCACCTTCACCGCCGCTGCTGCCTTCGAAGCCGCTGCCGCCCTCTTCGGCGCCGGCGAGGATGTCTTCGTTGTAATCCGGCGCGCCACGCAGCTTCCAGGCTTCGACCACGCGATGCACCTCATCGTCCGAGACGAAGGCGCCGTGAACACGAATGGGCAAGCTGGTGCCGGGCGGCATGTAGAGCATGTCACCGTGCCCCAGCAACTGCTCGGCGCCACCCTGGTCGATGATGGTGCGCGAGTCGATCTTGCTCGATACCTGGAACGCCATACGGGTCGGGATGTTGGCCTTGATCAGGCCGGTGATCACATCCACCGAGGGGCGCTGAGTGGCGAGAATCAGGTGAATGCCAGCCGCACGCGCCTTCTGGGCGATACGTGCGATCAGTTCTTCGACCTTCTTACCGACGATCATCATCATGTCAGCGAATTCGTCGACCACGACGACGATGGTCGGCAGTGGTTTGAGCAGCGGCGCCTCGTCTTCCATGTTTTCACGGCGGAACAGCGGGTCAGCCAGTGGCTCGCCGGCTTCGATGGCGTCCTTGACCTTGCGATTGAAGCCGGCCAGGTTACGCACGCCCATCTTCGACATCAGTTTGTAGCGGCGCTCCATTTCGGCAACGCTCCAACGCAGGGCGTTGGCCGCCTCCTTCATGTCGGTGACGACCGGGCAAAGCAGGTGCGGGATGCCTTCGTAGATCGACAACTCGAGCATTTTCGGGTCGATCATGATCAGCTTGGCGTCTTCCGGGCTCGACTTGAACAGAATCGACAGAATCATCGCGTTCACGCCCACCGACTTACCGGAACCGGTGGTACCAGCCACCAGCAAGTGCGGCATCTTGGCCAGATCGGTGATGACCGGCTTGCCGCCAATGTCATGCCCCAGTGCCAGGGTGACCGGCGACTTGGCATCATCGTATTCGGGTGTCGACAGCACTTCGGAGAAACGCACGATCTGGCGATTCTCGTTGGGAATCTCGATACCGACGGTGGTCTTGCCGGGGATGACCTCGACGACACGCACACTGGTCACGGCCAGCGAACGCGCCAGGTCCTTGGCCAGGTTGGCGATGCGACTGACCTTGACGCCAGCGGCCGGCTGGATTTCGTAGCGCGTGATCACCGGGCCTGGATGGATCGAATCTACCGCGACCTCGACACCGAACTCCTTGAGTTTGATTTCCAGCAGGTGGCCGACGCCCTTGAGCGACTCAGGCGAATACTCGACCTTCTTGGCTTCCGCTGGGTCGAGCAGGGAAATCGGCGGCAAGGTACCTTCCACCGCGCTGTCGACGAACAGGGGCGCCTGCTTTTCCTTCTGCACACGTTTGCTTGGCTCTGGCGCCTTGGCCACGGGTGGCGGCGCGATTACCGGCGCGGGGCGCTTCTCACGCTCGCTCATGTGCTTGCTCAGCGACTCTTCACGCTCGAGCAGCGCTCCTTGACCTTGGCCTGTTCGCGGCGGTCCGACACCACCGGCGCAGCCACCTCGGTGACCCGCTCGTCTAGCTCGCGCAGTTGAATCTTCATCTGCTTGCGCTCACTGCGTGCGTTCCACCAGCCGGTGATGGCGCCGTGAATCAGTTCGATCAGATCGAGGGTGATCTTGCCGGTCAGGTCCATCACGCGGAACCAGGATAGATCGGTGAAAACGGTCAAGCCGAACAGAAACAGTGCCAGGAATACCAGTGTGCTGCCTTGCACGTTCAGCGCATGTACGGCCAGATCGCCGAGGCTGGCACCGAGCATGCCGCCACCGGAGCCCTGCATGCCGGAGGCCGCAGCGAAGTGAATATCGCCCAGCGCAGCGCCGGAAAGAATCAGGAAAACCAGGCCGATGCTATGCCAGGAAAACAGCCAACCATTCCAGTGCCAGGGCTGATTACGGGTGCGGAATACCTGCCAGGTCTTGGCCGCCAGCAGAAGCGGGAAGATATAGGCGAAATAGCCCAGCGCGCCGAACAGCGCACTGGAGAGCCAGGCGCCAATGCTGCCGCCGGCGTTGATGATGCGCTCGACCTGCACACTGTTATCCCACGCCGGATCAGCGACGTTATAGGTCAACAGTGCCATTAACAGGTACAGGCACATAGCGCCCAGGGCGATCAATGCGCCTTCCTTCAGTCGATACTGAAGCTTCTGGCGCCAGTCGGTAATCTGGGTGGTGGAATTCTTCAAAACAGCCATTTCCTGCGCCCGTGGCGCGTCCATCTGATGGTTAACCGCAGAAGCGGGCTATTGTAGGGCCAGCCTGACGCAGAGGCCAATTGCCAAGCTCCCGCACCCACCCTGCTTCGGTGTAGCATAGCCGCCAGCAGCTTCCATGCGGCTCAATTGGAGCACGCATTCTCTTTTGTGACAAAGGCTTATGGGGGTTTTTTATGAGCGAAGTCAAGCATTCCCGCCTGATCATTCTGGGTTCCGGCCCTGCCGGTTACAGCGCCGCCGTGTATGCCGCACGCGCCAACCTCAAGCCAGTTGTCATCACCGGCATCCAGCCTGGCGGTCAGCTCACCACCACCACCGAAGTGGACAACTGGCCAGGTGACGTCGAAGGTCTCACCGGCCCGGCACTGATGGAGCGCATGCAGAAGCACGCCGAGCGCTTCGACACCGCGATCATCTACGACCACATCCATACCGCCGAGTTGCAGAGCCGCCCCTTCATTCTCAAGGGCGATAGCGGCACCTACAGCTGCGATGCGCTGATCATCGCCACTGGCGCCAGTGCTCAGTATCTTGGCCTGCCGTCGGAAGAAGCCTTCTCCGGCAAGGGCGTCTCGGCCTGCGCCACCTGCGACGGCTTCTTCTATCGCAACCAGGTGGTTGCCGTGATCGGTGGCGGCAACACCGCCGTGGAAGAGGCACTGTACCTGTCGAACATCGCCAAGGAGGTGCACCTGGTGCACCGCCGCGACAAACTGCGCTCGGAGAAGATCCTGCAGGACAAGCTGTTCGACAAGGTCGAGAACGGCAACATGCGTCTGCACTGGAACCACACGCTGGACGAGGTACTGGGCGACCAGACCGGCGTGACCGGCGTGCGCCTGAAAAGCACCGCCGACGGCAGCACCAAGGAACTGGCGCTGGCCGGCGTGTTCATCGCCATCGGCCACAAGCCCAACACCGAGTTGTTCGTCGATCAACTGGACATGCATGACGGCTACCTGAAGATCAAAGGTGGCAGCGAAGGCAATGCTACCGCGACCAGCATCGAAGGTGTGTTCGCCGCTGGCGACGTGGCTGATCACATTTACCGTCAGGCCATCACTTCGGCCGGCGCCGGCTGCATGGCGGCGCTGGATGTCGAGAAATTCCTCGACGGTAATTGATGGCACAAGGGCGAGCGTGATCGCTCGCCCTCCCCTCCTCCGCTGGACAAGCGCACATGCTGACCTGGCTGCAACGTGACTCACTGCAGTTCCCGCCACTGGCAAAAGCCATGCGCGAACCCAACGGCCTGCTGGCCGCTGGCGGCGACCTGAGCGCCGACCGTTTGATCAGCGCTTATCGCCACGGCTGCTTCCCCTGGTTCGATGATTGCCAGCCGATTCTCTGGTGGTCGCCCGACCCACGTACGGTGCTGTTCCCAGAGAAGTTGCACGTTTCTCGCAGCCTGGCCAAGCTGCTGAGGCAAAACCGTTACAGCGTCACCTTCGACCAGGACTTTGCATCCGTGATTGAGGCCTGCGCCGAGCCACGCGCTTACGCCGATGGCACCTGGATCACCCGCGGCATGCAGGACGCCTACATGCAACTGCACCAGCGCGGCATCGCCCACTCCGTGGAAGTCTGGAGTGACGGTGAGCTGGTTGGCGGGCTTTATGGCCTGGCCATGGGCCAGCTGTTCTTTGGCGAATCCATGTTCAGCCGCGCCGACAATGCCTCCAAGGTTGGTTTCGCCACGCTGGTCAGCAAGCTACAGCAATGGGGCTTCGTGCTCATCGACTGCCAGATGCCCACACAGCACCTGCACAGTTTCGGCGCCAGATCCATTCCGCGCGCCACATTCGCCGAGTACTTGCAGCGCCATCTCGATCTGCCAACCACAGCGGATTGGCTCGCCTAGTCGAGCGGCCAAGCCTGGCTTACACTCATAGTCAGGCCTTTGCGAGACGACGCCATGACCGAGCTGGCCCGCCTGAAGTTCTACGCCACTCAACCCCATCCATGCAGCTATCTGCCGGAAGAACAGGCCACAACCCTGTTTCTCGACCCCAGCCAGCCCATGGACGTGCTGGTCTATGCCAAACTGTCGGAGCTGGGCTTCCGCCGTAGCGGCGATCACCTCTATCGCCCGCATTGCCAGCAGTGCACTGCCTGCATCCCCGCACGTATCCCGGCAGCGCGCTTCACCCCGAGCCGCCAGCAGCGGCGCATCCTCAAACGCAATGAAGATATCGTCGTTCGCTGCGTACGCCCGACATTTACCGAAGAGTATTACGCGCTCTATGTGCGCTACATCGAGCTGCGCCACGCCGACGGCGACATGTACCCGCCGAGTCGTGACCAGTTTTCGACCTTTCTGGTGCGCGATCTGCCATTTTCACGCTTCTATGAGTTCCGCCTGCAGGGCAGACTGGTTGCCATCGCCGTCACCGACGCTCTGCCGAATGGCCTTTCGGCTGTTTACACGTTCTACGACCCAGCCGAAGAGCGCCGCAGCCTTGGCCGCTTCGCCATTCTCTGGCAAATCGGTGAAACCGAACGCCTGGGGCTGGAGGCCGTCTATCTCGGCTACTGGATCAAGAACTGCCGCAAGATGAACTACAAGACCCAGTACCGCCCGATCGAACTCTTCGTCAACCAGCGCTGGACAATGCTTACCTAGCCGCCTGACCAACCATTCAACACACCCGACAATCCAAGCCCCTTGGCGCAGCCCCCTGTTTTCGGGCACAATGCACGCCGCTTTTGCCTGGCGCCAGTTGCACCGGGCCATTTCCTGGATACCGAGGGCTTTACTGCATGTCGAAAGAAGACAGCTTCGAAATGGAAGGCACTGTC
>Ga0070754_10001601_pt1 | contig 17877 bp, 26 predicted proteins | sample VirMetDEL_Sep_01_FD_75181 | JGI IMG/M metagenome (GOLD analysis project Ga0070754, IMG submission 75181) | Aqueous microbial communities from the Delaware River and Bay under freshwater to marine salinity gradient to study organic matter... | ecosystem: Environmental > Aquatic > Marine >... | reverse complement strand
TGGTAAAATAGTTAAGATATACGACGAAGTACAATTAACTGAAAAATTTAAAAAGAGAGAATTTGTAATACAATTACCTACTTCTAATTATAGAGGAAGCGATTACTTAAAGTTTTCATTACTACAGGAACACTGTTCAATGGTAGACTCTTTTAAAGAGCAAGATAATGTAAAAGTTTCATATGAAGTAAAAGCCAGGGAATGGGTTAATAATGAAAATGAAACCGTGTATATAAATGACGTAAGAGCACTTTCTATAGCTAGATGCGATGATGAACCTACAGAACCAGTAGATATATCCGGAGAAGGTGACGATCTTCCTTTTTAAATCCATTGAATATATAATCTGATTTATAGATATATAAAAAAAAGAAACGTCTATAAACAATGGATATATCATTACAATATACTAAAGATTTAGAAACAACAGAGGGTAAAGAGCTTTTAAAAGCTTTAGAATCTAAAATGGATATTTTAGAACAGGCTTTAGAGTTTGATACTTTAATACCAAGTATACGTTCCTTATCTGAACAGGATTTCTATAAAAGTAATCTTTTAAGAAGACATTTAAGTTACGAACTTAATGAACAAGACGCGGCTTCATTGTCAAGTCAAACTTCCATTGATGGAGTATTAAATAATGCAGGCACTTTACCTTCACCTAGTGGAGGTATATTGTCTATGCTTAAAAATCTTCTTAACACTATAACAGAAGGAGGAAGCCCTATTGGTATTCTTCATCTTGTTCTAGATTTTATAGGACTTGTAGGTGATGCATTCTTAGTAGTAGGCGTTCCTTTAGGAATGGTTGCAGATTTAATAAATGCTATCATTTATATGTTTAGAGGAAAATACGTACTTGGTGCAATTTCATTAATTGCAATGATCCCTTTTGGAGGAGACGTTGCAAAAGGATTTAAAGGTGTTGCTCAAGCCTTCTCTAGACCTTTTTCAAAACTAGGAACCAAAGGCGCTGGAAAACAAATAGCAAAAGAATCAGCAGAAGTTCTAATGAAACAAGAAGGAAAAGCTTTTGGAAAAAGCAAAAGGTTTCTAGAGTACATTAAAAAGTCAGCAGCTAAAATTGCAGCAAATATAAGTAGTGTAATTTCATTCTTACTAAAAGACGTTATTGGTAAAGCTGTAGGTTGGGTTCCATTTATAGGAAAACCTCTTAGAAAGTTTTTTACTAAAATAGCCAATTTTGCTAAAACGGTTTCTGATAATTTATTGGTTTTTGCAAAAGAAGTAGATAAACCTATAGCAAAGGCTATTTCTGAAACAGCTGCTAAGAATTTTAAATTAATGGAAGAAACTCTAGAAGCAGGTGGTAAAGTAATTAAAAAAGGAGATAACCTAGTTATTAAGAAAGGAGGAAAGGTAATTAAAGAAATACCTATAAAAACACTTAATACATATTCTAATATATCCAAAAAGTTTCCAGATGGACCTATGAAGGCCGTTCTTAAAAATTCAGATGATGTAGCTCACTTTTATACCTTTATCTCTAAACAGGGTAAAATGGCTACTAAGTTTCTTGAAAAGAACGCTGATGTAATAATACGCAGAGGGCTGTTATTAAGTAGATTCCAAGCATTTATTGGTAAACAGATTGTTAAGTTATTGGGTTCATCTGCCAATGCCATGTCTGACTATGAAAAAAAGGGAATATCTGATGTAATTACTACTCAAGAATTAAACAACTTGATGAAAGAGCATAGTGAAAATGAAAAAAAGAGAAAAGGCTCTGTGATAGATGTTCCATATATCGATCAGCAGCTAAAGGATAATCCGGAAACTGAATTAAGAGAAGACGAATTGGTTTATGATTTACAGAAGCATTTACAATATAATGCTGAAAGAATGGGTCTTCCAAGTTTCCCTTCATATATCTATGCTAGAGCAAAGGAGGAGAAAGAAAAAGAGATGGAAGAACTTTATACTAATCACATGATATCAGATGAAGAGTATAATAAGATAGTTGGAATACAAGGATCTGGTGCAAAAGCACTTGAAAGTGTTCAATTATCTAGAAACCTAAAGTATATTAAACCATTTAATTTATAGAAGCTATCTTCCCTGGCCTCTATACTTTACGTTTTTGTTGTATAAAAAATTAAGCTGTAGCTATTTTAGGCGGATTAACATTACCTTTACTCAGTACTTTGGCTATAAGTCCTCCAGTACCCCATGTTTTAAGTTGATCTATATTGCTTGCTATTTGTTCAGCACCGGCATCGCTCTTTAAATCATTTATGATATTAGTATAATAACCAAGTTTTAAAGTATCAACAGTTGCTTGTATCCCCAATTGAGGTGTAGAGTAATTTTTAACCCCAGCTGAGTTATAATTAGTCATACCTGAATCCTTTGACATTTTCTTAGTAGTATTAAAAGGATTGTATGTAGCTTTACCTCCTTCCGCTTGTCTCCATGCTTGTAAAAACTTCATATTTTCAGAGGTTATAGGCGCTCCTACTGCTTTTAATATACTTTCATAAAAATCTTTATCAGATACTGTAACTGGATTAGTAGAAGTAGACTTAACCGTTGACGGGTCTTTAAAAGCGAGTTGTATCTCCTCTAAATCTTTAGGATCTATTTTAACTATATCGTCTGAACCAATTATATTTTTAGCAGCAGTGTTAACTGCTTTTAAATGAAATGAATCATCTTTTTTATTATAGATTATATCTATTTCAGGCTTAGACTGAACTATAGTTTTTCCATCCGACTCTGGTTTAATATCGACATTCTGATTACCTGTGTTATCGATAGGGCTTTCTGTAGTTGTTTTACCTCTATAAATATCTGCTAATCTAGTATCGGATGAACGTTTAAAATCTCTTATTTTATTGAATACACTCTGTTCATTAAGCATGTCTGATAGGGCAGAGGCTGAGTTGGTAGATTCAACAACTGCTCTCTTAATTATGTAATTTGAATCTTTAGATGTGTTAGTAGGATCAATTGTTACTAATTTATTTGGAAACATTGATGGCATTGCTGCTCTAAGAACCTTGCTTATAAAGCTTTTCTTTTTAGGAGCCTGCGTTGAACCTGTTCCAATTAATCTATCTAAACTAGAAGATGGTGAACCTGATTTCTTAGATTTAACCATTTTTTGATATAATGATTTATCTATTACTGAATCTGGTTTCATTCCATTTTTAGATTTCCAATGGTTAATGGCAGCTGTTGTTTTATCTCCTATCTCACCGTCTACTCCATCTTTATTTGGACCAAAATCTCCTAAATCATATCCTAATCCTTTTAAGAAAGTTTGAATATCTTTTATATCGCTTTTTGAAAGACCATCTACGTATTCTTCAGTAGAGTAACTAGTAGGCGCCTTAGCAACTACTTCAGATATTGTCTTTTCAAATTTCTCACTTCTATTTCCTTTAAAATAATCTATGAAACCTATTAAACTACTTTGTGATAATTTTCTAGTATTTCTTCCTACTCTATGTCCTTCTCCTGATAGTTTATCATTAGTGTTACCTTCTATTGTAGTGAATGTTCCATTTTTAGTATTAACTGATGTAACTATCCCAGTGTGCCCTCCTCCTTTTCTACTTTGTATAAACACTTGACCCGGTTTAACTAAACTTGGATTTTTTCTAGCGTTAGATACAGGTATCTTTAAAGAAGAATCGGCTTTATTCCAATGTTTCATAACACCGGCCGTTTTTACTAACGGATTCTTTAAGCCTAATTTTTTAGTAAAATCATTAAACATAGCATATACAAATGCCATACACCATGGATACCCATCGTTTCCTTTATTTCTATTATTTAAACCAACTATATCAAAATATCTATCAATCTCAGGACTTCTATTTGAACCTGATGGTATTTCTCTTACATTTACGTTTTGAGCAAGCGTATCCGCATAAGGTAGAGCCATTTCATCAGGGTCTCCTTGTATAATTTCTTCGTTTAATATGTCTCTAAAAGATTTCATAATCTATTATTATTTATTTAAATGTCTATCTAGTATTAACATCTGCCATTGACTCATTTTAGGATATGATTCTTTAGCATCTAAAAAACCTGCCCAGTCTATTTCTTCTGCCTGTAATTGGCTTTTAGGTATTCTTAAACTGGTCATTCCAATTTTAGACAGGTCATCTATCTCATATAAAAAATAGATTAATTGTTTTTCAACTTTTCCTTTTTTATCATATAGGTCACATACATAAGGCTCGTGCTTAGCTAGAGTAGAAGCATCTAATTCTATACCAGTTTCTTCTTTAAGTTCTCTAATCGCACCTGTTAAAACATCTTCTCCTTTTTCAACTTTTCCTTTTGGTATACCTAAGGTTCTTTTTTGCCAACTAGCATTAGTTGGATGAACTAATAAAACTTTGTTATCATATATTATACACACTCCTGCTACCTTGTCTTCAATTGTATCATCAACATCTTTCCACCCTTCATTCAACATAGACCTTAAATTTTTGTATGTTCTCACTTTTTAGCTTTACTTTTTTTAACGTTTGCCCAAGGTTTACTTGGAGTTGCTTTATTTACTCTAGCCATTGCCCATTGATGAGCGGTCATTCCTGGTCTAGAGCCTGAACTATAAAATGCTCCTAGTCCTTTAATATATTCAGCCTTTAAGCTTCCAAAAGTATAGCCTTTTTTCTTAGCAACTTTTCTAATTTTAGCTTCAGTTGCTTTACTTAGTGTTTTCTTCTTTTTCTTAGCTTCATTAACTTGACTTTCGTTTGTCTTTTCTCTCTCCCCTGCCTCCATCTCATCTCTAAGTTTGTAAGCTTTTTTCTTATCAGCTTCAGAACCTTTTAATAGTTCTTGAGCTTTCTTTAGTTTTTTATCTCTAATGCTGCCTTTAGGTGCTTTATATTCAGCAGGATGTGCCTCCTTTAAATATTCACTATAGCTTTTAATAGGCTTCATATCCAATCTTTATTTTATATATCGCTATCCCTGTTCCTTTTATAACTCTATGCCAAGTTCCTTTTGGAATAATTATAGCTTCTCCAGAATCTACACTTTTTGGTAATTCATTCTCTAATTGAATTTGCCAATCGTTTTGATTAAGAGATTTTATTTCTCTATCTTCCATGTCTCTATGCCACTTAAAGTCTTCAGAGTCTGTAGAGTCTTTAAATGTTCTAATAACAACGTTATCATCTATTTCGTGTTCAATATATGGGTTCATGTTTACCAATATCCTGGATATGTTTTTCCTCCCCAAAGATGGGCATATTTATTAATTCTACAAGACCAATATCCTGCAGTGGTTTTATCTTTTTTAGTGCTACATTTATGTCTAGCAGCAAAACTTTTTCTAGCTTTAGCATCGCTAACTTTTGCTTTCAATCCAGTAGTATCTCCTATTTGTAACATTTTAACGTTTCCTGTCTTAGGATTTTTAACATATACTTTAAATTTTTTCTTTCCTCCTCTGGTTGGGTAATTAAGTTTAACTTCTCTACCTTTATATTTAGCCTCATTTAAAATAAAATCTTCTAATGGTAAATCTAATGGAACCTGTATACCTTCATACATTGCTGTTTTTCCTAAATCAGTAGTGTCAAATAAAATAGCATCTTCTTTGCTTAATTTTAATTCACCTAATTTGTATAATTCTCTTGCTTCGTTTAACAATTCAATATGAGAATCACTACCAGGTCTAAATACTGTTTCAACTATAGAGATAGAATTATCTATATGATACTTTAAATTTTCAGATACTCCGCTTTCTCCAATATATTCACTAAATGATTTAATTCTATTCTTCATATCTGTTTTTTCTTATAGCTTTGTTTTTAGCTATTCTTTTTTTCATAGACTTTTTAGTGTAATGCATTCTTTCACGCAACTCTTTATGAATCTTAGTATCTTTTACTTTTTGCTTATACTTTTTTAAGGCATACTCTATTTTTCCATTTACTACTTTAACTATTAACATCTATACTCCTTACTTTATTTTTAAACCAGTTAGGTAAATCATATCCGTAATAATCTTCGTATATTTTAATGTATAATTGATTAGCTTGCTTCTCGTTCATTGAACTACATTTGCTAACCTTGTTTAAATAGTATTTTCCACCCATAGATTCATATATAGTTAAATAGTATGCATCTAATCCATGACTTTCAGATATTTTACCTGTTATGTTTTTTATAGCCTTATCTAAATCCTTAGTTACATTTCTTTCGTATCTATTGTCATTTATTTTTTCATAGACTGAAACTGCTTCGTTCTTAAACATTAATACTTCGTATCTGGTTTTAGGAACTATTTTTTCTTGATAACTATTGTAATCATTCTCAGATTTCTTAAACATATAGAGCGAATTATATGTATTAGATCCATTCTTACCTGAGGCAACTATAGGAAACTTTAATCGTTTTACATTGTTTCTGTCTTTAACAGTTTTAGGTACAAAGGATTCTCCTATATGTTTGTTAATTAAATTGTATCCTTTTCTAAAATTAAATTGATTATAAATCTTAGATTTTATTTTACCAGATTCATTTAATTTAGTTACTTTAAATTCGCTACAGATTAATATTGGAAAATCATTAGCTTCTTCTAATGATTTAATATTAGCAAATGGTGAATTATAGTTTACGTTTTCTTGGGTTATAGCATGTACTTTTCCAATAATATCTTCTATACTTCCGTTTGTATATTTTTCATATTCTGTAAATGATCTAATATTCATATTTAAAAATAAAGGCTATTTTTTTTATTTATTTGTCGTATATATAAAATAAAATACATTTCATTACATGAAGACTATTAAAAGCTTTAGTGATTTTGAGAATTCAGATAATCACGTAGATGAACAATTGTTTAAAAGAGCAATTGAAAAGAAACGAGAAAAAAAGGCTTTAAAGAAAGCTGATTCTGAAATGAATGTAGGAGCTAGTGACAGAAAAATAAGAGGCGTAAGGGGAAAAGAAGTCTATAGAGATGCAGCAGGTGTTAAACATAAAGTAGTATGGAAAGCACAAGACTCAACTAACTTTATAGTAAAACTAGTAAGAGACTATAACTGGTTAGATTCAGATTCAAATTTAACTCTTGATGGGCAAACTGCATTGACACAATATTTAAGCGGAGAAAACGCATTTGTAAACCAATACGGTAGGTTAGATCAAGCCTTTTTCACTAAAAATATCATAGCATACTCAGTAGTAATTGACACAGACAGGAGACAAAAAATTCAATTTACTATATTAAATAGAGAAGAACTCTCTAAGAAAGCAGACTTAGCGGCAACTGATGGTAAAGAGTATATTAACTTAGATGGCGTTAACTACATAAATGTTAAAGCTATTATGTCAATAGATGCTGAGATTGCTAAAAAACAACAGTCTCTGTCTAATACTATTGTTAATATAGAAGATGATACTCAAGATGATACTCAAGATGATAGTCAAGTTGATGATACAACGGATGATACTCAAGATGATGATCAGATAGATGATATTCCTTTAGAGGATGTAGACTTAAAAGGAAAAAAGTTTGAATATCAAAGTGGAGCAGACGGTTTATTATATATCATAACAATAGACCGAGATGAAGATGGTAATCTAAAATTCTGGGCAAAAAGTAAAGATGGTTCAAGAGAAGGCTGGGTTGTTCTTAAAAATGGAGAACCTTTCTGGATTAGTAAAGATGGAACTTCTACAGCAATAACCAATGCTAAAGACGTAGAGTTCTTTAAAAGAATATACACTGATATGGAATACTTAAAGCAATTAATTGCTGAGTTTGAAGCTAAGTATCCTAACGGTGCAGATTGGACTATAAAAGATATACTTTTCTACTCTAATGGAGATAGAATATATCAGGATGCTCCCGCTCCAACAGGTTCATCTTTAGAAAAATTATAGTATAAAAATAAACAGTAAATAGCGATGTTAAATACAAAAAATTCACTTCCAACTTGGTATACTAACTATGGTAAAATGCTAACCGAGCAAGCAGCAACTGTAGCTGTGTTTTCAGAAGACGACAACGAGAGACTTAAACAATACTTAGACTCTAATGAAAATCTTTTAGAAGAGATAGACAAAGCTTATCAAAATGTAGCCGATGGTAAAATAGAAGAATCTTACATTGAATTAGATGGTTCTAAATTCAAAGTTAAGCCTGGAGATGAATTAAGTTTAATAATAGATAAAACTAATAAAAAAGAACCGGTAATAACTGTTTCATTAGAAAATGATGAAATGTTAGTTGGAGATATAAATCTAACAACAATTGCGGGTTATGTTTATAAATCCATGGATGGAATGGGAACAGATGAAACAATGTATGCTTCTGCACTAGCTGCTATTCATATGGATTTAGCTCAAAGAAATATATCAAGTAGAGGTGTTCAAAGAGTATTTAATACCTTTAATTCAGAAGCATTTGGAACAAAATACGAAGGAGAAACTCTTGATGAATGGATTGATGGAGATTTTGACGGTAGAGCTGAAGCATGTGCAATGGCTATAGCAAAAAGACCAATACCTAAGTCTATTATTAGAGGTATCAGTTGGGGAACAGTCTTTGCTGACGTAGGAATGTTAATATTAGCTGTTCCTACATTAGGTGCCAGCTTAGCTGGAACAAGCATAGGTAGAGCAGCCATCGCTGGAGGAAAAGCAGTCAGTAAAGTAGCAAAAACTGTTAATAAAAGTAAGAAAATAGCTAAGCTTAAAGCTATTGGAAAAGCAAGTAAAGCTGGTAAAGTTTTTGCCAGAGTTACAAAACCTATGATAAAGGGCTGGAAAACTATGTCACAAGCAGCCAAACTTAAATACGCTAAATCTGTAATGCCCGTTGGTAAAGAGATACAATGGATTTCTAAAGCAGGAAATGCAACCACTGTTAAAATTACAGGATATGTTAAAAATAGCGCTGGAAAGTACTTGGTAAAAGTTCAAAATATAGGAACAGGCGGATCTAAAAGTTCAGGTGGATTTACAGCTGGTCTTGAAACACTTTTATCACAAGCGGGTAAACCTGGTGGAATTACAATGAAAACTGCAACTAAACTAGCAACAGCTGCAGGTTTAGTGGGAGCTATAAGTAAAGCCGAAACTGGAAACTTAGAGGGAATGGCAGGAGAAGACGAGCGAATGGACGATATGTTCAATCCATATAACCCAGCTGAATTAATGGGTTACTATGATCAAGCTACAGCTAACCCTGAACAAGCAATGGCTCAATATAAAAATGCAGCAGCTACTGAATTAGCTAGTCAATTACATGATGCAATGGACGGTTGGACAGATAATTCAGATGAATTAGCAATTGCATTAATGATACTTAGCATGGATAAACATACTGCAAATGCTGTTTTAAAAGAGTATCAATCTATGTATGCTGGATCTAATTTCTACGAAGATGTTATTTCAAGTGAATTAGAATCAGACATGGAAAGAATAGTTGGTTGCTACTGGGCAGCGTTAACTGGAGATGGTCCATACGTTAGCCAAGTTAAGGAAAAATTAGACGCTGCCAAAAAGTAATTAATTTTTAAAACCCTATATCTTAACAGAGTATAATATCAATAAATTTTTAAGTTATGACACAAATCTCAAGTGAAGAACAACCTAATGTTGAAAAACAAGAAGAAGCAATCTCTAACGAAGAGAATGCTCAAGAATCTAATGAAGAAAAAAAGCCAGAGCTTACTCCTGAAGAAGAATTGGCTCAATTAAAAGACTTTAGAAAAAACGGTAGTATTACTGTACATACTAAATATGATACATTTAAAAAAGTAAGAAACACTTTTAAGAATGACGTTCCTTGGAAGGGACCAAATCAAGCGTACTTATTGTCTATATTGAATCTTAACTTAGAAGCTTCTCTAAGCGCCCTAGACGCTAAGTCAAGTGAAACTCAAGCGGTTCAATTAAGAAACGATTCAGTTGAAGCAATATCTGTATTTTTAGGATCTATAGAAGGTAAAAACTCTCATTCAGCTAATACTAATTTACCTATGTTCTTAGTGTTGCAGAATGCTATACACCAATTACAAGCTGTTGACGCTAGAATACATCAACTTACCGCAGACGATAAAGAATAAACTACATTTTTTATCTAATTAGTGCAGATATATAAATAAAATAAACATTAGTAAAATGAAAAGAAAAATTGCTAACTTTAATTCTTTCATGAAGAATAGATTAAATGAAATGGAAGAAACTGATAACCAATTTGCTATGAGTATGGATGCATATTCTGAAGCACCTGAGGAAATGGAAGAGGAGATGGAAGAAGATCCAGAACTAGACCTAGAAGAAGAAGGTGAAGAGGAAGAAGAGCTTACCATGGAAGATCTTAAAGCTATCGTTGATGACTTGGAAGAAAGACTATCTGCATTAGAAGGTGGTGATGAGGAAGACGAAGAAGAAGAGTCTGACGAGGAAGAAGAAGGCGAAGAAGAGGAAGAAGGTGAAGAGGAAGAGGAAGAAGAAATCTAATCTCAACCCTTTTATTTTCTTATAAAATATTTAAAAGCATAGGTATTGGTTTATCATTAAACATTCCATTATCTATGCTTATTTAACTTCTATATGGATTCTAATAGCAATAGACTTATTTCTTTATTTGAAAACTACTGTAAACAAAATACGGTGGATAATAAAGAAGTTGATTGTAAATTAGGTGATTTTCCAATGAAGTTAAAAATAGCTTCAACTCCACAATCTCAATTAAAAGGTTATCAACATTCTGAACAAGAACCTTCAGATAATGAAGGTATATTATTCGTATATCCTAATGAAATAAAAGCATCTTTCTGGATGAAAAATGTTAATTTTCCATTGGATATACTTTTTTTTAATTCAAATAAAGAATTAGTTCATACAGAGACTATGTCAAACAATTCTTATCCTAAAATATTTTCATGCGATTCACCTATACAATATGCGGTTGAAACAAAAGCAGGTTGGTATAATAGACATGGAAATAAAAACCTAAAATTAGATTATGGCTTATATTAGAAAAGACCTTAGCTGTAAAATTTGTGGAGAACTCGTAAAAAACGTTAGTTTAGAAGCAACTCATGTTACATGTTGGAAATGTGTAAGTGATCAACTAAGAGGAATGCCTACTCCTGCTAATAATGATACAGAAGAAGAGTGGGACGAAGACCATGCTCTAGACATGGTACTAAATGAAATGGTCAAAGATCTAGAAGATGAAGACTTATTAGATGATTTAGAAGAAGACCAAGAAGACTAATATGACAATTGTGCAATTAAAAGTAGATTGAAATGACAGATTTTCTACTTTTTTCTATTGGCACACTTTTTGCAGATAACTTAATAAAAATTAAAATTAAATGAGACAAAGCAATCTTTTAAAAAATTTCTTTTCAATAGCTGATGAGGCTTTCTATAATAATAAAGTTCCTTCATTTTTCTATGAAACAACTAAATTAGAGAACTCAATAGAAGTTGAAATGATTCTTCCAGGGTATACTAGAGAAGAGCTAAGTATTACATCTGATAATGAAAACTTATTAGTTGAAACAAATAAAAATTTCAAAGAAAGTAAATGGAAAATTCCTTTAAGAAGGGCTTTTAAACTATCTGATAATTTAGACAGTAAAAACATTAATGCTAAACTTGAAAATGGAATACTTACTATTACTATTCCTAATAAAGCCAAGGCTAAAAAAAGAAATGTAAATATAGATTAATATTACTTAATCATATCACGCAAGTAGAAGGGAGCATTTTTTGTTCCCTTTTTATTTTATTATATTTTTAAAACCGTTATCTTAATGACGGTATAATACATTTATAAAAGAATTTATTTATGAAAAATACAATTAATAATGTAGGAATCGTAGGTCAAGGTTTTGTAGGAAAAGCCATTACTGAAAAGTTCAAAGAAACAAATACAGTATTTGCTTATGATTTAGATGAATCTAAGAGAGGAGTCTTTACAGGTAAAGAAGCTAGATATGATAAAGAATTAAACCTAACGACACTAGTTAAGAATAGTGATGTGGTATTTGTATGTGTACCTACTCCTATGTTTAAAAGTGGTAAATGTGACGTGTCTATAGTAAATGACGTTATATCTGACTTAAATGAAATAAGCGCTGAATTAGATAAAGATACTCTAGTTGTTATAAAATCAACAGTTCCTCCTGGAACAACTGAATCTTTCAACAAAACTTATTCAAGAGTAGGTGTTAGTTTTAGTCCAGAATTTTTAACTGAAGCAAATTCAGTTGAGGATTTTAAAAATCAAACTAGAATTATTCTTGGAATTGACTGGTTAGAGTATGTAAAACCTTTAACCTCTCTATTTGAAACTGCTTTCCCAGAGGCAAAGATAGCGGTTTTAAACACAGTAGAAGCTGAATTATCTAAGTATGTAACTAATTTATTCTTAGCTACTAAAGTTAGTTTTTTCAATGACATGTATAAATTAACAGAAGCTATAAATAGAGACAAAACAATATCTCACGATATTAACTTTGACTTGGTTACATCAGCGGCTCTATTAGATCCTAGAATAGGTAAATCTCATTATATGGTTCCAGGACCTGATGGAGACTTTGGATATGGTGGAATTTGTCTGCCGAAAGATTTGGCAGCCATGTTAGCTATAGCTGATGAGTTAGAAACAGCAGTACCTACTTTACTAGGAGCTTCGACTACTAATTCTATAGTTAGAAAAAACAGGGATTGGGAACTTATGGAAGGAAGAGCTGTATCTAGCAACGATGAAATTGAGTTCATAAATGAAGATAGTTTTAAAGACATAGAAAACATTTTTAAAGATGAGTTTCAATAAAAAGTTTATACCCAATGAGAGAAACTACCTTAAGAAGGAATATCTTAAACTAGGTCGCTCTGCCTTTATAAAAAAATACGTTAAGTACGATGCATTTTTTTCAGGTCATCATACTAACTCATTTTTTATAAGTTGGGTATTTTATAAAAATAAAAAATATGTACCTGTTGTATACGAAGTAATTCAATATTTTAGTAAAATAAAGTCTTATGGTATATCAGGAACAATTAGTAACGTAAAATTCAAAATAAATAAATTAATAAAATTATGTATTGGGTAGCAAAAGTTAAATTTGAAACAATTAATGACAACAACGGTAGAGTACAAACTACCAAAGAAGAATATTTAGTTTCTGCAGAGAACGTAACAGAAGTAGAAGAAAAATTAAATACTAAATTTGGGGAAGGAATGTCTGAATTTAGCGTATCTGGAGTAGCTGAATCAAAAATAATGGGAATTGTAGAGTAGTGGAACATTTTATAGAAGAATCAGAAATAAATAAGACCAGTAGCGATTTAAATAATCCTGAAGACTTGGCTGATAAAGAATTTATTTCTAAACGAGTTTCTGAAATAAAAAATACAATACAAGAACTCTATAAAGAGTTGGATGAAATTACTTCTAAATGTAATCACTCCGATGGACACGACATTAGATTGATAACAACTGATAGAAATAAAAATTCATCATCCCTATTAAGAATCTGCAAGATTTGTAAATCTCCAATAGGATATCCTAGTAAAGAAGAAGCCGATGAATGGCAAAAATCATAATTTAAAAATAAGATCCTCTAAATCAGAAGCAATTTATAATGTTTTAGAGGATCTTTTAGAATGTTCTAATGATTATTATGAAAGAGAGACTTTCATATATCATCACTCGGTGGTTACTCATGATATAAAGACTTATAATTAAAGCCTATCACAGGGAGAGATCCTAAAGTTAAATGGTTTTTCACAATAACAGATGAAAACCCTGTAGACTTTAAATGTGAAGAAGGAACTGACATGGATATTTTTCTTGAATCAGCTGTTCTTCAAAATAAAGTAAATACTTTAATCAAACATATACTTGAAAATAAGTAATGCTAACAGTAAGAGTACCTTTAAAGCAGGATAAATTCTTTGAGAATGAGTTTAAAAAATACCTATTAAGTAAAATAAACTCATTATATCTAGAATATCGAGAAATACCAGATGAGGTAGTATTTAGAGGTCATCTAGGGTCACATCTATTTAATCTAGTTAAGTCTAATAATTGGAACTTTGGTAAAACTAAAACAGTTAACGAGAAGGGACCTAATCAACTAGAGATACGTTTTACTAGAAATATAACCATTAAGAAAAATACCAACCTGGCTTCAAGCATAAGTAATTCTTTAGATGGAAAAGTGGTAGAAGGAATACTTGATGATAAAAGTAGAAAGTCAATAATAAACTCATCCATAGACACTAACTTTAGTGTAGAAAAAACAGTCACACCTAGCTTACTAATAAAGCTAGAAGAGCTTATATAGCATATAACTAAATATAATCACCTATATCTTATTATAAATAATATTAGTAAAATCGACTAAATATATTATGTATAATAAGCTAATAACATCATTTAAAGTATTTGAAAGCATATCAGAACTTGATAAACTAGAAGAGAAAGATCAAGCTATATTGTTTACTGATGTTAAGTCCAGTTCCAAGCTGTGGAATATTCATAAAGATGGAATGTTTGATGCGTTAAAGGAACACGAAAAAAGAATGGAATCTATTGTTCCAAAAAAAGGAGGAGAAATAATTAAAACCATTGGAGATAGTTACATGCTAGGATGGGATGGAAAAGATTCTCTTTATAAAGCTATTGTTGCAGGTGTTGAAATTCAAAAAGACCTTGCTAAAAATCCTATTAAAATAAAAAACAAACCATTAACCATTAGAATGGGAATATCATGGGGACCTCTATATAAAAAGAAAGTTAACATACAAAATAAAAAACTATGGGATTATTTTGGAAATACGGTTAATACTGCATCTAGAATGGAGTCTACTGTTTCTGAAGCAGGTGAACTTGCTTTTAGTTTTACAGATTCTTTAGATAAATCTCAAGAAGAGAAAATAGTAAAATATTTAGAAGATAATAATTTTTCTATGGAAATCATAGAGTACCGAGATAAATGTTATTCAGGAAAAAGAAAAAGATCTGGAAGATTACTTTCTGAATTACAATTACATACATGTGAACCTCTTTCTAAATTAAAAGGGGTTGGTAAAGTTACGGCATATATTGTAAAAATATAGGCTTATCTCTAAATATAAATAATAAAAAGAAATTTTAAACAGATGAAGAATTATTTAAAAGGATTTAATGAGTTTTCGCTAAATGAAATGGCAAGTACCTTAAGTAAATTAGGAGTTCCTAAAAAACTAGTAAAGGTTATACATAACTTACCAGATGCTATTGAACATATAAGACCGTTTACGTTTAAGGCGGGTTCTCAAAGAAACGCAGAATTGCCTCCAATTGCTCAAAACAGACCTACCCATGCTGTGGAAGTATTGGATCATTTTAGAATGAAGAAAACAGAATTACTTGGAAATAATTACGGATATCATCCATATAAACAACCTGGGTATTTAGCAGATCTTGAAAAAGTTCCATGGGGAGATACTAGAATACTTTTAGCTGTCCCTGAACCAGGAGGAAGGTACGCAGGAGAAGCTCCTAGATTTGATTACATTTATAGTAAAGAAAGTGCATGGGGTAAAAAAGCACAAGGTGGAGGTAAGAAGTACCGAGTTTTAACTATGGATGCCGATGGAAGAATACTTAGAGATTGGCAAGCTTATCAAGGTGATTTAACTTATCCTAGAGACCCTAATAATCCAGATGCTGCTAGAAGAAAAAGAAATGACTTTAAAAATTTCCCAACAGCGGCTGACGGAAAAATAGACGTTTATATCTTAGATCAGGAAATTGAAGATTATGAAAATGATTATCAAGATATGGGAGGTAATATGGGTAGAGTATCTAAGCGCGTTCCTATTGGAAAAGCCAGAGCTCTTAAAAGAAAAAGAGTAAAATCTAGACAAATAACAGGTCCTTCGTTCGTAGAAGAATTTGGTGAAAAGTTTAGTAAAATCTTAAAAGATATCTTTGGAAAAAGAAAACAGAAAGCAGCTGAAAAGTACGCTCAATTAATCTTAAGAGATGACGCTGACCATGGTGAAATAGCTAAATTAAATGATACTATTAACACCAATGCTAATGTAATGGAGACTATTTCTAGATATTATAGAAACTATTTAACTTATCTTAAAGCTAATGGTGATTATCAAAAAACTAATCTGGATGAAATAGATCAAATCTTTTATCCAGATAATTTAGAAAAATATGCATCTATAGAAGATGTTGTAAAAGTTCATGGTAAAATGAAAGCTTTACGTAATTTTGCAGAATTCATCTTAACTGGAGACGTTAATGATATTCATAAAGAATTAGAAACAGCCATCGATGCACCTGAAGAAGAACTTAGCGATGACTTCGAAGACATGTTAGATTTTGACTTTGATTTAGAAAATCCTTTCGATGATGAAATTTAATTATGAAAATAGTCAAAGAAAGTATATAAGACTATTTGAATCAGAAGAACCTAGTTCTATTATGCTTCCTCTCATAAAACTAAAAAACATAGCCGCGAAAGCGGCTAGTTTAAATAATTATATGGATGGTGCAAGAATGATTCAATCATATATAAACGATCATCAATATGATTTAAAAAATTCTATGGAAATAATAAACGCCTCTTTTAATGAAATTTCTATAGGAGATCTTTTATATCCTTACTATAATCGCTTTGGAGAAGATATATTAAAATCTCAATTAAGTGAAATAGATAAAGATGAAGAGGACAAAGAAGACTATTTTAATATAGAAGATGACCTTGAAGACCTTGATGATCTTGAAATTGATTATTAATTATAATTACCCGATTTATCTGATTTATTACCAGTCGCGTATTTAACACCCATTATAGTACCTATAATACTAAAAGCATTGGTTAGTAATATTCCAAACATATTACTCCAAGTATTTCCTATTAATTGAGTTTCTTTTCCATAATAGAGAGAAAACATATAAAGGGCTGTTGTACATACACCAACTCCTATTATTATAGCTAGCGATATCTTAACTATTACTCTAACTAATTCAAACTGGGTTTTCTTTTGAAGTAGATCTAAATCTTTTAACGCATTTTCTTTTGCCATTTCTGAAGAATTAAGAGCCTTTGCTAATTCTTTATTAACTCTTTCTATTTCTTCTGAAGCTTCTTTTAATTCCTTGTTTTGAGATTGAACCTGTTTTGTAACCTCTAATCTTTTTCTCTGTTTTTCTTTTTGTAAAGATGTTGCTTTAGCTACATACTCATCTACTTTAGAGTCTTCTTCAGAATCTATTAATTTAAGAATGTTACCTTCAATGTAAATTCCTTTTTGCTGAGCTATCTCTAGCAAATTTTCTTTGGTTTCTTTACAAAATTTAATCTTCATTACTTGTAGATTTTAAAAGGGTTGCTTCGGTCCACATAGCCTGGATAGTCTTTTAAGAAATCTTCTAATCTGGGTTCTATCTCATCTGATTTAATTATCCAGAATTGGGCACCTGCGTTAATTGCTCTAGCTTGTTCGTCTTCTTCATCTGATGATGATATTATTCCTATAACTACGTGGTTTCCATAATTAAAGTTTATTCTTCTAATTAATTCTATTCCATCGAAACTAGAACCTATCATATTAAGATCTACAAAAACGCATGATGGTTTTTCATGTTTCTCTATACCTTCAAACCATTTTTTAAACATCATTTCTGCACCGTCTGCGCTATTAATGGCTCTAAGCGAAAGAGTGATGTCTAATAGACTACACGCATCTTCAAAGACCAAGTGAAAAAGATCTTCATCATCTACCAACATTATTGAATCAATCATAGTAATTTAAATATTATTATATAGTTATTTATCTAGATTTATTTCTAGTTTAGTACCCTTTCTTGATTTTAGTATATCTAACTGCCAACCGTGCTCTTTAATG
>Ga0070754_10001598_pt1 | contig 17884 bp, 20 predicted proteins | sample VirMetDEL_Sep_01_FD_75181 | JGI IMG/M metagenome (GOLD analysis project Ga0070754, IMG submission 75181) | Aqueous microbial communities from the Delaware River and Bay under freshwater to marine salinity gradient to study organic matter... | ecosystem: Environmental > Aquatic > Marine >... | reverse complement strand
TGTGATAGCTTCTTGATTATTCACAGCACCCCCGCTGCCTTGCTTAACGTCTTTAATAGACTTACGCCACACATCAGGGCAATAAATGCTATGATCTAGTTTAACATATCGTCCGCTTATCTCATTCCATGAGCAGCCTACCTGGTGCTTTTGCCATTGGCGTATCACGAATATAGGGGCCTTAATATGGAATGTAAAAAACGCATGCCTAAAGGGGGAGGTGTGCTTATGCGTCCATAAATATTTAATTAAGCTCTTATCTTTATCTGTTAAGCTGCCCTCTACTCTTTTGCCAAAGCTCACACGGGCGGCATTAACTACACTGGTAGCACTGCCCATGGTATCGACTAGCTCTATAAAGCCAAAGTCATCTATCTTTTTTTTCATAAACTTACTCTTGATTAAGTTAAAGTAATTTATTATAAGTAACATTAGAGGTGATATATGTCTAGTAATAAAACACAAGTAACTGTCTCTCTACTTTCAGAGCAAGTAGAATATTTAGATAGCATAGCAAGTGCCCAGGTCATAAGCAGAGGGCAAGCCGTTAGGCAGATCATACAAGAAATGATGGCTACGGGCGTACCTACTAACTTATCATTAAATGATAGGGTAACTTATTTAGAGAATGAGCGGGATAAGCTTTTTAACTCTATAAGAGATCTCGACTTTCAGATCACAACTATAAAGGGGCAGCTAGATGCTTAATAAAATAATGTTAATAGGTAATGTGGGGGCTGACCCTGAGCAAGCCCCTAGCTATAGTAAGCTAGTAACTTTTAATTTAGCTACCTCTGAATATATTAAGGATAAGGAGAGTGGAGAGTTTAAAGAGCTTACCACCTGGCATAAAATTAAGTGCTTTGGCTATGTAGCTGAAAAAGCCCTTAAGCTTGGCAAGGGGTCTAAGGTTTATATAGAGGGTAAATTTAGAAGTGATAGCTATGAGAATAAGGAGGGTAAGAAAGTAACCACATACTATGTAATGTGTGATAAGATTACGCATCTTAATAAGCTCACCACTGCTAAAGAGAGATGGGCATCTAATTTAGAAAAGAAGCCAGAGCTAGACTTAGATACTAATGATGGGGGCTTTATTCCATGGGATCAATAGATAACAAAGCTTTAGAGGGCTTGGCTAAGCGTGAAGCTGCTAGTGCTAGAGGAGACTTGAGTATAACGCGTACATATAAACGTACTAAGTATTGTGCTGAGATAGTAGACGCTATATGTGATGGTCTAGTGGCGGGCTTATCCATTAAAGCTGTATGTGGTATTGTTAATATTAGTGAGCAGACTTATTATAATTGGATGGAAAAGTACCCAGATTTTAATGAAGCGGTTAATAGCACCCGCCCAGCTTTTGAAGCACAGATGCTAGAGATCATTAAGCAACAAGCCCATGATGACTGGCGGGCGGCGGCATGGATACTAGACCGCCGCTATCCTAGAGAATGGGGAGCCCGCAAAGAATTAGATTTAAACGTCAATAAAACAGATGGCACTGAGCAAGTGCTATCGTTTATTAAGCAAGCACAGGATAAACTAAAAAGCTCAACTGGTAATAGCTGAGCTTTTTAGTCTTAACACAAAACACCCCTAAAAAAAGATAGGAGTAAATCATAGCTATCATGAATACTAAACTAAGTAAAGAAGATTTAGAAGCACGTGCTTTAAATCTTAATATCCATAATCACTGCCTCTTTTTATTCGCGTCCATGATTAAGCGGTGCAATATGGGCAACTATTATAAGCAGCGTAATCCGTTTACATTTAGAGAATCCACAGGCGGTGAAATCCCTGTATGTGATGCTTTATACTATGATGAGTATGAGCAAGTGCTAGTAATTGAAGTTAAGACTAGGCTAGTTAAAGATAGCCAAGTTAATGTGAAAGACTCAGTTAAAAGTGCTATTCTTAAAGAGTTAAAGAGTGAGCTATTTAATAATTATTTTATAGTGCCCGTCTTTATGTACACGGCCACTAATCGTGATGGGTGGAATTTTAGAGACGCTCAAGTCATGCTATATTATGGTGATAGTAATACTAAGGTGTGGACTGAGCCACGTACGCTGGCATCATACTATGAAGATATTAAGGATAGTGGTAGCATTCACGATTTATTTAATAACTTAGATAGGCCCCGATGTGTTAAACTTGAAATTATACCGCCCACACCGCAGTTAGAAACCATCCAAGAGAGGGACAATAAGCCCCCCATGATCTCAAGGAGACTCAAGAGTAAATACTTTTATATTAGATATGATCAAAAGCCATTAAGAGGATGGCAACATTTACATGATATTATGATAGACTCAGGCTTTTATGATAATTCTAAAAGAGCTACCTCTAATATTTTAAGATCATTGGCGGGGGCCGTGGGCACTGGGGCTATGAGCTTAGTTATAGAGTGGCAGGGTGATATGTTTGATTTAGATAAAAGTACACTAGAGGCTACTCTATATAAGAGCTCTATTAGATACGGCTTTAAACCAAGCTTTTTAGAGATGCTTAAAGAGTCTGACTTACTAATTATATTTATGAATGAGAAGTATATACCCAATGAGGAAGATTTTAAACGATTCACTAAGCACATGGATAGTATAAGTGGTAATATTAAATGAATTACAATTATCTATCATTAGTGCTATTCTGCGTGAAGATAAAGTTATTAGTGCTCGCTGTGGCTGGGGAAGTGGCAAGACAAGTGCTTTAGTATTCTCACTACTCACAGTGGCTAAAATGAGGCCAGGCACTAGCTCGCTCATAGTGACAGATACCACGCCCCGCTATAACTCAGTACTTATGCCAGAAATAGAGAAGTGGCTAGCCCCCTTGGGATGGTCTTATAATCACACTAATAAGGTGTGGCTAGATACACATACGGGGTCTAGTGTCTGGTGTAGGTCATATTATAGACCAGGTACACGAGAGGCTACTCATAACCCCCTAGAGGGGCTTAACATAACAAGCGGGGTAGTATTCATAGATGAATGTCAGACGCTTACAGCGGAGGTGGCATATAAGGCTTTAGGCCGCTTGCGTAGCGGTCCTAGCCCTATCATGGTTTTAGTAGGCTTGCCCGTGATAGATGCCTGGTGGTGTAAGCTAGCTGAGCAAGCTAATTGCACACCCTTGCTCTATACATCTTACGTAAATCAAGATAATCTATCTGATGAGTGGTTTAAGGCCACTGAGCTTTTACCTGATGATGAGCGGGAGGCCATGGTGCTAAATAAACCTAAGCCGCCTAGTGGGCTAGTGTATTCTGAGTTTAACCCAGATAGGCATGTGATAGATAACTTTAAGTATAGCCCATCCATGGGCGGGCGTATCGCTATAGACTGGGGCTTTAGGAAGCCTAGCGTACTAGTTATAGTCTATGATGAGGTTAGAGAAGCATCTATAGTAGTACATGAGATTAACCCGCAGGAGGTCACTATAGAGCAACTAAGTACAATGATATTACAAGTGGCATGGCCGCGGTCTATGCAAGCATCTGCACCTGGTAAAAGAATATGGATAGATACAGGCGTGGCAGATAAAGCGGGGCGTGCTAGGTCAGACCATACAGGGCTTAGTGCTTTTAGACTTATACGTAAAACGCCTAGCGAGGGTGGCATAGGCTTGCCACTACGCTCTACCACTGACCCTGTAAGGATAGACATATTAAACGGGGTGCAAAGATTAAAGCGGGCATTCAATAGTAATAAGTATCTTATCACTCGTGAAGTGTGGGAACGGGGGGAGCGGGCCACGGGCAATAGCTTAAGGAAAGCATTATTAAGCTACGCATGGGATACTAAAGAGCAACCTAAAAAGGATGGGCGTGAGGATCCTTTAGACGCTCTGCGGTATGATTGCATATTCCATCACTGGACAGAATCACACCGCAGCTACACACCACGGGCTAAGCGTATTAACAAAGATGTTAAGGTAGGCTCAGCTAAGACTAGAGGCTTTTAAAATGACTAATGAGATACTAAAACTATATGAAAATAAGTTCATGCTTAAGCAAGCTATGCGACTTACTAAGGACATAGATAAAGCACATGACTTAGTACAAGACACACTAATTAAGATTATAGATAATGCTGATAAGTACACAGCTAGCAAGGGCACCCCCGCTGGCTTTGTAACTGTAGTCATGCGGCGTATACATTTAAATAATGTGCGTCATGTTGGCATAGTTACTAGAGCGTTAGAGACATATGCGGCTAGACAAGATGAGCCCATTCATGATGCTACTCAGTATGTATATTGTAGGCAGCTCATAGCCCGCAGTAAATATAAAGAGATACTTAAGTTTAAAGCTTTAGGATATACCGCCCAAGATATAAGTAAAATTATAGGCATGAATCATAATACTATATTCTCGCACACTAGGGTAATGCGTGAGGAGCTGGCTAAAATATGAATATTAACACAGCTAACACTATCACAGAGCTAGCACGCAAGATGCTAGTAGACGCTAAAGATAATTTTACTCAAGAGGAATACATAGACAGTGTTAAGCTGTTTTGTGACATAGTGAGTAATTTATTACCCCCTAATATTGACAAACCTTTAGAGGATAGTAATAATAGTCTTAAATAGAGTGGGTAAAAAGTAACCCACGTTTAAGGGTTACTATGAATAATAGAAATACTAAACACTTAAAAGCACGCTATCCAAATTTTAGAACCTACGGAATCACGGGCACACAGCTAAGCGGCGGCAGTATTTCAGGCTATGAGAATAATACACGGTTAACGGGACTTAATTGGGTTAATGAAGCAGAAGAGATGCTTAGAACTGATCCCGTAGTTAGAAGATCATGGCATATGTTACGCCAGACCTTACTAAGTGCTACATGGCGTTTTGAGCCTGGCATAGAACGTGATCCCATGGCAGAGGAGCTAGCCCGCTACGCTAATGAAGCCTGGGGCTTTGATGGCTACGCGGGCCAGATGTCTATGTCATGGGAAGAGCAACTGACTTATTTATTTGAATATGTACCACTAGGCTATAGATATGCTGAGGAAGTTTATAAAGTGGGGCTTGATAGTGAGGGCCGTACAAAGATATGGCTAGACTATTATGCGGACTGTGAACCCTCAGCACATAACGAGTGGCTTAGTAGAGATGGGCAGCATTTAGACGGGGTGCTTCAAAATACGGTAGGCATCACTAAGATACCTAAGCCCATACCAGCTAATAAGCTACTACTTCTCACGCTTAATAAGACGGGCTCTAATTTTGAGGGCGTAGGAATGTTACGCCCTGTATGGTGGTGGTGGCGTACTAAGCAACGTGTAAGCAATATGATGTGCGTGGGCTTAGACAGATGGGCTATCCCTACACCCAAAGTAACTGTAGATAGATCAGTAGCAGAGCTACAAGGGCTTAATGATTCTGATATAGACGCCATGGTAAATGATGCGGAGGCACAGGCTCAAGCATTCTTAGCCGCTGAGCAAGCATATTTAATAGAGAATGCCGCCGTTAAGTTTGATAGCTATAGCACTACCCCTTATCTATATTCTCAGGGCCCGCTAGATATTATTAAAGAATGTGATAATCAAATTAGTCAAGCATTCTTAGCACAATTTGCTAACCTAGGTATAACAGATACAGGCTCACGCTCAGTGGGTGAAGTTCACTTATCTATGTTTAGACGTGCTGCCATTAACCTATGTGACATAGTAGCTAGTAGAGTAAGTGGCGTAGATAGAAGCGGGGCGGGCACCATAGGCCGCTTGATTAAGTTTAACTATGGTGCGGTAGAAGCTAGCAAGTTACCCCGCTTAGTGCACACGGGGCTAGATACGGATGATTTGGCAGAGTCGTTAGGCATGCTAGGGCCGCTGGTTCAGTATGGATTATTAACACCAGATGATGAACTAGAGCGAGCTATACGTGAAAGATTAGGAGCGGGTGACTTACCAGAGGATGCCCAAAGATCAGCACTAGAGAGAACTGCCACAGCTAACGCCACAGGCGGGGGTGCGGCTTTACTCGCTGAGCAGCTTATTAGGAGGCGGCGTAATGGTTAAGCGTACACAGGCACAGACGCCCGCACCGCCTAAAGATAGAATTAAGGGCAGCACTAAAAACCCAGAGGGTAGTGCTAGTGGCTCACGTGGTGATATTAAAATATCAGAATCCACAGAGAAAGCCTTGGTTAATCTACGCAATAAGCATAACGATAAGTATAAGTCACCTAAAAAGCGTGTAGACATGGGCAAGCTTAAGGCAGTCTATAGACGTGGGGCGGGGGCTTATAGTGTATCTCATAGGCCTAATGTTACAAGCCGTGAGCAATGGGCACTAGCCCGCGTTAAAGCATTCCTAAAACTTGTGGGCACAGGTGAGAGAAAAAAAGCCTATACAGGTGATTTAGATTTATTACCCGCTGGCCATCCTCAAAAGTCAGACGCTAAGACAGAGGCCACGGCATTAGCTATGCCTCAAAAGTATTCACATATAAACTTCACCCCTCCCAAGGGAGCCCAAGAGGCGGCGGCTAGAGCTCTAAAGAAAAGAGCAGAAAAGCCCCCCTCTCAACGTGGCATGACCTCGGTAGGCTTAGCGCGGGCACGTGACTTAGCTAACGGTCGTGAGCTATCCCCTAATACAGTGCGTAGAATGCTTGCATACTTCACCCGCCATGAGGTGGATAAACAGGGTAGCACTTGGGATGAGTACGGCAAGGGCCTCCAGGCGTGGGATGGCTGGGGCGGTGATGCGGGCTATTCTTTTGCTAAGAAAGTAGTTAAACAAATGAACGCAGCGGATAATAAAACGCAATCCCTTAGAGCGTATGGTGAAGCTATTCTTTTAAGTGATAGCTCATCTTATGACGTGCCAGAGGGGTTAACCGTAGGCAAGCCATTTAAGACATTATCATTGGGTCAAGTATCAAGCAGGCTCAGTGGTGACAAAGTAGGCAAGCCCATAGATCAAGATTTACTAACAGAGCTAGTGCGGGTATTTAATGAGTATAAAGCAGAGTCACCCGTGATTATTGACTGGCAGCATGCTACTAGCCCATTTCAAGGGGGCACACCCGCCCCGCCTGAAAGTGGAAACGCACTAGGCATGATAGTAGATTTAGAAATTAAAGAAGATGGCCTTTATGCTGTACCAGCTTACAATGAGCGTGGCCTAGAGGTTGTTAAAAATGCGGGCGGCGTACTGTGGTCAAGCCCTGAGTATATCCATGGCGACATATTCAGTAGGGGAGATGGCAGCAAGCTAGGCGAGGCTCAGCTTTTAGCTATCACGCTTACACCCCGCCCTGCACAGTCACATAACACTATTGATCGTATTACATTAAGTGAGGAGCTAAATATGGATGATCAAGTAAAAGAGCTCATGGCTAAGCTAGAGGCTAAGGATGCCCTAGTTAAGCAACTTGAGGCACAGCTCGCAGACATGAAAGCTGAGAATGAATCTAAGCTTATGGCTGAGGATGAGAAAAAAGAAGAGCTTAAAGAGCATTATGATGATGATAAGTCTAAGATGGCTGAGCATGATGATAATGAGAAAAAATCAGAGGATGAGGATGAGGATGAGGACAAAGTTAAAAAAATGTCTGAATCATTCAATACATCTAATGTAGCTCTACTTAATGAAGTGCAAGCACTTAAAGAGCAGCTTAACACTGTAGTTAAAGAGAATAACGCTATTAAGTGTGATAAAGCCGTTAATCAACTTCTTAATGAGGGCAAGATTACACCCGCAGAGCGTAAATTTGCTGTGGATGCTTGGCACATGAAAGAACTACAACCTACATTCTGGCAGATGTTTAGCGAACGCCCCAGCGGTCAAGCTGTACCCCTACAAGAAGTGGGCCATGGAGCAAGCGGTCAAGAGATCTCTAAGGCTACTTTAAGTGAGAAGATCAAGACTTTAGCTAATGAAAAACAAATAACATTTAGTGAAGCCCTAAATATTGTGCGTGATCAGGATCCCGTATCTTATCGCAAGGCTTATGGAGTTTAATAATGAATAATCAAGTACATTCTTTTATCTGTGCTAGTGCTGTCACTGAGTACTCACTAGTAAGTGTAGACAGTAACGGCAAAGTGGCTATCACTACTTTACCTACAGACGTTGCTTGTATTGGTGTAGCACAGCGTGCGGCATCTGCGGGTGAAGCTGTGGACGTAGTAACAAGCGGTGAAACTAAAGTAATTGCGGGTGAAGCGGTGGCAGACTTTAGTGCTATCCCTCGTTTCTCTGCTATGGCTGGCGGTAAGGTACAACCCGCAGAGGCTACGGACTCTACGTTTTTCCCTACATGCTTTGTCATTCCTAACGTAAATCAAGCGGGTGCATCTATTAATGATCAGATCTTAGTAGAATTTAGACGCCCATCTATCCCATTAGCATAAGGAGTAGGATAAATGGCAAGTTCATATAGCAATATCCATCCAGTCGACGAGATCCTAACAAGCCTTGTAAGTGAAGTAATCCCTAGTGATTCTCAGCTTATCGCGGGTCAAGTATTCGAAAATGTAAAAGTTCCAGAGCGTAGCGGTACATTCTTACTAGAAAACACACGTAATTTCATGGGCTCACCAGAGTTAGACTTAGAGCGTGCACCTGGTGCGGGCCGTGCTAACATTGGCTCATTTGATAGAACGTCTTTAACTTTCAAAGCTAAAATCTATAGTGCTCAAGATAGTATCGCTATGGAAGATATTATTGATAGTCAATACCCAGGCAGTGAAGAGCAACGCATCGCACGTAAAGTAAGACGTACTATGATGCTAGCTAAAGAAAAGCGTGCGGCTGATTTATTATTTGATACAGCATCATTTAGTAACGCTACATGTACGGCAGTTATGGGCGGCCAAGTTGACGCAGCGGGCACTGATGCACTCACAGGCTTAGATAAGCTTAAAGACTTAGTATTTGCGGCAGCTCATGGCATTAACCCAGATACTATTATTTTAGGCCGTGGCGTAGCACGTGCTTTAGCCCGTAACCCTGAGTTTAGATCATACCTCACAGTAGGTGCTACACCTAGTGGCATTGCGGCTGGCGGTAGCTTAGTGCTTAATGATAGTGCGGTAGAAGCAATCATTAGAGATGTTTTAAACATTCCTAATGTCTATGTAGGTCAAGCACGCCGTGAGACTGCGGTCCCTGGTGCGACATCCTCAGAGGCTCAGATTTGGAATGATGATTACATCTTCTGTGGTATCCTTAAGGGTAGTGATGCTATCGTACAAAAAAGCGGTAATGTTAAAGGCATGCCTGTGGCTGCTCTTAACTTTGACTTTGGCAATATGGTAGCGGGTCAATATGACTCACTAGATGCTACCCGCCGTTATGTCTACGCAGAGGAAGTGCAACAGTTTAAAGCTATTGACTCTACCCTTGGTTACATCTTAACAGCTTGCATTTAATGTAGTGAGTAACCATGTGTGATAGTGCAACCCCCACATTATTAAGTGAAGTTGACGCAGATAAGAAAGCAATAGCGGACTTAAAAACGCAGCTATCTAACCAAAGTGGGGCACGTGCTGAAATCACGAAAGCTAAGATAAATGAGCTTAAAACAATTATCAAAGCTGAGAATACTATGAAAGCATCCCTAGCACGTGCTAGGGGTAGCTTCCTAAAAACTTTAGAGACTGCTATAGATGCCACTAATCCTTTAACGCTACTATCTCTAAATAGAGATCAGTTAGTTGATTTTATCCTTAAAGGGGGCATGGGTATAGCAGTGGATGACTTTATTAACCAAGCTGATAAGATTACTCAGTCAGTTAATAAAACCATGAGAACAATACAGCCAAATCTAGGCATTACAAGCACTATACAAAATGAGCTAGATATTATGCAGGCCGCAGCGGTAGAGGGTGTATTTGATGATGTCATTTTACCCACAATTACTGCGGGTGTGCGTGATGCACTCACAGCTATAAGCGTAGATGTGCCCGTTAGCTCTGCCATGTCTGCTTTAGCACTCAAGATGGAGAAAGCCCAAGGTAGACAGCTCACAGAGATTAACACTAAGCTTAGCATGTACGGGCGTAGTGTGACTGCGGCGGTAGCTGAGGATGCGGGCATTAAGTATTATTTATACACAGGCCCTATAGATGGGCTAACTCGTAAGTTTTGTTTACCGCTAGTAGATAAAGTGGTGAGTGATTCACAGATGAGACGCTTAAACAATAGGCAAGGTCTTAGCGTAAAGACTGCGGGCGGGGGTTATAATTGCCGCCACTCATGGAGTCCCGTAACAGAGGGCTTTATAAAAGCCGCACAGCTAGACAAAGCTACTACTAAAGATATATCTAACGCTAACAAGGGAGCTAGGAAATGAAAAAAGCCGTTACGAGTCAAGACTACACTTTTACATGGAATAGCCCCGCCCCCATAAGTGGCACGCCTAGTGTAACTTTTAAGGCGTCTAGTACTGTCACTAGTAACCTTACTCACTCACGGGCAGATATTAGCGTGAATGCTATAGCTAATGATAGACGTACACTCACTATAGCTAGTAGTACTAGTTTAGAACGTGATCAAGAGCTATGCTTTTTAAAGACAGATGGGGACGCATGGTATAGTGTAAAAGTAATAAGGATAGTGGGCACTACTGCTATATTAGCTGAGCCCTTACCACGTGAGATAGACTTATCTAGTGCGGCGGCTTTAGAGTTTTCTACCTGGTATGTCACCGCCTCATCTGCTAATGTCACTAGTACAAGTGGCACTTATCAATATGAGATTAGTTACACTGTAGACTACGGGCAGAATACACAAAATAAGCTAGATAAAGGTGTGATTAAAGTCACCCCTAGACCCTTTGACACTGGGCTAGATCATGAGTCACTGGTTAATAAGTTTGCTTCACTAGGTGACTTAGTGCCAAGGCGTCAAAGTGATTTTACACCTCAGATTAAAGCGGCCCTAGATGAGCTATCTTTAATGCTTAGAAATAGGCTTATAGATTCAGATGTCACAGAGGATGAAATCTTTAACGCTACTGACTTTGAATTATGCCACGCATACTGCACAGCGGCCCGTATCTATGAGATGAATTTACAGCTAGACGCCGCAGACGCCATGCGGGCACGTTGCATGGAATTATTAGACCTTGCCCTTAGAACTGTAGATTTAGATTTAAACGGGGATGGGGTGCTAGATGAGGGTGAGCTTAATCTAGAAAAGGCGGGGGGCAAGAGTACTGATTTTAGGGCGTCATGGCGAGCTTATAATAAATCTAGCTATGATTCTACCTTTAACCCCGCTAGGGGAATGAGGCACTAACTATGGGCGTTAAAGTAAATCTAACCTTACCCGCCTCAGTGTGGGAAGTGCAAGACACTAAGCGAGTAGCCTTAAACACCGTAGCCACTGTTAAGCGGCGAACAGCAAGTGGCATAAGCTCAGAGGGTGCTCCGTTTAAAAAATACTCTACAAAGCCCCTTTATGTAGCCTACAAGGGAGCACGCCTTAAGCCTAAGGGCGGGCGGGTATCTCGCACAGGTAAAAGCGTGTATTATGCGGGGGGCTATGAACAATATAAACATGAGTCACGCAAGCGTTCTAAGACTAATCAAGATGTGGGGGGGCGCACTCAGAGTGCAGAGGTAGACTTAGTGCTTAGTGGGCAGCTTATGAATAATCTAGTAATACTAGAGGCTAGCTTAACTAAGTTTAGAATAGGGCTTACTAAGCACGTTAGACACTACGGTTATTTTGTACATGAGAAGCGGCCTTACATTGGCTTGACAGATGACGAAATAAATATTTTAGTAGATGCTGTGGCATATGACATTAGCCAAAAGTTAAGGGGGCGTAAGATATGAGCCGTGGCATATTTGAAGCTTTAGACTATATAAAAGGTATGATTCAAGACATCTTGCCTAAAACAGATACGCATCATGGCTTCATATGTATAAATGATGGCAGCGGTCTAACTACGTCATTAAATGATAGATTTGAGGGGCAGAGGCAATTTACACTAGAGCTTTTAGGGTTGCCTCTAGATGATGGGTCAAGCGGACTTAGTGGACGTAAGCGAGTAACTGTAGAAGTGCATATTAGATATGCAATCCCTAAAGAAGAGGGCTTTAAAATTCGCATTATGACTGAAGATGCTAGTAAGATTATAGACACAATAAAGGGCCCGCAGTATAATTTTAATACTACTGGCATTATAAGCGTAATACCTGGCACCTCACGTGCTGAGATAATTACTGATAATGTGGGAGACACTATAGGCCACTTGCTTATAGTACCCTTTGATTTACTTTACCTGGAGGCTTAAAGATGAGCGTTACACATAGAACACTGGGCGTAGCTCAAGAGTCAATCTTTGGCTCGCTATCACCTACAACTAACTTACCCGATAATAGCGGATACACTTATATATCTATTCCATGTGAGATGGACCCCATTCTTATTTATGGTGAGCCTGTGGCTAGTGAGCGTAATGATGCTAGAGACGGTAATTACTTTAATCAGCCTGAGCCAGATACTGTATGGAGTGGTGGCAATAGAGTGCGCCGCCGCACAGGTCAAGTGCAGTTAAGAGTAGACTTAACCACTATAGGCACAGCGGCTAACACATATGATGCAAACTATTTAGGCTATCTTTTAAACGGTGGCTTTTTAAATAGAACTAGCGGCATTACAGAAGCCACAGTGGCAACTATTACAGATACTAATAGCTTCACGGTAGCAAGCGGGGGCCCTACGGCTAGTGATGTGGGTACACTCATTAGTACTATTCTCAATGGTAAAGTAGAATACTCAGCCATTACAGATGATAGTGATGCGTCTGGTGATATTACAGTAAGCCCCGCCTTTAGCTCTGGCTTTAGCGGTACTCCTGTGATTAGAGGCACTCAGACATACTACCCAGGTAGCCGCACATTTACGGGCACATATACTAATTCACTCACCTTTAGAGTAGATGGCGTTAACTTTAGAAGTTATGCGTATGGATGCGTTTTAGAGTCCTTAGCCATTAGCTTAGATAATGGCCGTCTTATGGGGGACTTCACTTATCAAGCAGCACTTATACAAGATGATCATGATAACGCGGTGGGTCCTATTGAGCCGCTCTATAACACAGGTGCACCGCCATTCTTTAGAAATAGTTATGTAGTAGTCTCAGACGCTGCCCCCTCATCTCGTGTAAATGCTAGCACAGGTGATAAGCTAGGGCGTATTGAGTTAGACTGTGAAGATTTTAGTTTAACAGTGACTAATACATTAACACCACTAGGCACTAGTGAGAGTATTCTAGCTATGTCCAACATGGACATTAGCGGGGTAGATGTAGAATTAACGCTCACGCTATCTACTGTTAATACTACTATTGCTAATGATTATTTCAACAAAACACTACGTCAAGTGTTAATAGGTACAGGCCCTAGTGCAGATGGGGAGGGGTGTGCTATCATGTTACCCGCCGCTATGCTTACTAATGATCCTAGTGCCTATGATGTATCTGGCAATGACATTGTTAGACAAACACTTACATATAAACAAGCACGTTATGCGGGTGATGTATCCGAGGTTAACGCCGCTAACTCACCTTTTAGATTAGCACTAGGTATTTAATATGGCTTTGCACTTTTCCACATCTACTAATGATCTTTTTAAAATAGTTGTCTCGTGTGACCCCGCTATTAACTTTACAGATGAAAGTAAAGCGGCTTACTTTAATACGGGTGACTTATCACTATTAGATGTGGGTGAGGATGCAACTGTTATAACATTAAAGCCATTAGGGCCTCAAGATAGAGAACGGGCAGAGATTAGGGCGGGGGCTTTTACTCGTAGTGAGCTAGGCAAGCTCCTATGGATAGAAGCACCCAATGACAGAGTAGAGCATGCTAGATGGCATCATGGCCTAACAGAGGATGAGCGTGAGGCACTAGCTAGCTATGAGTCTTACATATCTAAATCTTATGTAGAGTATGTGAGGGAAGCACTTGTTAGCATAAATGATGAGCCCGCCACTATTGATATGATCAATAGCATTAGGCCAGAGCATATGCGTATAACCACTATCACAGAAATAGTGCTACACTTGCAACGGGTGAGCTTATTAGGTGATGTGGGAAAATAGCGTTAGCCTCTGCCATATGGATACCGTTTAGTAGCGGTAGGGGCTGGGATTGCTCGCAGTGTACAAATAACAGAGGGTTAAGACGCTTGCGGGGTAACTGCGGGGGCACGTTTAAAAAAGGACTACCGCAGGCTTTAGAAGATGAGCAAGGGCTATACATGCCAGGCTATAGAATAGCCCCTAACAGTGGTGAAGCTTATAGTGATCTTAAAATTAGATCATGCCCCATAAGTAATATGAATAGACTAGCCCTCATAGTTAACAATTATTCTAAAATTAAAAACAAGCCCTTATCGTTTAGTGAACTATACCCGCACCCCACGTGTGCTATAGTTGAAAGCATAGAAATTTTAGACTATAATCATGAGCAGATGTTAAATAGAAAGCATAAGCAAGCTCTAGAGGAGGCTAATCATGGCTAAAGGTGGCACTATAGAAATAGAGGTAGAGCTTCAGGGCACACAAGACATAAAAGAGGGCTTAGGCTCTATAGGCACAGCGGGTAAAGCATTAGCAGCTAATATGGGCGTAGCTAATGAAAAGCTAGGCGAGGGACTAGAGAGTGTAGGGGAGTCAGTCTTTGGCGTAGTAGATAGTTTTTCTGAATTAAAAAAAGGTATAAGTGCGGCATCTGGTGCGGGCATTAGTGGGTTTACAGCTTTAATAGGTCCTATCGGTATGGTAGTTACTGCGGGCTTTACACTATACGAAACATTTAAACTAATTAGCGGGGCAGCCCAAGAAGCAGAAAAAGATGAGGCGGCTATGGCGGCGGCGGCTTCTGACTTACAAAGCAAGCTAGAGTCACTAAATGAAAAAGGTGTAATACCATCTCAACAAGAGATGGAGAAGTTCACCATGGCCACTATAGAGGCTCAATTTGCTAAAGAGAAGTTACAAGGCAGGCATGAAAAACTAACTAAGGTCGTTAGAAAGTCTTATCAAGCTACTCAAGATTTAAGGGAAGCCACTGAGAATTTAGTAGAGACAGAAAAAGAGGGCTTAGGCATAGAGATTATTTTAGATGCTGCGGCGCGTCAGTATAATAATGCTCTAGAGGCACAAAAGGAAGCTAAGGAAGCCCTAAGACTAGAAATAAAAAAGTACTTAGGTGAACAAAAGGCACTAGCGGACGCTATTAAAGAGGGGGCTAAACAAGAGAAAGAACTAGAGGAGCAATCTGCGGAATCATTAAAAGCTAAAAATAAGGAGCTCATAGGCAAGCAAAAAGCTTTAAAATTGATGCAAGCAGAGACTAATCTATCTGAGAATCAATTTAAAATTAAAAAAGTAGAGATTGAGCAAGCGGCCCAGCTAGCACTTTTAAAAGTAGAAGAGAATGAAGAGAATCAAAAGTTTTTAGCGGGTCAAAAAAAAGCACTAGACGCTAGCATAAAGACATTTAATCAAGAAAGTCTATTAAGAAAAAAAGCCGCCAAAGATCAGGACAACATAAGAAAAGAGATTAAAAAGAAACGAGATCAAGAGGCCGCCCAGCTTAAAGCGGCTAGGGATAGAGCTAAGCGTGATGCTGAGATGTTAGCTAAGGCTGAGGAGGCGGCGGCACTGCGGGTGCTTGCTGAGAAATCACGCATTACACAGCTAGAAATAGAGACACAAGAGGATAGCACACAAAAAGAAATTAACCTGGCTACCCATAGGTATGTAACACAGTTACAGCTTGCTAAAGATAATCTTAATCAACAAAAGATAGCTATTTTACAATTTAACGCAGAGCTTAAACGCATACGAGATAAAGAGACACAAGAAGAGATAGCGAGAGTAAAACAAGCTCAAGCACTCAAGATGGATGCGGCTAAGTTTGACGCTCAGCAAATAAAGAACGGTTTAAATCGTGAGCTAGAATTATTAAGATTAAACTATGAGGAGAAAGTAACGCAAGCGGAGGGCAATGAGGCACAGATAACAGAGCTCACTAGGCAGTATGGCATAGATAGACAGAAGCTTATGAGCTCACAAGCTGAGCATATGAAAGCTGTATTTAGTGACATGTTCGTCAGCTTAGGGCGGGGCATGGCGGCGGCGGCTTATAATGCCATCTTTTTTAGTGACTCATTAAAGGAAGCCACTGCTAATATCATTAGAGGCTTAGGTGAGCAAGCCGCAGTAGAATCTTTAATGCAGACCGCTAAGGGGTTCGCTGCTTTAGCTAATCCGTTTACAGCTTTTCAAGCACCAGGCTTTTTTAAGTCTGCGGCTATCTTTGCGGGAGCCGCTACTATAGCGGGTGCCACATCTGCGGCCATGGGTGCGGGCGGTGGCGGTGGCGGTAGCATGGGCGGTGGCGGTGGTGCATCTATCATGGGTAGCCCTCAAACTGCACAGGCCCCACAGCGTGAAGAGGCTACTAGCTCTGCATTAACATTTAACATTAACTTTAGCGGTGCAGTGGTATACGATACACGCAAGGCGGCAGAGATGGCCCTGGCTGATAGGGTCACTAGAATAATGAACACTCAAAGACGCGGGGCCCCGCGTGCTAGGAGGGCTTAAATGAATCCATCCCCATCACCTGACTTTGCCCTATTAAGTGCTGTAGACATTACCGCCTTTACAGGTAATTTATTTACCCGTACGGGCTCAATAAGTGCGGGTCTATTTACTAAAAAAGTATATGAGGATATGATCACGTTTCTTAATGGCCGTGGCATGTCAAGTGGCAATGATTTACCCGCCTTGCTTTTAGCTTCCTCTAACTTTGGTACGATCTGGCACGTAGGCATAGATGCTAATGATAAAGTAGAGGTCTCTTCTACACACGCATTTAGAATTAAATTTAATAGTGCATCTACCGCGGATGGCTTAACAGATGTTTTAGGCATTGGTGATAGCTTTGTTTTATATACAGGGGGAGCGACAATAGGAAGCCCTAGGCTTCCTTATAAAGTAACTGCGCCGTATGACTGGGAGAGGGGGGAAATTGTAGCCTTTTCTTATATTATTGAGGAAGTGGGCAGCGGAACGGCTTCCTTTACGTGGAATTTTGCGGGCGGAGCTCAAGATTTAATCGTAGCATGTAGAGCTAGGGGGAATGCAGATATAGATGATAGTGCAGAATGTTTAGAGGCTGAGGATTTAATCAAGCATGCGGGATCAGATATAAGATGGTATTTAGATAATAACGGGCATGTTAAATGCTCATACGTAATAGCACCAGATATAACATGGGATAATGACGATTTTAGAAACCGCCTAGGCTTTACGGGTAGTGAGACTGTAGAGACAGTGAACTTTTATTCTGTGATCACAGCGACACACCCCGCACCTGGCGTGCTAAAGCCTACACGGCCTTATCAAGCGTCTCATTTATCAGTAGAGAATGTGAGTCAAGCTAGACGCAAAATAAGCGGGGGCTATACTGCTAATTATGTGGGTACATACATCACTACTAGCTTACTCTTTGACTTAGACGCTAGGCTAGACACAGTAGACTTATATAGACATTTTACAGATAAGTTTATTAACTTCATTAGCGAGGGTGAGAGAATTAACTTTTACCAAGTATGGGGGGACTCAAGACGCACGCTCATTAGTGAAGATGTTAATAGTGATCAGCCCGCCCATGATTTAGTTTATACCTCCTCTCGTAATGGATATGAGGGACGCATAAGAGCTAGCTTGATTACTAAAGAATATGAGCTAGCATACCCAAGTAATCTGCGGCGGCGTGTGCCTGTGAGAATGAGGTTAGAGCACTTATGAGTAATAGCTATAATTCAAGCACTATTTTAGCAGACCCCTCTAGCGTGGTGGCGGGTAGACAAGTAGATTATGAAACTA
>Ga0070754_10001595_pt1 | contig 17890 bp, 19 predicted proteins | sample VirMetDEL_Sep_01_FD_75181 | JGI IMG/M metagenome (GOLD analysis project Ga0070754, IMG submission 75181) | Aqueous microbial communities from the Delaware River and Bay under freshwater to marine salinity gradient to study organic matter... | ecosystem: Environmental > Aquatic > Marine >... | reverse complement strand
AGCGTTGTGGCTCGAGTTACCGGTAGTATGCCCCGACCTCCCTTATGCACGCGATATCTTGGGGGAAAACGACTTCTTCTTTACGGCGGGAGATCCAGCAAGCCTCGGTCGGGCTGTCCATAAATTGCACCAAGCTCTGAGCCAAGGATGGCGCGCGGATTGGAGGGAACGACGTGACCACTTCCCACCTAACTGGCGCGAAGTTGCTGTGAGATTTCTCAGCACTGTCCGCCAACGATCCTAAATACGGATAGTTCACTACACGCCTGCCGAAAGCGATGACAGAAACTCTTTGGTCTGTACCCACCAAGGTGCCTGACTGTTCCATTTCATGCTGGCTTGCCTCCCGAAATTCCATCCTCCCCACAAGATCACTCCGTCAGCGATTTCCGACATGGTTTCGAGCTGTAGCCGCCAGAAGTCGGCTGGAATAGCCAGTGGCTGTTTCTTCTTTCCCTGATTGTGAAATTGCGGCCAGATAAAGGCGTAGACAGGCTTATCCGATATGCGGCGCGCTTCGGAAATTTGCGCTCTGGCATAGGTCTGCCAATCAGCGGGCCTATTATAAAAAGTGTAGAGGGACGGAGCGAGAAAATCGACATAGGGATTGAGCATACCCGCCATGGTGTTCTCATCTTGCCAGGTCCGATATTCCGACGAACTCTTGGGCTTGATCGCGTCGAAATAGTCATGCACCGGCATGTAGCCGTAAAAGCCGATTGGCCGCGACGGAGCTGCCGTTTTGAAGCTTTCGGCGATGGTGGTTAGTCCCTCGAGCGCTTCGAGTGATTTCTTTAGCCCCTGCGAAAACGAATAGAATTCGAAATCCATGACTAGTGGAACGCCATCATCAGGCAGAGCATCGAGCTTTTTCGCCACCAATCTAGGATCGGGGTCTTCGAAATGCGAAGTCTGTTTCGGCCAGATACCGCGATCAATGACGTGGATCGGGCTTACGCCATAATGGCGAAGGTCAGGCATCTCCGAATATAACAGTCCGTTGAAGACCTTGAATTTTGTCGATTGAGCCACCGCTGGAAAGCGCGTTAGAGCAGCTGTAGCCAACGCAGTCGCCCCCAAACAAAAATCCCTGCGAGATACCAACGGGAAATTCGGACTAGGGCCGGGTCGCATTTCAGTCTCCATTTCCAAGTGAGCCGAATTTGGCACCGCTCACAGCTCGACCTTTGATAGGCGGCGTTTTTCAGCTAGAGAGGTGATCCATAATTCGCGGATAGCCTGCGATAACGGTCCATCGATGAACCGGCCTTTAATTTACTCAGTCTATCAAAGATCTTCCGCCCATGAAAATCTCCGTTGTCACCGCTGTATATAATCGTGTGGACATGATCCGCGCGGCGATCGACAGTGTTCAGGCGCAGACTTATGCCAATATCGAGCATGTTATTCAGGATGGAGGCTCGAGAGACGCGACTCTTGAAATTGTGCGGGCGGCGGCGAACGACAAGACCGTAGTCATTTCGGAGCGCGATCACGGTCTCTACGATGCGATCAATCGGGGGATCCGCAATACAACAGGCGATGTCGTGGGGTTGATGCATTCAGACGATATGTTTGCCGGCCCTGATGTGCTTGCAAAAGTCGCCGCAGCCTTCAAAGACCCGGCGGTGGATGGAGTGTACGGTGATCTTCAATATGTCGCAGCGGACAATCCGTCTCGGATTATCCGCCATTGGCGATCTAAAGGTTACACCCCGGAAAAGCTCAAACAGGGGTGGATGCCGCCTCACCCCACCCTATATTTGCGCCGCCATGTATTTGACACGTACGGGCTGTATGACACCAATTTCCAGATTGCGGCGGATTATGATGCTGTTTTGCGTTATTTGGCGCATGGCAAAATTTCTCTTGCCTATATCCCTGATGTGCTTGTTAAAATGCGTGTGGGCGGCGAAAGTAACCGCTCGCTTGAACGCATTATGCAGAAAAGTCGGGAAGATCTGAAAGCCATCCGAAGGAATGGGGTGGGGGGGATAGGCGTGCTGACCCAAAAGAACCTGCGAAAACTGGTTCAATTCTTTGTGAAGGACACAACAGGTCAATGACGAAAAAAGCCCTTATCACTGGCATTACGGGCCAAGACGGCTCTTACCTTGTTGAATTTCTGCTTGAAAAGGGCTATGAAGTCCATGGCATCAAGCGCCGAGCATCTTCGTTCAACACGCAACGGATTGATCACATTTATCAGGACCCGCATGAATCGGGCCGACGCCTGAAATTGCATTATGGCGATTTGACCGACACTTCGAACCTTACCCGTATTATTAACGAGGTCGAGCCTGACGAGGTGTATAACCTTGCTGCGCAAAGCCATGTCGCAGTGAGCTTCGAGGCGCCTGAGTACACCGCTGATGTCGATGCAATCGGGACCTTGCGCATGCTCGAGGCGATCCGTTTTCTCAGCCTTGAGAAAAAGATCCGGTATTATCAAGCGTCGACTTCGGAGCTTTTCGGGCTGGTTCAGGAAACTCCGCAGAAAGAAACCACGCCGTTTTATCCGCGCTCGCCTTACGCCGTCGCGAAATTGTATTCTTACTGGATCACGGTAAATTATCGCGAAGCCTATGGAATGTATGCCTGTAACGGCATTCTCTTCAACCACGAGAGCCCGCGCCGCGGTGAGACATTTGTAACGCGCAAAATCACGCGTGGACTCGCGAACATCGCACATGGGCTAGAGCCCTGCCTTTACATGGGCAATATCGATGCGCTCCGCGACTGGGGCCACGCTCGCGACTACGTTCGTATGCAGTGGATGATGCTTCAGCAGGATGAGCCCGATGATTTCGTGATCGCGACGGGTCAGCAGTATTCGGTACGCGAGTTTATTCGCTGGTCGGCAGAGGAACTGGGTATTTCACTCGAATTCTCAGGTGAGGGCACTGACGAGATCGCAACCATCGCAAACATATCTGGCGACAAGGCGCCTGCCCTTAAGGTCGGCGACGTAATCATGCGGATTGATCCGCGCTATTTCAGGGCGGCAGAAGTCGAGACGCTGCTCGGAGATCCGAGCAAGGCACGCGAGAAGCTTGGTTGGGAACCCGAAATTACCGCGCGCGAGATGTGCGCAGAAATGGTCGCAGCCGATCTTAAAGAAGCGAAAAGGCACGCCTTTCTCAAGGTCAATGGTTTCGAGCTTCCGGTCAGCATCGAGAGCTAAGGACGGCTTACGATGAAGATTTACTTGGCAGGCCATCGCGGCATGGTGGGCGCCGCTATCCTGCGCCAGCTCGAAGGTCGCAAAAAGGGTGGCGAAGAGCTCGAATTGGTAACCCGCACACATGCCGAGCTTGACCTTACTTACCAAGCGGCGGTGCGCGCGTTTCTTCAGGCTGAGCGCCCCGATGCGGTGATCCTGGCCGCGGCCAAAGTCGGCGGTATCCAAGCAAATAATATCTATCCAGCAGACTTTATCTACGGCAATCTTATGATGGAGGCCAATGTTGTCCATCAGTCCTTTGAGGCGGGCGTCAAGCGGCTGCTTTTCCTAGGATCGTCTTGCATCTATCCCAAGGAAGCACCGCAACCGATGGCGGAAGAGGCGCTGCTGACCGGAACGCTCGAATCCACCAACGAGCCTTATGCCATTGCCAAGATCGCCGGCATCAAGCTTTGCGAGAGCTACAATCGCCAGCATGGAACGGACTATCGTTCGGTTATGCCCACCAATCTTTATGGGCCGGGCGACAATTTTCATCCCGAGAACAGCCATGTCCTTCCTGCCCTTATCCGGCGGTTCCACGAAGCTGCTGAGGAAGGTCGAGAAGAAGTCGTGATCTGGGGCACTGGAACGCCACGGCGTGAGTTTCTCCATGTCGATGATATGGCGGCAGCCTCGCTTTTCGTGCTTGACCTGCCGCGTGACCAATACGAGGTTAATACGCGGCCCATGCTCAGCCACATCAATGTTGGCTGCGGCGAAGACATTTCGATTCTTGAGCTGGCGCAGCTTGTTGCCCGCATCACAGGTTTCGAAGGGCGGATTGTGACCGATTCGTCGAAACCGGACGGCACTATGCGCAAGCTCATGGATGTGAGCCGCCTAATGAACATGGGTTGGGCTCCTGAGATTGGTCTCGAAAATGGCATTGAAAAGACTTACCGCTGGTTTCTCGATAACGTTGGGTCGGCGCGCCTTTAATAGGCCGGAAGAATCAGATTATCCTCAGACGTGTAGCCGTTGCTTCGACGCTTCGTCTTTCTCGATCCGTCAACCTTGTCACAGTGAGTGAAAGTTTGCTCCGAACGAGTACTTCATCCCATCAATGAAATTCATTCACCCGATTATCTCCTGTGGTGGAAGCGGAACGCGGCTTTGGCCTAACGCTGGCGGAGGTTCAGCAGACCAGCGACACAACATTTTTTTTGTATGACTATGGTCGCCCGCGCACCTTGAATTTGGAGCGCGCTCTGGCAGTGGCTGATGGTATACACTGCGCTTCGAGGTATCGCCGCAGCATCGCTCAGGGCCCCATACTCGTGGACGGTCCGTACTTTCGTCTCGATCAGATTGCTGGCGAACCCTCGCTGGAGACCTGCACCTCTTGTCCGGGAGGGTTGCTCGCGCTCCCGCTTGAAGGAGAGGTGTTCTCGAAGGCTGGCTCTACCCGTGCACAAGCTGGCGCCTGTCTTCACGCATGTAGCATCGATGCGCTTGATTTTTACCGCCGCTCAAATCCATGCTTGTGAGGCGGCCTCGGACAAAGGAAGAGGGAGCATATGCTAGACTGATCAAATAGGCGCATTTTCCCAGACATCGTGCTTGGCTTTCTCTGGATAACGGCCTAGTACATTGTGGACGAGCTAAGCAGCCTCAGCAGCCCGCGGACCTTCGGATGGCATAAAGCCGCCGCTAAACAGTCGAGGGAGCCATCGACTTTCCTTCATTCTCGGGAGATTCGCAGACGGCTTCGACCGTCGTGGGAAACGGCTGCATCATCTCATTCTCCGAGCACCAACGCTCGAAATCCTCGAAATCGGGGCGGTAACTGCGCATCGTCGATGGCGCATAGGCGCCTTCGAGACGCTCGAATTCGTAGCGCCAACCCTGCTCTTCAAGTCGATCATCCATGTCGTCAATATGATATAAAATCAATCAAATGCAAGGTCTGACCTTGACTGCGCAGCAGATAAAGGCGGCACGTGGAGCGCTGGGCTGGTCTGTGCAGGAGTTGGCCGAAAGTGCTGAGGTCGGTAGCGCAACAATCTCGCGCTAGGAACTTGTCGGCTGTATCCACCGTTCTCGCAGAGACAACTTGGAAAAGATGCGCGCGACATTCGAAGCTGCAGGCATCGAACTTATCGGATCTCCTGACGACCGACCCGGCATTTTGATCGGCGAGGCGCCATAAGCCTGTGGACACTGACGTTGCTATGTGCCCAACACCCTTGCAAACCACCATGGCGTCTCAAACGCTGCGCAGCAAAAATGACTGGGTGAAAGTGAAGATGGTTAATAGTGGCGAGCGAAGAGTGCAGGTGGGAAAAATTGGAGAAGAACTAAATTGGGGCTGGATCATACTAGCACTGCTGGCTGCCGTGGTGACATTTACGGGTGGGGCATCCAGGTTTGATGCAATCCAAATCGTTCCGCTGCGCTCTTTATCCGCGCTTTTTTTGGTTTGGTCGCTGTTTTTTCTATCGAAGGAATGGCTAAAGGCGGAGCGTGCGCTCATCATCTTGTTTGCATGTTTTGCGCTGATGGTAATGCTTCAACTCGTGCCGTTACCCTCTCGGATTTGGCAAAGCCTAATGGGGCGCACAGGCATTCTTCAATTAGATACCGCGCTAGGTCTCGAAGGAATTTGGCGCCCCTTGACGCTGACTCCGATGCGAAGCTGGAATGTGCTGGGGAGCCTGGTCGTGCCGGCAGCTGGGTTGTTGCTGGCAATTGCCGTTCGTGCGTCTTCTCTGACGCTATTGCGAATTGTTGCAGGGGTGGGCGTTGTCAACGCTTTGTTTGGTCTTCTCCAAATTGTAACGGGGAGATCAAGTGTTTTATATTATTATGAAGTAACCAACAGGGGTGGGGCAGTAGGTGTTTTCGCTAACGAAAACCATGCGGCAGTTTTTGCGGCTTGTTCCATGCTGGTAGTGACATTGCTGGGTCTAAAGGCCCATAGGGAGCGGAGTGCGGTATGGGAGCGCTTAATCTATCCCTCTGCCTTTTTTTTGATCCTTTTGGTCGCATTGACCGGGGGGTCAAGGGCTGGCTTTGTAGCCGTAATGGGCACGGTTCTAGTCTCAATGACTATGCTTGCTTTGTTTCCGCGCCCTCCAAAGGGGATTCGCGCTCAGCAGAAAGTGGGTCGGTGGTTTGACCAGTACCCTCGTCTGATATTGGCCATTCCGGTCTTTTTTGTATCGCTAACGGCAGTTGCGTTTCTGGCGCTTGACCGGACGCCAGCCTTTCGTGACATTCTGGTGATAAATAGCTTCGAAGATTTAAGATGGTCGTTGTGGCCGGTGATTATAGAGATGCTTGAAGAACATTGGGCGCTAGGGACCGGGTTCGGATCCTTCGAACAAGTATATCATATCTATGAGCCATCGGCATTGCTGATGCCCTCTTATGTCAATCAAGCGCATAACGATTGGGCGCAGTTTATTATCGAAGGAGGAGCACTGGCAGGGTTACTTTTAACTGCACTTGTTGTTTGGATGGTAAAGGCAATTAAGACCATGGTGTTCCATCGGACCCAGAAGGTCTACGCAATCTTTTGGATGGGTATCTTTGCGATTGTTGCAGCTGCGTCCTTGGTGGATTATCCCTTGAGAACTCCTCTCTTTCAGTTAGTCGCAGTCTGGCTTTTGCTCGCCCTTTCGCGAGACGCCCGTGATATCAGTGCAACATAGTTTGATCGCTGCGTGAATTTTTAGACCCCCGTGGCTTTCATCGCTTTGGAATTGCGCTAAGGCGCGCACCATGAAGACAACAAGATCAGTAAAAAAAATCGGACTAGCCTTGAGCGGCTTGATGCTACCTTTTGCTCTTTCGGGGTGCGCAACGGATCGGGCGTATGGTCAGGCGCCCGGAATCGAAATTGCCGATTTGGAAGAGCTGCCGGCTCCTCGCATCGAGAACCTTTACGTTATCGGCCCCCAAGAAGCGCTCGAAATCGAAGTGGTGGGTGCTGAACGGTTAAGTGGGAAGTATCTCACGGACGGGGAAGGGCGCATCTCCTTTCCGCTCGTGGGATTACTTGATCTTGGAGGGTTAGCCCCCAATGAGGCGGCTGACATGATCGCGCAACTCTTGCGGGGCAGTTATTTGCGTAATCCTCAGGTGCGCGTGATTCCAGAAGAAATCCCTCCGTCTACAGTATCGGTGGGGGGGCAGGTTGATAGACCTGGAGAGTACCCGGTGCTTGGTCGACAGTCGCTCTTGCGTGTGGTCAATCAGGCGGGTGGCTTGGCGGAATATGCAAAATTGGACGACGTACTGATTCTACGGACAGTCAGGGGACAGCGCTATATCGGCGCATATAATATCCAGGCGATCCAGCGAGGCAATTACGAAGATCCGACTGTATATCCCAGTGATATAGTTATCGTTGGCGATTCGCCGAGTCGGAGGCGGCTGGACAGCATTTTGCGGTTCGCGCCCTTACTTTCGACTTCTGCTATTCTTATTGATCGGATTGGACGTTGAACAATCTCAATTTTCCGTCGCATGACGTCGCTGAACGAGATGATCGTCGTGAGCCGATTGATGATCGTGGTTCCAGCAATGACTCCGTTGCCATCGACCTTGAGCGTTATTGGCACGAGGCTATTGGCCTGAAATACTGGCTGGCGGGGCTAATCACGCTCGGCGTCCTGATCGGAATCCTTATCACGCTATTGGCCACGCCGTTGTATCAAGCTAGTGCGCGCTTGGAGGTCTCACAAGTCACCGCTGACGTCACCAATCTCGATTCACTCGAAGTCGACAGCCAAATTTCGGAGCTTCAATATCTTAACACGCAGTATGAGCTATTGGTCTCTAGGTTCATGGCCAAGCGTGTTATGGACGCTGGTAACCTCTCTAGGGACGAAGCCTTTCGCGAGGCATTTGGGATTGAAGAAGAAGAGCCGCAGGCCAGAAGTATCCAAAGATTACTATTCGAGAATGTAAGCATCAGCCCGATCTCGCAGTCAAGCCTCGTTGACGTGACGTTCTCAAGTCCCGATCCAGCAGTCTCGGCTGAGATAACGAACCTGTGGGTTCGGGAGTTTGTAGCTGCGAACTACGAAAAGCGGTTTGGTGCAAATATTGAGGCCCGGGATTTCCTACAGAGCCAGATTGCGGAGTTGCGGGAGCGGCTTTCCGATTCCGAACGAGAACTTGTCGAATACGCGAATGCCAACGAAATTCTTGTGCTCAATGCTGGTGGTGAGACCGGCTCAGAAAGCGCTGGCCAAACCCTTGTTGGAGCGGATCTACAGGCGCTTAACATGGCGCTTGCCGCTGCAGTTGCAGATCGTGTCAGTGCCCAAGCTGCGGTAGTTGGAGGGAATTTCCCCAGCGGTGATCCGCGCAATCAACTATTGACAAATTTGAGCGAGGCAGAAGCTGAGTTAGCTGTATTGCGCGCGAATTTCGGACCTGAGTATCCGGAAGTCCAAGAGAAACAGGCGGAAGTGAATTCGCTGCGTTCCGCCATTTCCGGCGGGGCTCGCGGTCTTCTTGATTCGGCACGGATCAGGGAAGCAGAACTCCGTGATCAAGTTGAACAGGTTAAACAGCGGTTTCTAAGCCAGCAGGGACAAGGAATAAGCTACGGAATCCTTAAGCGAGAGGTTGATACGAACCGAGAAATTTATGATGCGCTGCTTCAGCGCTTCAAGGAGCTCGAGGCGTCTGGTGCTGGACAAAACAATATTCAGATCATTGACGAGGCGGATGTTCCTGCTGAACCCTACGCTCCATCGCTGATCCAGAATGTACTGATTTCGCTCATAGTCAGTTTGATGTTGGCGGGTGGTTTGGTTTACCTGAAGGTGGCTCTCAGCCAGACGCTCAAGGACCCTGAGGATGTCCGCCGTCGTCTTCACCTCGCGTTGCTCGGGGCCATCCCGCGTAACACGGAGGGGAAGATGGTCGACCGCATCACTGAGCGCTCTTCGCACATCAACGAAGCTTACACGACGGTTAGGACGAACATGAACTTCCTAACCCCGCAAGGCGCACCTGAAGTATTGATGTTCACTTCGTCTGTGCCTTCGGAGGGTAAGTCGATTTCTTCGCTTGGCGTCGCCACGAGCTTCGCGCAATTGGGCAAGCGCGTCCTGCTGATCGATGCCGATCTGCGTAATTCGAAACTCCGCGAAACACTCGATCTATTTGATTATGACAAGGGCGGGCTGGTGCCGCTGCTCGCCAATCAGCAAACCGATATGGCATCGCAGATCATCCATCTTGAGGATCTCGGCTTCGACTTCCTGCCCATGGGGCGGACTCCGCCGAACCCGGTAGAGCTCTTGGCAGGTGATCGCTTCTCGCAGATTATCGAGGCGGCGCGGGGACAATACGATCAGGTGTTGATTGATGGCGCACCGATGCTAGCACTCGCCGATGCGATCGAAATGTCAAAGGCCGTTGATGGTGTGATCTTCGTTATCCAGACCGAGCGTATCAAGCTGCGCGGGATCGAGAATGCGCTGGGCCGTCTGCAGCGTTCGGGTGCGAAGGTCTATGGTGCAATCGTTACCAAGGTAAGTCAGAACAACTCGGCTTACGGCTATGGCTATGGCTACGGTTATGGCTATGGCTATGGCTATGGTGAAGAGCGTGACGCGGAACCGGCATAAGGCTGCGCAATGAAGGCCGCTCATCCTTTTCGCCTCGGTGTCTCGATCACGCTGGGGTTGGTGCTCGCGGCTGCGCTCGGTGCGCAGTCCGCGGGGATCGCACTAACGAAGAAGGCGCCGGGCACGGCTATCGCGGCGTTCCCGCTAGACGGGTTGGCCTACGAGAACATCGCGTCTGCGGTATTCTTGGCTACGACCGAAGCGACCGGCTCGCCCGAGAAGGGCGCAAAGGCGGCCCGGCCGTGGGCTCTCGAAGCCTTTCGCCTGGAACCCCTGGTGCCCAAGGCACACGCGATTCTTGCGCTTGCCGAAGGTGATCCGGAAAAGCGAAGGCGGATTCTCGATGCGGCTTTGGCTTTGAACCGGCGCGAGCCCCGTCTTCAGGCGGTGGTATTACAGCAGCAGGTTGCCGATGCGGATTACCCAGCGGCGATCGCGTCGCTCGACCGCATTCTCCGTGTCAAACCGAGCCAATACAACGAGTTGTTCCCGGTTCTCATCAATGTCTTTGCGCAAGAGGGCGTAATCGACGAGTTTGCCAAGATTCTCGATGGATCCTCGGAATGGCATGGGCTCTTTTTCCGCTTTGCCGCGACGCAGTCATCAGCTTTGGGTAACTTAGCGGAGTTGCGCGCGCAGATGTCGTTCGACGACGAAGTTACCGACCAGACATTGTTGCGCAGTCTGGTACGCGAAGGCGACGTCGCTACGGCCTACTCGCTATACCAACGGATCGCCGATTCAGACGCACCCAATGCCGTTGGGGTATGGTTAAGTAATTATCCGCCCTTCGATTGGAGGCTGGCGGATGAAGCCGGATTGCGCGCGCAGCCCAGTTTGAGCGGCAAAGAGCTCGAAATCTCGGTGAAGCCAGGCAAGGGCGGCGTCGTCGCCCGTCGTCTTATGAAGACGCCTAAACGGCCTTTCTCAATCGTCGTAAAGCACAGCATCGATTCCCAGCAAGCTTTGCAGGATATCGATGTCTTGGTTAAATGTACCGGACAGACGAGCGCGATACTCGAAGCTAATCTGGTTCGACAGGGCAATGGATATCGGATCGACAAGCTGTCTTCCGACTGCGCGTTCATTGAAATCGCTCTCGCAGCGCGCGCCTGGAGCGGTCGTCCAGCGCTTAACGAAGTTATCGAGGCGGTTGATGTCGTGCAGCGATGAACTTTCAAAGTGCGCGAGCGGCTGCACTTTCCATAACTAGTTCCGCTCCCACATTTGAGGTCTTGATGAGCGTGCGAACTCTATAAGCTGGCGGCGAAAAGGCCGAACTTGGAAATTGCCCGATTTAAGAGGGAGACCTCGTGATAGAGGTCTGCCCTTGACGAGCCGGACTAGAAGCTTGGATCCGTTCCCTAAATGCCCTTTAGGGCGCGCGTAAAAATATAGGGGGGGTATCCCCTTCGCATACGGCCACAAGGCAGACTCCACATTTTGGGGGCGCTAAGGCACGGTGTCCTGATGAAAGCGATATTCCGCCCCCTCAGATACCTATCAGCATCCTTCGGGTTGCTGGTTATGGCGATTTTGCTGGTCTTGAGCTTCGTTGGCACTGCCGACGACCTACGGTCTGCGAGCGATCCCAAATGGTGGGAAGCGCTCATGGCTGACCTTCTTTCTCTACCAGCGTGGGTCTTTTTCGGCGGTTTTGCTGCCTGCTTTTTGTGGCTGATGGTGCTACTTACTCGCGACGTTGGCTTTGGTGATAAGGCCTACAAAGAAATCAAGGCGATGCGTGATGATATCACAAGGCGAATGTCAGCCTTTGAGGCGGATATGACCTTGGTAAAAGGGTCAATTGAATCGCTGGGCCAGAAAGTCGATGCTTTCGGAGAGCGCATTAAGGAGAGCGAGGTTGCGGTGAACAAGGCGTGTGAATACGCCGCCACCCTACGTTCCGATAATCTTGACGAGAGAGAAAAAATGGACGGCCATTTCCAGGATCTGGAGGGTCGCGTGAACTTTTTGGCGGAGGAGATCGCAACCACAGCGTCCGGTATGAGGGCGGTTGTTGAAAACACTGAAAGCAAGGCGTACGATCTAACGCAAACGCGAAGGGAGCTCATGGACCGAATGAACGAGATTGAGCGGAAGAAATGAACCTTAAGCAAGCCCTAGAGGCGGGAAAGCTCGACCAGTTCATCGCCAAGCACAAAAACGATATTGGCGATCAGGCTGATCTTGAGCGGGTTATCCATTCAATGGCCGGAACTTCGAAAGAAGCTCCGCAAGCATCGCCTCAGGACGATTGCGACGATTGAAGCGATACTCGAACTCCTTGACGTAGCTGTTTAGGTGCTTCGCGCTTATGCTGGTGTGAGTGCCATTGATTGAGCATTTCAGGTGCCGCCAGAAATTCTCGATCCCGTTGACCGTGACCGTCTCGGCGAGGCGGTAATCATAATATGCATATTCCATCGCGCCGTGGTTCACGCGAGCGTGACGGTAACCGATGTTCGAAGGGCTGGCGTAGGAACGCAGTTCGTCGGTGTGGACGTTGCCTCCGATCCGTACGTGCGCGGTCACCAACGGCTCTAGCGTCGTGCGGCGCTGGTTCGGCACCACTTGCGCAACCAAATCACTGCCGCGCTGTAGCGCGCCCACGACCACCGTCTTAGCGGCACTACCGCGATTGTGAGCGCCACGCTTCACATCTCCCATGAGGGTTTCGTCAATCTAGACGTTCGTGCCCTCGCCGCCAATCGGAATGTCACCGTCAACGTCCGCCATGTGTTCGCGGATGAGCTTCGCTATGCGCCATGCCGTTTTGTAGGTAACGCCTAATTGGCGCTCCAATTCCTTGCCGCTCACGCCGTGACGGGTGACGGTGAAAAGGTGGATGGCATAGAACCAGGGTTGAAGCGGGGTCCGCGTCTTTTCGAACGGAGTGCCCACGGTCGGATGCAAATGGTGACCGCAAAACTGGCAGGAATAGGCCCGCTCCGCCTTGATCCGGACCCACTTGGTTTCACGCCCACACTTCGGACATTCGAAGCCCTGCCCAAAGCGAACTTCGAAAAGGTGATTGAGGCAGGTTTCATCGTCCGGAAAGAGATGGAAGAACTGGGCTGTCGTAAGGGGCTTCTTGCTCGTAGGCCATCATATAACAGAATGCTTTACGTATGGCAAGGGGATACACCCGAGATATAGAATCGGATTCTTGGCGATCTACATACGGAATGGATGGATCCTGAAGAGATGTGGGGTCCAATCATTTTCGGTAATCTATTTTATTCAGCGGCTTATCTTTGCATGAGCCTCTTTATATGAGCTATAGTAATGTTTATCTGGTTCGTTAACATCGTTTGATGCCGACCAATAAGCAATTGATCTGTTAAGGTAAGTGAGTGGTCTTTCGCCATACTCGCCGCGTAGATATCGCTTTGCTGCAACGACAATTGACTTCACTCTGTTTGAATCAAGCGGCGTTCTCGCCAGAACAAGTTTGCAAGCCTTTCGACAAGTAGGATCTCCGTTTCCGAACGGGGGCCGTACTCACCCATGAAACCGTTGAGCATCCGTTCGTAAATCTCATTTCCTTCTACGTCGGTTGTCACCCGTCGACTAAGAACCCCGTGCTGTTGCGAGTTACGACTGCTGATCTCTCCTCCCTCTGCAGTTCGAGGGCCGGTGCTTCGTTGCGCATTGCGCCGATTTGCTGCTCTCTGTCGTTCGCTTGTCATTCCTCAATCTTTCTCGATGGTTTGATTTCGAAACGAACCCATTGCCGATTTTCTGAAATATCGCAATCAGTTACGGAGAGGCGCAACATGCCGGACGCTCGCTAAGCGAAGCATCAACTCCAGATCTGTTCTACTCGAGATTTACTTTTGTTTATCGGCCGACTTAGACCCGCCAGACTGAACAGCAGCACCTCAGTGTGCAACAAAAAAGCCCGCCGTTTCCGGCGAACTTTTTCATGCCTTGGAGGCTTAGATGGTGGGCGTAGCAAGGATTGAACTTGCGACCCCTACGATGTCAACATAGTGCTCTACCACTGAGCTATACGCCCGCACCATCGACTGCCCCTTTCGCGGGGCAGGCGGGCCCAATAGCGGGGCTCCCGGAGCCGCGCAAGACCCTATTTCGCAGTTTTACAATTGCATGCTCACACGGTCTTCCAGCACGCGTTCGACCTCCATTACGAGGTCGCGCAGATGGAAGGGTTTGGACAGCACCTTGGCATTGGGCTGTTCGCGGCTGGCTTTTAGCGTAACGGCCGCAAAACCGGTGATGAACATGACTCTCGTGTGCGGGCTGAGTTCATTGCAGCGCTGCGCGAGCTCGATCCCGTCCATCTCGGGCATGACGATATCAGAGAGCAGCAATTCGTAATCGCCGCTTTCCAGCAGCGGCAGCGCCTCCGTGCCGCGATCCACCGCATCCACCGCATAGCCGGCGTTGACGAGTGCCCGTTCGAGATAGACGCGCATCGCGTCGTCATCTTCGGCGAGCAGGATTCGCTGGGTGGGGTAATCCGTCATGTCGCATGCGTAACGCGGGCGCCTTAAAAAAGCATGTAGCGGAGCCCGGTAATGTTCACTGCGTATCATTGCGGAACGGTTGCGCGCCGGTGCGCCCAGGCTGCAGACTGCAGCGAGCCGAATAAGGAAGTATGATGGCCGCACGCAGCAATTCTGGGCTTGCCTATCCGCGACGGCATCCCGACCATGGCGGGATGCATACGTCCATGACAGACGCGATGGGGACGGGAAAGCCCGAGCAGGGCGGCGCCATTCCCGGCGTCGCGGGGCCATCCTATTCCTTGTGGCGCATGCCATGTGACAGTACGCCGGTACTCGTATCCGTTCCGCATGCGGGCCGCTGCTATCCTTTGGACGTCCTCGCCGCGTTGCGCGACAGCGATGAAGCCCAATTGCGGCTCGAGGATCGTCATATCGATCTGGTAGCCAAGCCGGTGGCGGCCGAGACGCAAACAAGCCTGTTGGTCGCGGAAGCACCACGCGCGATGATCGATCTCAATCGTTCGGTCGAGGATATCGATTGGGGCATGGTGCGCGGCGCCGGCATGCGTCCCGTGCGCCATTCGATCGCCAACCGGCGGTCGCGAAATGGGCTGGGGCTGGTGCCCCGCCGGATCCCGGGGATGGGCGAAATCTGGCGACGGCCGCTGGAGAAAGCGCAGCTCGAGGCCTGGATCGCGGGCATCTACACCCCCTACCACGCGGCACTCGGCCGCGAACTGGAGCGGTTGCGCGATCGCTGGGGCGTGGCCTTGCTCGTGGACTTGCATTCGATGCCTCCATTGCGAAAAAGCCATCCGCAGGATCGACCGGCCGAATTCGTTATCGGCGACCGGTTTGGCGCCTCGTGCGACCCCGGACTCGTCGATCTCGCTATTCGCTACCTGGCCAACCACGGACGCCGCGTGGCGCACAACCGGCCCTATTCGGGTGGCTATGTGCTCGACCGGTACGGCCAGACCACACGCGGGATTCATGCATTGCAAATCGAGGTGTGCCGCGGCACCTATCTCGATGCGCGGCTCGACCAGCCGAGTGCTCGCGCTGGGGCAATCGTCAAGCTGCTTGGCGGACTGGTCCGTATGCTGGGCACCGAGGTAGGTTCGATGAGGCGCGGCGAGCGAGTGGCGCAAGCCGCCGAATAGGCGTCAGAAAAAACCACCCCACGCGGATCGCGCGGGGTGGCCAAGGTTCAGGGAGGAAATGCACTTGCGTGCATCGCCGGACGAGCCATGAGGGGAAGCGTCGTCCGACACGCTGAAAATGGGCGCGAGGTGCGTGGATTTCAAGAGGCGGTCGGTCGCCATCGAATAACGGTTTGTCGCTGAAACGACGATGGTCAGGCCACCCGCACTGTGTCAGACAGGCTGGGCGATCAACAGCAAGGCGTCGCCAACAAGTTCCGCTTCGCAAAGTTCGGAAACCAGCCCGCATTCGCTGACGGCCAGATCTTCGCCGTCAACGCTCACTCTGCCCGAATAGGGAATGACCAAGGCAGCGTCCGGTGTGAGGGCCGGAAAATCGGCCGCAGTCCCACAGCGCCAATAGTGCAGCCGGAAATGCGGACCATCCACCAGCAAACCGCTATCGCCATCCATGCGACTGCGCAGCCGGGATGAGTAGGGTCCGGTTTCGGATACCTCGACACCGCGATCGAGGTGCAATTCCCGCGGGCGGCCATAGTCGAACAGTCGAAAGGTGACGTCGCTGTTCTGCTGAACCTCGATCAAACTGACTCCGCCGCCGATAGCGTGGACGGTGCCCGCAGGGATGTAGAAGGCGTCGCCAGGCCGTACCTCGTGCCACACCAGCAGATCGACGATGCTCCCGTCGAGCGCGGCTTCGCGCATTGTACCAGCGTCGATCTGTTCGTGAAAGCCGACGGCGATCGTGGCTCCGGGCTCGGCATGGGTGATTACCCAGCATTCGCTTTTGCCGATGGTCCCCAGGCCCATCGCCCGCGCCTGCGCATCATCGGGATGTGCCTGCACCGAAAGGCGTTCACTGGCGAAAATGTATTTGACCAACAATTGGTCGAGTTCGGCGGGTGGCTTGAACCACACTTCGCCGATCGCCTGGTCGGACGGGTGCGGGAAGGGGGACGGCAGGCGGTCGACACCCCAGACCTTGTCGACGAATTGGGTGGGCAGCTTGCGCATCATGACTTCTTGCATCGGGCGGCTTCGCCGACCCTCTGAACCGCGTTGCGCGATGTCACGAGCACATCGTCTCGGTCGATGACGACCACGATGTCGTCCGCGCCGATCAATGTGACATGGGGACCATCGCTGTCGATCATCGATCCGCTTGCGCCAATGATTTCCCCGGGACCGACAATCAAATTGTCGGCATCGGGCGATTTGCGCTGTAGTAGCAGGGCGTCCCAATTGCCGATATCCGACCAGCCCATCGAGACATCGACCATGGCTGCGCGATCGGTGTTCTCCATCAGTGCATAGTCGACCGATTCGGACGCGATCGTGCCGAATTGCGCGGCCGCTGGACGAATGTCTTCGCTCTCCGGATCGCGCTGCTCGAAGGCCGCGCGTGCCGCCGCGGCCATGTCGGGTCGGTATTTGGTCAGTTCGGAGAGGAAGAAACCGGCGCGGAACGCAAAGATACCGCCGTTCCAAGCATAGCCGCCTTGCGCGAGGAAGCCGAGCGCGGTTTCGAGATCAGGCTTCTCGACAAAGCTATGCACCTGGTGCCCTTCGCCCAGCGGATCGCCCCGGCGGATATAACCATAGCCGGTTTCGGGCGCCGTTGCGGCTATTCCAAAGGCGACGAGCCAGTCGTCGCTGGCCAGCCTGCCGGCAGCTTGGGCCGTATCCTGGAAAGCCTGCGTGTCCACGATGTGATGATCGCTCGGGCAGACCAGCATCACGTCGTCTTCGTCCAGCGCCAGCGCGGCCAGAGCAATCGCCGGTGCGGTGTTGCGGCCAATGGGTTCGACCACGAATTGCGCGTCGGGGGCGATTTGCGCCGCCTGCGGCTTGGCGAATTCGAGGTGCCTTTCTCCGATCACCACCATGGGTGGAGCGAACCTGTCGCGGTCTGAGCAGCGTTGGAGTGTCGCCTGATAAAGCGTCTCGTCACCCAACAGGGAAATGAAGGGTTTGGGTTTGGCTGCCCGGCTGCGAGGCCAGAGACGGGTTCCACTTCCTCCACAGAGTACGACTGGAACGATCATGATCACCTGGCTCTCCATCTTGCGGTCTGTTTCCCCCTGCCAGATGTATTCCGGTAATCAAGGGTGTTCCGGACCCGACCTATGACAGCGACCGATTATTTCACTTTACGCGTCGCTTACGTACAATTCGGGAGTGAAGCTGCTGGCCCAGTCGGCAAGGCCTTCGGGATGAGCGGCGACCGCGGCCTCGAGCTTGGCCAGTTCGGCTTCGATGAATTCGACGAGTTCGTCTCAGCCGTCATGCGTACGCTTGCGGAAAATCCAGCCGCCATGCTTCGGGCCCCAGGTCCGCATGAACCGGACCGCGGCTGCGGGATCGTAGCCGGCATTATGCAGGAGCCAGGGCATCAGCCGGTCGGCATCACGCTCGGAGAGCCGGACGAGTTTCCTT
>Ga0070754_10001587_pt1 | contig 17994 bp, 21 predicted proteins | sample VirMetDEL_Sep_01_FD_75181 | JGI IMG/M metagenome (GOLD analysis project Ga0070754, IMG submission 75181) | Aqueous microbial communities from the Delaware River and Bay under freshwater to marine salinity gradient to study organic matter... | ecosystem: Environmental > Aquatic > Marine >... | reverse complement strand
GCATGTTTAATAACAACAGATTTGAAGGAGGCTTGCTTACACAAGGCCAATCTAATTAATGCTGATTTGCGTGACGCAAATTTACTTCATGCTGATTTGCGTGACGCAAGTTTAGCGGGTGCAGATTTAACGGACGCCGATTTAACGGAAGCAGATTTAACAGGCACTGAGTTTACTGCAGCAAAGTTAATCAATGCCAGATTACGCTTTGCAAATTTGAGCGGCTCAAAGTCAATGAATGCAAGTTTACGCTTTGCTAATTTGACTGGTTCAAACCTAAGCAAAAGCATTTTAATAAGGGCTAATTTGAGCGGTGCCAACCTAAGCAAAAGCAATTTAACGGGAGCAGATTTAGATGGAGCAGATTTAGCAGGGGCAAAGTTGATCGATGCTGATTTGTCCTATGCTAAAGTCACGAGAAATCAATTAAGTCAAGCTGATACAACAGGGGCACTTACTGATAACATAATATGGCTTGATGAATAACAAAAGGAGTTAAATTATGTTAGATAAAACAGAAGCGAACTTGGAAGAGTTTAAGCATAAAAACCTTTCAGAAGAGGACGTGTGGAAACAAGATGAATCAAAGAATGGCGATGCAATTATTGCTGTAGCTGATGATGGTACGGCCAAGTTGATTGTGCTGTTGACCTCAGAACCGTGGAAGACACAGGCTATCGACGACTTTGACGACCTTGGAGAGTATGAGTTTGAGATTACAATCCCTGGATTATACTACGCCAACATGTCAGCAGGTGGCTGTGGACGAGGCGGACACAATTACGGCTGTGAAGGCGAATGCTTTTATGTAGAATGGGATTTAGTGAAGCCACTTTATCCAATCGTGATGGATGGATGAACAACAAAAGTAGTTAAATGAAATGACAAATGAAAACACAGAAACAGAAGCTGCAAATATGAAAGCAAGATCAGAGTTGATAATCGCATTACATTATGTTGTTGAAGGAATGGGGTTGACACAAGCAAAAGCATCTAAAAAGCTTGGTATTACTCAGCCACGGCTAAACGACCTTTTAAGAGGGCGCATTAATCGGTTTAGTCTAGACTCTCTTTTTGATATTGCTGCACGTGCTGGAATAGAAGTTCACCTTCAATTTAAAAAGGCGGCTTTTTAAGGAATTATAAAATGCAATTACCCAAAATTAGTAAAGCAGAATTATTAAAAATTCTAGATCAGAAAAATCCAAAAACCCTTCACCCTGGAGAAGTGTTAGATAATATTTTTAACTTTCTTGATATTAATTATAAGGACGTTGCTTTAAGAATGCAGGTGTGGCCTCTTTATCTTCATGAGATCATGATTACTATACGAAGTATAAGTGATGAAGATGACAGGAATCTTGCAAGAATACTAGGAATACCTAGAGGTTTTTTGATGAACATGCAAGCGAAATATGATGAATTGAAGCACAAAAAATATAGGTTGTGGCTTACAAAATATCAACAAACTACTTTGTAAATATTATTTTATGTTAGAATATCCATAAAATGCCGTTCACAATTTGTTAAAAAAAAGGGGCCGTAGCCCCTTTTTATTTTTTTTATAAGTGAGTATCTAAACCAGTCCATTCATGAAAAATTTGCGGCAGCTGATCAAAAAAAACACCATCAACACTCTTGATCACTTTCCATATATCGCGCTTTTCCATTATACGCTTTAAGGTAGGTTTAAAAAATTGACACAATCTTACATTGTAAAGTTCTTTGTTATAATCATATTGAATTTGAAATCTATTACCTCGCGCAAAGCTTGGTAAAGAAAAAGTCAAAGTTAAGTTTTTGCTACCCCACACAAAATCTTTGCTTCCTGTCATTGCTATAAAGCGATTACCACCTAGTTGGTCAATAATTGTTTCTGCAATATGGTTGTTCTTATTACTCATAGTTTAACTCCTTTAGTTATTCATAGTCCCAGCTGACTATAATTCATTATAGCAAGTGCGCATTGGTGCGTCAAGTACTTTTATAGTAATTTTTTATAAAAAAAAGGAGCATATGCCCCTTTTACCCCCTTTGACCTTTAATATCAATCCGGTTAGCATAATAACCAACTATCGCTTCTAGGGCATTATAAGTAATCATTGCGCCTTCTGGCGTAGTTGTAATCCCATGGATTTGTAAAATAAACTCCGTTTTATCTACGGCATGTTTTATAGCGCGCTCCTTGCTATCGTTATATTTAAAGCATTTAGTAATAAACGCCTTTATTATTTCCTTAATTTTTTCCTTTCTATCAAGCCATAAAAAAATGCTATAAGTATGAAAGCCTGTCCACCTACTGAAAATATCAGCTAGGCAAAATTTATCTAAAATAATTATATCATCAACACTTTTTGAAACTTGCCATAAAGGGGTTTTATCCTTCGGCTGTTTAAGGTTTGAATACGATTCTCTACCTAATGTTACGTTGTAACTATCTTTGCCAAGATTATATTGTATTTTAAACCTATTACATTTAGTTTTATCCTTCCAAAAATCAGGAAGAGTCAAAGCTAAAGTTAAGCTTTCATCATCCCAGATAAAATTTCTAATACCAGTAATTTCCAAAAAACGACTACCGCCTAAGTAATCAATAATTCTTTTTGCGATGTATTTTCTACTCATAGTTTTTACTCCATTATTTGTTGTAAATAGCCCCTATTGACTATAATTACATTGTAGCAAGCTTTTAAGAAGTCCGTCAAGTACGTTTTAATTTATGGTAAAAAAAGGGGCCAAAGCCCCTTTACCTACCTTTGATAAGTTTCTTTATAAGTACGACTCCAGATACAAGCCATGCTTACAGCCTCTTTTTGATGACGGGCACTTATATACCCACGACTTGAAAGAGTAAATGTTGCAGACAAACTAAAAAAATTCCTGTATTTTATTTGTACCTTTTTGTCAAAAATCGAAAAAGTCAAATATGAAAATATCGACGTTTTAGATTGACCACTCCAAAAAAAAATCTTTAATCCCTCTAAGTTCTAAATAATCATGGCCTATTTTTTCTGCAATTTTTTCTACTAACTGTTTATTATTACTCATAGTTTAACTCCGTTTGTTATACATAGCCCCTATTGACTATAAATGTATATTAGCGAACCTTTATCAGTGCGTCAAGTACTTTTCTCATAATTTTAAATAAAAAAAAAGGGGCTTATGCCCCTCCACCTTTAATGAAACAGGGTATAATTCTTACGAATCCCAATAATGACTTACTATCTCTTGCAGTGCGTCACGCGTAACGACCGCCCCTTCTCCTGTTTCGGTATATCCTCTAGATAATAAGTAAATCTCTAACATAGAGACTGCATCCTCTTCGGTAACCTCATCTTGTACGCACTTGTTAACTAGTCCCTCTATTAATCGTTGGTAGTCCTCGTCACTACTAAGCCATAAATGAACGTTCCAGTTGTTCCAGTTTTTCCAGCCGTTATATTTTTTAGTATCATTTATTTTTTTTTTACAGCAAGAATAAATTAGTTCAATGTCAAAATTAGCATTCATGTTCAACTCCGTTATTTGTTGTAAATAGCCCCGATTGACTATCTAGGAATAATAATAACAAGCCTTAAAACGTTCGTCAAGCACTTTCTTTAAAAAAAATAAAGATTGCGTGCAATGCTTTTTTTTTTCTGCTGGCTGTAGTATCATGCAGACTGATCAGTGCAGGAATTAATCACTATGACTGAACAAAAAGCAGACAAAACTAGCGCAAAAAAGGCGCACCTTTGGAAAAAGGGAAAAAGCGGCAACCCTAAAGGGCGACCGAAGGGTATCATCGACTCGCGAACAAAGTATCGGCAGCTTATAGAGGCTGACGCTCCAGCGATTGTTGCTCGTTGTATTGCTGATGCTAAAGCAGGTTGCAAAGTCTCAATGAAGGTGTGTTTAGACAAAATATTACCTAACGCAAAAAGCGAGCGCATAGCTCGAGGTGTACTCGCACAGATAGTCCCAGATGATATACAAAACCTACAAGAAGTTAGCGCAAGCGTAGTACACGCAATGAGCAAGGATGAGATAACGCCAGAACTAGGCCGCCATGCTATGGCCGTGATTGAGTCTCATGCCTCGATGCTGGAGCGCACGGAACTCATACAGCGATTAGAACGAATAGAGAAAGCATTGCTATTAAACAATTAGTAAGCCGCGTAAAAAAGAGTGTATAGTGTGAGTGATTGAAGTGTTCGGATGCTCCAGCAAGTAAAGCAAAGCGAACAAAATGGGAGCTAGAATGTATCGTTTGCTCAATAATTTGACTAGTAACTCTAACTCTGTTTTAATATTACCATCATCCATTTTTTTTTTGTTTTTATTCATACCGTTACCCTTTCATTAAGTAAAAAAAAAGCACAGGTTGGCATTGTGACATTAACGCGAAAAAAAATCTACACTGAAGATGCAATAGCAGCCTTTAAACAATTTGCAATTTATGATAATTTTAAATATAACGGCCGAGTTGCTATTTATATACTCCATGAAACAAGTGCAGACTTGATTTGTAATTTAGCCAAGAAGTATAAGAATTGGCGGTTTTACGTACACGACAAGCAAAACAAGTTCTCAAGCGATTTAATCAGCATCTACCCTAATTTATTCTTTTTTAGAACTTCGTTAAAGAAATGGAGATCCTCCAAAGATTGTTTGCTTTTTACACCAGCTGGATTAAATGGCCAAGGTAACGGTCATTTTACTATTTTTTTTGTTCGAAACCTTGAAGATATAAAGGTCATATTTGACAAAATCAACATTTTAACAATTAGGATTGTTCAGGTCGAAAGCTCACTTCACAATAATGTTTTATTTGATAAATTAATAACGGATAGGTACGAAGGGAAAGAATATAATTTTAAACTTTGGAAAGTGCAAAGATTGAGGCGAATATGTACAAATAACAATAGAAAGTGGTTGTTCAAGCTTGACGGCTTAGGGGTAAGGCAATGAAAAATCTAAGGAAAAAAATTGTTACATTGGAGCAAACCGCCTTTGCTAATATAAACAATTTATCATTAACTGAAAAAAAACTATCTGAGGACTTAAAGAATGATTTTTTAAAATTTACACAGTATTTTTTCAAAGCTAGAACAGGTAAAGACTTCGTTTTAAGCCAGCCAATTTCCAGACTGTCGCATCACTTAGAGATTAAAGATAGATTAATATCAATATATAAAGGGAAAGATACTCGGTCATTAATACATTGTCCACCACGTTATGGCAAAACGGAAATGATGATTCACTTTATAGCATGGACACTAGCCAACTATCCAGATTCACAATATATCTATATATCATACAGTGCAAGACTAGCTACAAAACAAACAGCAGCAATTAAAACTATAGTTAATAATCCAGAATATGCTAGGCTTTTTAATGTAAAGATAAAATCAGATTCTCGCGCGAAAGATTCATTCGAGACAACAGCGGGGGGGGCGGTATATGCAGCGGGTAGCGGTGGAACAATTACAGGCTATGGCGCAGGGGTGGCCAATGTTAACCGTTGGGGGGGGTGCATTGCCATTGATGATATACACAAGCCAAGCGAGGTTACAAGCGATACAATAAGGCAATCAGAGGTAGATTGGTACATTGAAACAGCACAAAGTCGTGTTAATTCTAGGACTACGCCAATAATAGGCATAGGCCAGATTTTACATGAAGATGATTTGTTTTCTCAATTGGCACGCGGCCTAAGTGGTGAAAATTGGAATATCACCAAGATAAAGGCATTAGATGAATCACAGAACGCATTGGACCCAGCCAAGCATACAAAAGAAGAATTGTGTAGAATGCGCGACACAATGCCCTATTGGTTTGCAGCACAATATCAACAAACACCTCAACCTGCTGGAGGTGGTATTTTCAAAAGTGCATGGTTTAAAATTTTAGATTTTACCCCGAAAATAGAGGCAACATTTATTACATGCGACACAGCTGAGACAGCTAACACATACAATGATGCCACAGTTTTTAGTTTTTGGGGTGTTTATAAAATAAAGCATCACGAAGTAGACACAGGCTTATATGGTTTGCATTGGCTTGACTGTTCAGAAACTTGGGTTGAACCTAAGGACCTAGAGGCTACTTTCTTTAGTTTTTATGCTGACTGTATGCGCTTTGAAGTCAAGCCAACCTTCACAGCAATTGAGAAAAAGTCAACAGGCGTGACTTTAGTCTCTCTATTAAAAAATGTTCCAGCTTTGACAGTTTATGAAATAGAAAGGGGTCGAGGATCAGGAAGTAAAACCGCCAGATTTTTAGAATCTCAGCCCTATATAGCAAGCGGTAGAATAAGCTTTACAAGTGGTTTGAGACACGTTAAAAGCACTATTGATCATATGGCAAAGATTACAGCTAACGATTCGCATAGGCGAGATGATATTGCAGATACGTGTGCAGATGCTGTAAAATTAGCATTAATTGATCAACTCGTGTTAGGCTTTATTTCACCTGGTGAAAATGAGGTATTAACAGGTTATTCAGCATTTCACAAACAATCTACAAAGGCCTTGAGATGGTAGAACCCAAAAATACTCTTAATGTAAGCTTAAAGCACATGAAACGCTTCAATGATATCAGAAAAACCATTGAGGAAGCAGAAAGCTATTTTGAAGAAAACAAGAAAAACTATGAACAAGATAGGGAGTTTTTGTTTAACAGTACACTAACCAAGCGTGATGAAGACACATTATCAGCTATGGGCAAGCCAGCAATTAAGATTAATGTATTGGAGTCATATGTATCACGTTTAATTGGTGAGTGGTCCAAACAATCTCCGATGCTTCAAGTTAAATCTACAGGGAATAATAATCTAGTACAACAAGAGGAAATAGTAGAAGGATATTTGCGGAGTATATTTTCGGGCAGTGATTATGAGTTTTTAAGTGATGCTGTATACCGTGAGACTATGAGTGGTGGTTATTCGGTTTTAAAAGTAATAACTGAATATAGAAACCCTAGCACATTTGAGCAGGTTATACGCATTAAAAAACCACACTGCCCGACCCTTTGTGGCTTTGACCCTATGGCTAGAGAAAGTAGCAAAAAAGATGCTAGGTATTGTTATGAGGTAATACCGAAATCACTAGAAGAATTTCAAGAGGAATATCCTAATATAGACTTGAACGGCTTAAAATTTTTTAAATCCAATTCAGGTTTTAATTGGTCCTATAATACAGATGATAACAAAAAAGTTGTTAATATTGTTGATTATTATGAAAAACAAAATTACACGGAAACGTTAGTTTTAGTATCAAATGTAGAAAACCCTAACGACCCTTTAACAATGACATTGCAAGATTTTGAAACATTAAAGCAAGAATGGGTAGCAAGCGGTCGAATTGAAGCAGAACCGATAGAGCTAAAAAGGCGAAGAGTGGTTAAATGCAAAATAGTAAATTATAAGCTTGTTGAAGATCAATTTATAGAAAAACCAGTAGATACAGATTATTCATTTCTACCCCTTGTATTTTTTGATGGAAACAGTGCAGTATTAAAAGGTAAACAAAAAACTAGATCATATATTGTTAATGCAAAAGGACCGCAACGATTAAAAAACTTAGCAATTTCTAGCATGGTTGATGCTTTTGAAAATGCCCGCAATTCTACTGTAATGATAGCTAATGAATCTTTACCTACCAAGACAGAATATCAGCAGGCTTGGTTAAATCCTCAAAAAGCAAAAGCTGCTTTGATATATAATGCATTCGACAGTAGGATGCAAACTCAATTACCAGCACCGCAGTATTTTCAATCAGGGGAAATTAATCCGATTTATTTGCAATTATACAATAATGAAGATAAAACAATTCAGGCTGTACTAGGCAGTTATGATGCACAATTAGGTATTCAAAAAAATCAGTTATCAGGGGTTGCAATACAAGAAGGGGCGACGCAATCAAACAATGCAGCAATGCCCTTTGTTGTAAACTATCTTAAATCATTGAATCAAATAGCAAAAATTATTGTTGACTTAATTCCAAAGTATTATAAAACTGCTATGACACTACCAATCATAGATAAAAAAGGTGATCATAAATTTATCAAAATAAATACTGGAGAACCAGAATCAGACTTAATCTACAAAGAAAATGATTTAGAAGTAGTAGTAAAACCGGGTGTTAACTTTGAGGTACAAAAAAATAAAGCTGTTAATACTTTTCTTGAGATGATGAAGGTATCTGAAACTTTCAAAGGAATGGTTGAGATGGAAGCTTTGCCAATTCTTTTAGAAAATTTAGATATAAAAGGTCAAGATAAACTAAAATTAATAGCTACACAATTTATGCAGCAACAGAAAGAAGCAAAACAAGCAGCTGCTAAAATGCAATCTCAACAACCAAACCCAGAATTAATACTTGCACAAGCTGAACAAATAAAAGCCCAGAACCAACAACAGCAAATCCAAATGCGAAATGAAATAGAACAAATGAAGTTAATGCAAGACCGTATGAAAATTGGAATCGAAGCGATAAAAGCTCAGGGTGAGTTACTATTACGACAACAAGAAGCTGAGACAGAACAGCAAAGAACAGATGCAGAACTGGCTATTAAACAAACAGAATCAACAGTAAAAATTGCTAATGATTTAAACAAACAGCTTGAAGACTTCATTTAAATAGTTTATAAATAAATTATTTACTAATTTTGAGGCAAATATGGCCGAAAAAAAATCAAAACTTGGAAGTGGTAAAAGGTTTGCTGCGTTGTCAAAGTCTTTGAAAAAAAAGGGTGTTAAAGACCCTGATGCTTTGGCAGCTTCAATTGGCAGGAAGAAATATGGTGTCAAACAAATGGCGACTTTAGCAGCAAAAGGTCGTTCTAAAAAAAAATAGCGAGGAAATACAATGGGCTATGATATGAAAGGTAAAATGGGTATTGGCCAACCAGTTAAGCACGCGCGACCAATGCCAGTTACTATGAAAGGTTCTGGACCAGCTTCATATAGCTATTCGGAGCAGTTGCGTCAAATGGGCGCAAAAAGTAAGTAAGTTGTAAAGTTGCTTGTTTCTTTAAACAAGGTTTACTGATCACACAGGACAAAGACAGGCTAGGCTGAACCTAGGAACTACCGTGACGGGGTATATAGTCAAACGAGGTGAATATGAGTGACGATTTAGAAGGTACACAACAGGTTGCTGAGGCTTCACAAACCAGTGTCAATGAGCAATCTCCACCACAATCTGAGGTTTTGACAACAGAAAAAGTAAATTCTATTGTTAAAAATTCAAAGGAGAAAGCTTATAGAAAAGGGTATGAAGAGGCTTTAAAATCGCAAAATGAACAGAGTTATGCACAACAAGCAGCTGAACCAGCTACGCATAATCAACAAAGTCAAAATTATGGGGCTTTGCTGAGTAAAGAAGATATTGCAAAACTTGTTCAAGAGCAGATTACTTCTGTTGCACAAATGCAACAGCAAGAGTATTTACAGCAACAAAATGCTCAACGTGCACAGTCTATTTATCAAGATTTGCAAAGTAAGTTTGCTGAAGCCAAATCTAAATATGAAGACTTTGATAGCAATGTAAATGATGAGTTTTTAAGTGAAATACCACAAATTGTGTTAGATATTGCTGATTCAAATATGGACAGCTCCGCAGATGTGTTATATCACTTATCGAACAATCTTGGCAAGGTAGGTGCGTTAATGAATTTACCTTCTGCATTGCGAAAACGTGAAGTTCAGAAGTTAGCAAAATCAATTGTTAATAATGAAGCTTCTTTGAGTAAAGATTTACCTAAAAATCCGTTAAAACAAAGTTCACCCTCAAATGTACAACGTAGCGGTGGTTTAACTATGGATGATTATCGGAAAAAAATGCGTTTCTGATAGCTTGCATAAAGCCACTTTTAATTTTTTTTTTTGAGGTTTAATTATGGCAACTAATCTATTAGAAGCAGTAACAACGTATAATGAGGCGGGGTTAGCAGCACTTGATAACCTTTCACCTTATATTTATCATGCAAACAAAAAATATGTTGATTGGGAAAAACAACTTCCCCAACAACTTGGCGATACTATCGATATTGCATTGCCTACAAGGTTTTCAGTTAATACTTCACTTGTAGCAGATTTTCAAGCAATAGAGCAACGTAAACAGCCACTTAAAATAGATAAGGAATATAGCACAAGTTATGCTTTTACTTCACAAGAGTTAATTTTAAATGTAAATGACTGTTTAGAAACTTTTGTCAAAGGTGCAATAACTGAGATTGGAACTGTTATCGTTTCTGATTTTGCAAACGTAAACTTAACAAATACTTATCGTGCTTTTGGTGATGGCATAACGCCAATTAATAGCGAAGAACAATATGCACAAGCTATAGCTAATTTCAGAAACTATGGCGCGGCAAAATTTGATACTAACATGTTTGTTAGTGATGTAGATATTCCAGCAGCTGTAGGAAATTCTCTGTCACAGTTTACTGTTAATCGAAACAATGAATATGCAAATTCTTGGCAGCTTGGAAACTTTGCAGGTTGTGAGTTTAGTACTTCAAATCTTTTACCAATTCATACAGCAGGAACAGTTGGTAATTTCCAAGAAGAACTAACACTTGAATCAATTTCACCTGATGGAACAACATTGACTTTTAGTGGTGCACTTGATGATCCAGCAGCTATTGTTGAAAATGATATTTTGACCTTTGATTTTCCCGGTTCAACTAATACTACTGGATTGCGTTTTCTAACGTTTGTCGGCCATGTACCGTCTTCACAGTTAGTACAGGTGCGAGCTACTGCTACAGCAGCTTCTGTAGGTGGTCAAGTTACTGTTACTGTAAATCCACCATTGATTTTTAGTAATACTACACCACCAAGTCCGAATGCAAACGTCAATATTGATCCTAACACTTTGACTGGAATCTTAAATGCAAGAATTGCTCCAGACCATAGAGCTGGATTATTGTATTCTGGTAATGCATTGTTTTTAGCAATGCCACCTTTAAATGACAATAGCCCATTTACCACTAGCGTAAAAACGGATATGTCTACAGGTGCCTCTATGCGTGCATATCATGGTTCAAAGTTTGGAGAAAATCAATATGGCTTTGTAAATGATGCTATTGCTGGTTTTACTTTAATTGATGAATATGCAATGCGTATTATTTATCCTTTAAGTGGTTTATCTCTTACAGCTGCGTATGGTAACTACAATACTATTCGTGATAAAAAAGCTAAAGAAGCTGCTAAAAAATTAGCAGCAACAAAAGCTAAATAGAGTGTAAAGGATTAGTCATGAATGCAGCTCAACTTATTAGCTATGCTTATTACCTGAGTGGTATTAGGTCAAGAACACTTGAAGATGTTACTGACACTGACACAGCTGATGGGTTAGAGCTGCTGAATGACATACTTGCAGAAAAATCAATTGATGCATCTTTAATAAATTATTTTACGCATACAGAATTCAATGCAATTCCAGGACAAGAAGAATATTTTATTCCTGACTTAATCGATATTAGTTCGTTAACTTTTAATATTGGTGACGTTCGTTATAAAATGATTCGAGATTTTAACAAAAAGTATTTTGGCAGTAGCCGTGTTGATAACATAACAAGTTTACCTTTTCATTATTATGCTGAAAGAGCAGTTGGAGGTATGAATTTATATTTGTATTTTCTACCCGATGACAACTATTTAATGAAAATAACTGGTAAGTTTTCCTTAACTCAGATTAATGATCCTTCACAAACATTAAATAATTTAGATAGATTTTACACTAGTTATTTAAAATATGAGTTAGCCTTTAGACTTTGTAATTTATTTGATAAAGATTTTCCACAACAATCTGTAATTGTTTTGAATGAGTTACGTATAAAACTTGAAAACATGGTTGGTCTTGATTTAACTATTGAAAAAGATAGTTTATTTCCTGCTACAAGTGTTGATCCATTTATAGAAGCAAATCTTGGCCGTGGTTGGACACCTTAATGGCTCAGATGATAAACCTTCAACGAGGTCAAAAAACCGAAGCAAACCTAGGTATTGTTGGTGGTACTAAGTTTTCTCGTTATCCTAAAATGACAGTTGAATCGACATATAATATGGTTGTTTCGGGCCAAGATGTTGATCAAGCTAGTCTGGTAAATTTTTTAGGGTATGAAATAGCAATAAAACAACAACTTGGCGAAGCAAGAGCTTTATTTGTATCGACAATTGATAATGCTATGTATGGCGTATTTGGCAACGAATTAGTTAAAATATCCCCTCAATTAACTAGTAGAACAGTTGCTTTTTTAAATAGCACAACAGGTTCAGTTTTTATATCAGAAAATCAAAATGGTGAGTTAGGTATTGTAGATGGAGAAAATCTATATGTTTATAACTATAATAATTTTACTTTCAATATACCTGATTTAGATTTTAGACCATTATATATTACTTACCAAGATACCTATCTAATTGCTACTGGTGACGACCTAAACTGGCATTTATCTGGCTCCAATGACGCATTGACTTGGGACCCTCTATTAAGAACAACAATGCAAACACAAGCAGACACCATTGTAGCTGCGGTTCGGTTAGATAGACAATTATGGGTTATTGGTGAAAAAGTAGCAGAAAAATGGACTGATCAAGGTAGAGCTGGTTTTCCATATGCTCGTGATAATGCAATTGCTATTGATTATGGATGTGTAAGTAGAAATACAATCGCCGAAGGTTTTGGCATGTTGGTTTGGTTAAGTCAAAACGATAATTCTAGTCCTAAAATTATTGCTACAAACGGTGGACAACCACAATCTATTTCTGTTGATGGTTTAGATTTTAAATTAAGTAGAATAAAAAATCCTGAAAGCGTTTACGGTTTTTTATTTGAAGAAGATGGACATGTTTATTATCAATTAGTTTTTGTGAAAGATAATTTTAGTTTTATCTATGATTTTAATTTAAAAATGTTTTTTAATGTAACAGATGATTGTTTAAATCATCATATAGCACAAGATGTAAAATTATTTAACAATAATCTGTATTTTATAAGTACAAAAGATAGCAATATTTATGAAACAAGCACAGACATAACAACTTATGCTGGTAAAATTATACCACGAATAAGAATTTGTCCAACGATTCGATTGGCTAATGATGATACATTTACGGTTAAAGCTATCAAAATGCAACTAGAGCAAGGAATAGACAATCTCCCAATACGTGTAGATTTATCTATTTCTAAGGATGGTGGTTATAATTTTGCTAACATTGAAGGAAGGGAATTAAATGCTTTAGGTAATCGACAATCACAATTGCGGTTTTATAGGTTAGGTATGAGTAATGATTTTACAACGCAATTTAGATTTTGGTCGTCTGGAAGATTTGTTATTAAAAACGCTGTTATTGAGATTACAAGATGAGTAGCCCAAACTGGCAAACAATACCCAATACGACTGTAATAACTTCTGATGGTAAAAGTCTAGACAATCAGTGGATGGATTTTCATTCTTCTAACAATACTGAATTAACACACTACTTTAGTTCAAAGGGGTATTTGTTGCCCGATTTGTCAGAAGATGAAATTAATAACTTAAATGTACCAGAAAATAACTTTAGATTAGTTGTGGATAACACTAATAATGTGTTAAAAATTATACTAAATGGAGTTGTTAAAACAATTCAAACTGATTAACGGAGATTAAAATGTTTAACATGCAATCGGGTGGTAATACTCCCGGTCAATCTTTTGTAACTCAATATTTAGACCCGTATTCACAGGCTGGTCAAGATGCTTTGCCTGAGTTGCAAAAACAGTTTATGCAACTTTTACAAGATCCAACAGCTATGATGCAACAAATAGGTCAAGGTTATCAAGCTTCACCTGGATATCAATACAATGTTGATCAAGCAACAAAGGCAGCTATGCAAGCTGGAGCAGCAAGCGGTATGGCGGGTTCTCCAGCGGTACAAGAGGCATTAGCTAAAGATGTTAGCGGTTTAGCCTCTCAAGACTATAATCAGTATATGCAACAAGCTTTAGGTCAATATGGAATGGGGTTACAGGGCGAAGGTAGCCTCGCTTCTATGGGGCTACAAGCAGGTTCAGCAGCTACACAAGCACTTATGCAGGGGCTAATGGCACAAATGCAACAACAAGCTGCGGAAAAAGCTTCTAGTCAAGGGTTATTAGGTGGTTTAGCTGGTGCTGGCACTTCATTGCTTACACACTTTTTCTAGGAATTATAGGTTAAGTCATGAATTTCTTACAAGGTTTTTTAGGCGGTCAACAAGCTTTTGATAATTTTCAAAAACAGAAAATGATGAAAGAGCAAATGGCTATGTTGCCTGATCAACTAAAAGCTCAGTTAGCAAAACAACAAGCCGAAGCTATGATGGCACAAACAAGTGCACAATATCAACCTCAACAAATACAAAGTCAGATAGCATTAAATCAAGCTCGTATTCCACAGCTTCAAGCAGCAGCACAATTAGCTGAATCAAAAGCAAAACTTTTGCCTCAACAACTACAAGCTCAAATTGCATGGCAGCAGGCCCAACTGCCAAATATTCAAGCGCAAACAGAAGCATTAAAACAAAAAACACAGTTTTATCCTCAGCAAATGGCGATTACACAACAAAATGCTTATACTAAAGCATTAGCAGCACAACAAAGCCGCAATCGTTTTAATGACAAAAATACTTTAATTCGTGCTGGTAGTACTCCAGCAGTTAGATCATTATTAGATAAAAATCCCCAGTTTGCAGCTACCTATGCTCGTGTTCTATCTGGAACAGCTTCTCAGTTGGATAATGAACAAATTGAAGATTTTTTGACAAAAAACAATATACCAATCAATTTAAGTAATTTATCTGGTCCACAAAATCAAGAAGAAATGAATTCGTTAGTGCCCGCTTTTGCACAGATGTTACAACAACAAAAAAACAGTATGCAACAAACTGGCCAACAACCTCAAATGCAAATTCAACAACCTCAACCGCAAGCGCAAATGCAAAGCCTTCAACAGGCAATGCAAGGGTCTCAACAAGCAATGCAAGGGTCTCAAAATCAATTGCAAAATCAAATAATTGATCAGCTTAATCAAATGTATGGCCTTACACCTGATGTATTAAAAGGTTTTCAAGGTCAAATTCAATCTGAAAATTTGAAAAAAGCAACAACAACTCGACAACAAAATGCTATTCTAGCTGGTCAAATTGCAGATGATATGTATAACCAAATGGACGAAGTGTTACCTCGTATTCAAAAGTTTTCAGGTATCAAAGGTGACATTAGGCAATTCTCACAAAAAGGTAAAGCCAAACTAGGTATAGAATCAGATGATTATGATGATTATATTAAATTCATGAAAACTGATTTGCCAGTTTTAGCGGGTAAATTAAGAAATTTATCGTTAAGCCCAAATACTGAGCAAGAAGTAAAAGCCTACATTGATGTTCTAGCAGATCCTCAAAAATATGGACCAAAGGTGTGGGAAAACAGTTGGAAAGGACTAGCCCAAACATTAAAAACATTATCACAAACTGAAGCACAACCATTGGCACAAGTCGCTCAACGTTTACAGCAAACTAGTAGAGGCGATAGTGTGCCACAACCTGTGAGTGAATTAAGTGTTGCAGCACAACCTATTGTTTTGCCAACATTTAAGTCAAAAGAAGAGTTTCAAAACTATTATCGCAATTTAACTCCAGCTGAAAAAGAACAAGTTAAAAGACAATTAGCGCAAGGGAATCAATAGAGATGGCTTATCAACCTACCCTAGATCATGCGTTAGAAGTTGACACTGATAATTTCAAACCTAGTCTAGAATCGATACCAGATGAAGAAACAACAGGCAAAAATCAACGTAGTTCTTTTTTAGAATTTGCTAAAGGCATTCCAATTGGTGCGGCTGAATTAGGACGAGGGGGTGTGAATTTAGCACGACAGCTTGTTCCAGCTACTTATAAAGCATTACAAAGCACACCAGTTAAAGCTTTCTCACAAATTCCACTTTTAGGTACTCCAGTAAAAGCATTCCAACAAACGATTGGACAATTACCTCCAGAAGCAGTTGAGCAAATTGGGCAACCTATTACTAGAAAACAATTAGGAATTCCTGAGCCTAGCACAACAGCTGAAAAAGTTGGAGAATTTGCAGGCGGTATTTTGCCAACGTTAGCTTTACCAGAAGCACAGTTACTTAAAGCACCGAAAGCGATTGAATCAGCACTTGCGGGTAGTAGTAAAGCTATTCAAAATACTGGAAAATTATTAGGTATTGCTGGAAAAAATGCTTTAATTGGTGCTGGATTAGCTCCTTTTTTTCAACCTGATGAACAATTTCCACAATCAATGACAACAGGCGCAGTATTAGGTGGCATAGGTGGGCCAGCTATTGCTGGTTTAACAAAAGTACCCGGTCTTTTAACAAATTTAAAAAAATTAGGTGGTACCTTTACACCAGAACAAATACAAGAAGCAGTTTCACAAGCGCCTGAAGGTCGATTGCCTTTAGGTGAAGCAATTGGTAGTCCGTCTCTTAAACAGTTTCAAACAATTCTAGGTAAAATTCCTTTTTCAGGTATGGCTACTGAATATCAAAACTTAGGTACTGCCTTAACTAAACCAGTACAAAATGTTATTGATAAGTATGAAGATAACATACAAACCAATGCTCCAGATGATGTAGTAAATTATTTAAAAGACCTACATACACAAAATACTGAAATTCATAAAAATAATTATAATGAAATTAATCAAATAGCTAAAGAAGAAAAAGCTAAACTTAGCTATAAAAATTATAGAAAGTTTACAATGAGGTAAAAAAACAAATTGAAGAAGGAAAGATTGAAGCTCCTGAAGGTGAGTTCTTAAAAACTTCTTCGCAAAAAAATGTTGAAAATTTTGTTAAAGCAATAGGAAAAAAACCAGAGACAGGCACTTTTGAACGTGGTGCTTTAACAGATGCTGCCCTCAATAATTTTCTTGGCGATTGGAACAATGACCGCGCATCACGAGCAGTTATTTCCAAATTTAAACAAGCATTAGATAAAGATTACGAGGAATCAGCTAAAAAATCGGGTTCAAAAAAATTATACGATTCTTGGAAAAATGCAAAATCCTTCTACAAAGAAAATGTTGCTCCACTTCGTAAAAAAAATAGTTTAGGCGATTATGTATTAGGTGAAAAAGCGCCAAGTCAAATTGCACAAAATTTTATCAAAACTGGTAAAAGTGAAAATCCTGAAAAACTAAGCGAATTGACAAATTTTTTACCAGAAGAAAAAAAACAGGTTTTAGCTCATAATTTTCTTACAGGTGGAAAAACTTTAAGAACGCCTACAGAATTAAATAAAGCTATGCAAGAATACAATCGCATAGGTCCAAGAACACAAGATTTATTGTTTTCTCCAACAGATCAAAAAACATTTGATGATGCTTTAGCAACGTCTAAAAGATTGGGGGCGCAAAAAAACCAATTGTTTATTCCTAAAACAGGTGAACAAACGGCAATTGTCAAGGGTTTAGAGAAATTTTTAACGGGGGCAGGGGCTGCTACAGCGGGTTTTGCAAGCTTACCTTTAGCATTAAAAGGCGCAGCAGCTTTATCAACGCCTAGAATTGCAAAAGCAGCAATAATGAGTCCTCGAGTGCGTCAAATGGCTATGCGTGCAGCTGCTAAAGAATCTAAACGAGCTTCACCAAACGATAAGATAAGAGGTAGTAAATTAATAGCAGCTTTATTAGCTTCTCTAAATAAATCGAATGGTGAATAAATATAATGCACCTAATTGTCATTTTAGGTTATTATTAAAATTTAATTGGTTTAATCGCCGTGTATAATATTAGCAATAGTTAAACCAATTGAAAACCATATAATTATATGAAAAATTGTATCAGCCATGTATTTCTCCTTGAAGTACATAAATAGCTTAACAAATAATTTTTCATAAATCAAACGAGGTTTGAATGGCTACAGTAAACGATTGTCAATACATTTTAGCACCTTCGCTACAACAGTTATTTCGTGATGTTGACACAGGATTACCGTTAG
>Ga0070754_10001586_pt1 | contig 17995 bp, 10 predicted proteins | sample VirMetDEL_Sep_01_FD_75181 | JGI IMG/M metagenome (GOLD analysis project Ga0070754, IMG submission 75181) | Aqueous microbial communities from the Delaware River and Bay under freshwater to marine salinity gradient to study organic matter... | ecosystem: Environmental > Aquatic > Marine >... | reverse complement strand
TGCAGCCGCACCAGCTGCCGCGCTGGCCAATACCGACATGATCCTCAACGGGGCCCACGGTAGCCCGATGCGCAATCTCATTCCCGAGGGCCGATACAGCGTCTGGGCCGGCGGTGATTACGGCCAGCAGGATGATACCGATGCCGATCAAGGCTCGCTTGAAGTAGGCGTGGCGACCAATATCGGAAATGGCGTGCAACTGAACGTTGCGCTCGGGCGCAGTTATGCCGAGAGCGAAACTGGGCTAGGTGGCGAGACGAAGCTACGCGGCACCTACCTGATGCCCGAAGCCATTATCAAGCTTGGCGCACTTCCGCTCTACGCAACTATTAGTGGCTTCTACTCATCAGGCGATGCCGACATTGACCGCGGATACCGCAACGCTGGCAACATTGTTCAGTCGCACGGCGAAACGGATGTCACCATCGTCGGCGGCAAGCTGCGCCTCGATTGGCTTAACGCGTTTACCGTCGCGTCCACTGCATTTACGCCCTACACCAGCGTTGGTCACGTTGAAGCCAAATTCGATGGCTACACCGAAACAGGCGGCGGCTTCCCGGTTCGCTGGGACGACCGCTCCGAGCGAACCACAACCGGCCGCGTCGGCTTGGACGCCGTGCATACCTTCAGCCCAACCGTCAGCTTGCTGGCAAGGCTCGAAGGCGTGCATAGGTTTGACGACCAAAGCGACGGCGCCCGCGGTGAGCTGCTTGGCTTGTCGACATTTGAACTTCCGGGGCAGGCCTATCGGCAAAACTGGGTTCGCGCTGCGGTCGGGGCAGAGGCCGCACTGGGTGGCGGCGTCGGCTCGGTCATGCTCAACGGCACCAGCGAAGGCGGAGATGCGGACTACTGGCTGGCACTGAACTACAAATGGTTGTTGTAAGCCGTTAGCCTTGAGAGATGAAAACGCCCGGTCTTTGATCGGGGGTTTTTATTTGGGGGAAAGGGCGACCGGAAAAAGGGGGGGACAGATTTATTTTTCCGTGCTGGCCTTCGGTCTGCCTTGCCCTCTTCGTTCGATGCGAAGCCCGGCTATCCGCTCCACTTCGTCTACAAAGCCGCTGCTGCCCGTCAGCTGGCCGCGCTGGAGACCCTCACGGATCAGGGATAGCTCCGCCTGCGATACGGCGTCACCAACAAATGCCTTATACCGCTCGCTCCGCTGTTGTGAAGTGCTCCCTAAAGCCAGATAACAAGGATCGGTATCCAACCATCCCGTGGAGTCTCCAGTGTCTATGCGGCTGTTGAAGCTAGACCAACGGTATTCGCTTGGATCAGCCACCATCCGTGCTCGGACGGGGTTGAGTTCGATATAGCGAGAACACGCAAGTAGATAGGTGGTTGTGCCCGCGCTGCACGACATGGTGCGGGTAATTTGGCAAAACAAGACGGCCCATCCTGGGCATAGCGGCGCCCTCCATTCCTTGGAAAGACGTCATGTTAACGGAGGCGCAAGAAGCGGTTTGCAGCGCATCTCACGAACGGGACTGGAAAATAAATCTGTCCCCTTTTTTGCATGCGATTATTACCGCGCTGTATCAAATGCAACGGTACCCCTGGCAGCAAAAGTCTTGCTCGACGTGGCATAGGAAATCCTTTTCCCTTCAAGTGAGCTGCTATTCAACCACATCAACATCTAAGAAAAACGGGGTCTGTCCCCTATTATTCTTCGAGGCCGTCGCACAGATGGACGAGGAAGAACGCCGCTCAATACTGGCCTTGCTCGATGCGATGATTCTCAGGCATCAGGCCAAGCGGTTCTTCATCCCCAATACCGGGCCAACGGGATAACCGCAGACCGGAAAAGACGCGGGCCCAAGGTGCGTCAACACCTTGGGCCCGCTAACCACAAGCAGCTAAGAAGGAGCTGAATATGGCTAAGGCCGATCATAGGGCAGTCACGCCCAGAACTGAACGTTTCGCCACCATCGCCGCCGATTACTACCCGCCACTGGCGGAACGATCCCACGCCGGCGACCGCACCATCCCCGGCATCAAGCTGCGCGGCTACTGGTTGCAGCAGGCCGGATTCGAGGTCAACGAGAAGATCAGAATCCGCGTCATGCAGGGGTGTTTGGTGATTACGGCGGAGTGAAATAAATAGCCCCGGCTGGGCCGGGGATTTTTCATGTGCAGCGACTAAAGGCTAAACGGAGTGCGGCCCCCACTTCCGCAGGGGAGCTATTAGAGGGAATAACCACATTGTCACTATCACTTATCCCCTTACCACTCCACGCCTCTAGCTTTTCGTGATGCCTAGGACGAATAGTTATCTCATCGCTTTTACTTTCGACACCACAATTTTTCATATCCTTGAATAGCGCCCGCTTGGTTTTATAGCCGTAAAGCCTCATTAGATTACTAATCCATTCAGCATATCTCTGATTGTTCAAATCATAGTCATACAAACTCATATCGAATGTAGCTTCAGGATGAATCCAAACATCCTTTCGCGGCTCTGGCAGCACGAAACGGCTTTTCGACAACGCATCCAACAATGCCTCACCAAGAGCTTGATCAGGCGCATCAGGGGGCAGCAGATGCATGGCACCCTTATGATCGGCCCGACAGCTTCCGTAACCAGAATAAGTTTCAATACAAATGAAATCAGTATTGAACTTTGCATCCGCCCAAGCAGTTTTTACAACTTCGCTCATATCAATCAACCGTGGTAATTTTTACAGTGACGCCTTTGCTCTGACCGTATTGAACCGCTCTGTTAATCTGCTCCCATTGCGCAGTCGTAGTGCCTTTCGGTATAGCCACTTGTAATTCTCTTGCAGTAATCTGGCTAGAACTAAGCGTTGTTCTACCAAGGCTGTATTCGGTGAATTTTACTGTTGCATCGATGTTGCTCTTGAGCGACGAATACACTTGACGTGGATTGGCCACCTTGGCCAGCGTGGTGGTATCCAGCGTTTTAGCACTAATCGCCGTTTTAGTCGCTTCGTCATAGAAATCAAACGTCTTGAAGTTCGGCGGCAATCGAGAACCGGCTGGCAATTGCGAAGAAAGGTAGTTCTCCCATGGCATGCCCTGCCCTTGAATCCCCTTACCCCATTCGATACCAGTAGTGCCGCGATCTACTGCCCCACCTGCCCCTTTTGGACCAACTAACTACGGCACCGGCCAGATCAAAATATTGCAACTACCCCTCAATTGACCTCTTCGCCAAAATTATTGATTCTAAGAAACCAGCCAGCGGAATTTTTAGAACGGAGCTATTCAAGTCAGCAAACACCTCAAGCTCTAACTTATCCACCCCTTGATCCTGATTAATTTGAGCTACCGACTCGCCCTTATACTGAATTTCAATAGTCAACTTCTCATAGCGGCTATCGCTAAATCCAAAAATCTCAAAGTCAGGATTGCTGTCAAGTTTCATAGCTGCACCTTCGGATCTAAGAAACCAGAGAATGAGCCATCACTATTGAACCGTAGCCCTCTACCATCCGGCGCTCTCACCTCTAGCCCACCCCGACTCAAATTTTTATAGGTTGCGTCAGGATGTTTGAGAATTTCATTAACAATTCCTTGAGCAGTAGCGTTTTGCTTTTCAAGCCCACCTGAAAGCTTAGGGAATGTTCCGGTTGAGCGCTGCCCAGATGCATGTTTTGTCAGGGCTCTAGCGGCCTCTGTCAGACCTTCCTTGTTAATAGGATTTGCAGTCGCTGAGACGAGGTCATCAACCGTGTGCCCACCGAAGCTTTGCAATGCACTGGAGGTTGCTTTTGGACCAGATACAACCCCAATCGCACGTCCCGCTACCTTACCCCCAATCGACCCTATCTCACCCGCAACAACGTCAATCAAAAACCGGGACGCTAATACATAGCCATCTCCGTTAAGATAATCATCGTTCCCTGCCGCGTACTCCTGCTTCGCTTCTTCATGTTCTGCTTTAACTGTAGCTTTATCTCTGTCAGTAAGCCCAGCGGTAACACCGATAGCAGCACCTTCTTTGAGCGCATTAATTTGATCGCCAAAAGCTGCATTCAGTAGCACATTGCCCGCTAGGCCAATCGCCGCCTTGGCAGGTCCCATCAGCGCCTGCATTCCCAACATAACTACCTGCGCCTCCGCCACGGGAAGAGTTCGCAAGTAGCCCTCCAGCTGCAACGTTTGCTGTAGAAAATGTTCGCCAGGCGTAACGATATGAGTGGTCGTAACGCTACCTAGGTCTAACGCGCCATTGGGGACAGCTGAGGAAGATGACGGCGACTCAGTGGTGCCTTGGCCCTTAGTCGCACCAGTTGCTGTCTTGTCAAAACCGTCAGCCGCGTCTGCCCAAGCCGTCAGCATCTGAGCAGTTTCAGGCGAAAGAGACCCCATCAGATCAGGACTCAGCCCGTGCCTAACCAGATTCTTGGCTACCGACACTGCCCGTTCTTCGCCTAACGTTTGTTTGGCGGATGCCGGGATCTGATCGGCACTGACCCGCTGAGCCTGGATTTCGTTGGCGACTCTTTCTGCAGCCTTACCCAGCGCCTCCACCGACGTCTTACTCACATAAAGATCAGTCCGCTCCTCCTCGTCCTTTGTGACCCCATACGCCTCGCTGACATCACGATTCAGCCCAGCGGTCGAGTCCTTCCCAGACTCCGCATCGCTCCGAACAACAATCTCGCCCGCACCCACCGTAGCCCGGACGATCTGCTCCCGCTCCTTTTCATACTGGTAACCGCTCAGGCTCCAGCCGGTCTGGCCCTCCTCGCCTTTGCCTACCTGACTCTGGTCCTGCACTCCGGTCCCATAGCTCCCGCCCGCATTGAGGTAGTAGCTGTGCTCCTTGTCCTCGCCTTGGATATCGCGGACGCCGAGGGTGTCGGTATCGAGCTTGAGGTTGCCGGTGTTCGAGGCCATCAGCGCGCCATCGATCTGAGTGTGGCCTTCGGTGCGAAGATCGAGCCGGTCACGGGCGGTGATTGATGTCTGGTTACCTACCCAGTTTGTTTCGCCTTTGGTCTGCCCATAGCCAACCGAGCCGCTGACGCTGACGCCATAACCCACCGTGACGGTCGCGCTGGCATCGAACTCTTTGCCGCTCACCTTGCCCGTGTCAGGCACCGAGCTCACGGTCAGGTTACGCCCCACGTCGCCGGTGACGTTTTCGCCTTCGATCTGAGCACCCGTTATCGCCGTATCGCGGCCGCTCTTCATGTCGACGTTGCGCCCGGCGTACAGGTAGGCCTCCTGCTGTTGCCCACCTTCGCGATCAAGCTCACCGCGACCAATATTCACGCTGGCGTAGACGCCGATGCCGCTTTGACCGAAGGTCAGGCCCACTTCGCCGCCACCGCTGCGGCGCCGCTCTTCGGCGCTTTGCGCGTTTTCGGCTGCGGTGATCAGGAGGTCATTACCGGCATTGAGCTTGATGTCGCGCTCAGCCATCGCCTGGGTCCCGATAAGGCTCAGGTCGTTACGGGCATCCAGAACGATGTCTCGCCCTGCCTGCAGCTGGGTGCCGCTGGCTGTGCCCTGGCTGCCCTCCTGCGTAGCGGTGCCTTGGCTCCCGCCAATGCCTACCTTGAAGCCACCTGTGGTGCCACCCACGAAACCGCCCTTCGCTTGATTTTGCTCCTGCTCATAACGCTGCTCGCCACGCGCAACGTCGAGCACGATGTCTTGTGCACTGACTTTGATGTCACGACCCGACTGCAGTTGGCCACCTTTGACCACTACGCTGTTGCCAGCCGTCAGAGTGACGTCGTTACCAGCATCCAGGCTTGAGCCGCGGTTACCTGTACCGCTCTGAGTAACGGCCTGGCTTTGGCTCGTGCTGCCTACATGGCCGTCAAACGTCGGCCCCGAGAGGAACTGGCTAACCCCATCAGCCGCCTTCAGGACGCTTGATGCCTGACTAACGGTATTGTCACCCTTGCCCGCGCCGTTGAGGCCGTCGACCATGTTGCCGAAATTGTGATTGACGGTCGTGGTGGTGCCGGTACGACTCTGGCTGGTTTCGCGCTCGTACACCGACTGCTCGGCTGCCGCGTCGACGAGTATGTTGCGGCCGGCCTGAACATTCAGGTCGTAACCGGCAGACATGTCAGAGCCCTGCTGCACCACATCTCGCCCGGCCTTGACGTCCAGATTCAGCCCCGCCGAGATCTGGCTGGCAGCCGCAGTTTGCTGCGCGTTTAGCTGCTTGTCCTTGAGCGCCTCTTGCCCCACGAAGGTGGTGTAACCGTTGCGGTCGAAGTCCTGTTGCATGCCGAACGTCTTGGTGTTTTCCCATGACGTGGTTTGCGTGCGTTCTGTACCAGCCACCACGTTCACATCACGTCCGGCATCGAGCAGTACGTTTCGACCGGCACTGACGCCGCTGCCCACAATATTGATGTCCCGCTCGGCTGCCAGGGTGGCGTCCCGATCAGCGATTACTTGGCTGCCGACGTTGGTCGAGCTGATGGCTTCCTGACCAGCCTTCTTTGCAGAAGCCAGGGTGATGTCACCACCGAAACCAGGCGTACCGACGGCAAGGCCGACCGCGTCGGAGAACGACAAGCCCACCTTCTTCTTGTATTCCTCGCTCCGGCTGTAGGCTTCGTCGTTGGCCGATACGAGATTGATGTCTCCAGTATCGGTCACAAGACCTGCACGCAGCTCGACGTCATTGCCGGCGCGCGCTTCGCTGGCCCGCAAGCGAACATCGTTACCAGCAGCGATCACGACGTCATTGCCTGCTTCCAGCTCGCTCGCAACCTGGCTGGCGGTGGTCTTGAGCTGGCTCTTGCCGCTCTTGGACAGGCCGAGGAATCCAGACTTGGTTTTCTTGCTGTAGGAGCCGTGTTCCTCCACCCCAGACAGCACGGCAACATCACCTGTGGAGGCGACAAGCAGGTCACCTCCGGCCTTGAGATGGCTACCGATCACCGTCACGTCACGCCCGCCGTCGATGCTCATGCCGCCATCTGCGGCTTTGCTGGCATTGACGGTCAGGTCGTTGCCCGCCTCGATGACTGAAGCGACGTTGGTGCTGTCGTAGTTCTCCTGCTGCTTGCTACTGCTGCGCCCGAATGAGCCCTTCTTCTTCTTGAAGTAGAAGGAGGCGCTTTCGTCTTTTCCAGAGAGGATGTTGATGTCCTGCTCAGCGTTCAATGCAACGTTATCGCCTGCCTTGATATTGCTCGCTACCAGCGTCAGATCCTGGCCTGCGTCGATGGCAATATCACGCCCTGCCTGCAGCGTGGTGGACTGCTGGACGATCTTGTCAGTACTGCGAGTGACTTTTTTGCTTCTGGAGTAGAAGTGGTCTTCATTAGCTGCTGAAGCCAGGACGACATCGCCGCCTGCCACCAGGCTCGCATCCCGGCGGGCATCGAGTTGGCTAGCAATGGCTGTCAGGTCACGTCCCGCTTTGATACTAAGATCATTGCCGGCGCTGACCTGAGCGCCCAACTGAGTGACTTGCTCGTCTAGGTAACTGCCCCCACGTGCCTGTAAGGCTCTCTCCTCCACCGAAGCAATGGTGACGTCGCGGCGGGCGTTGAGGGCAAGGTCACCGCGGCTCTCCAGCACACCGCCAAGGTTGGCGATATCCCGGCCCGCAACGACGCCCAGGCTGCTCGCCGCCTCGATGCGTGCAGCGCTGTCAACGTAGTCCTGAATGGTATGGCGGCTGCCGTAATTAACCTCATGACGGGTCACACTGCGTTCGTTGATGACATCTCCGGTCAAAGCGGTGAGGCTGACATCGCGCCCCGCGATGATTCCACCTTGAGCATTGCGGATGCTGTCGCTAGCCAACAACTCCAGGCGATTACCTGCTTCGATCAGACCGCGGTTGGCAATGCCGTTACCAGCCTCAGCTTTGAGGTTGTTACTGGCGCGTAAGGTGCCCTGGTTGATCAGGTCACCGCCACTTATCAATGTCACGTCGCGACCTTGGATCAGCGCGCCATTGGCGGCCAAACGGCCTTCGGCCTGGGCCAGATAGAGCACGGGCACGAGGACCTTCTCACCCATGACTTCGTGCTCTTCCATCCAGACGATGTCATGAGTCAGCGCAGCGACCTGCTCGCCCGTCAGCGAGACGCCAAGGCTCAAGCCAAGGGCATTCTTGCTGACCAGGGCGTTGTCCATGAGGTAGCGGAACATGGCCTCATCGCTGGTCAGCCCGGCCAAGTAACGATGGCCGGTGCGGGCAACGATGGCCTCGCGGATCAGGCGTTGCTCGTAGAGGCCGTCACCGAGGCGCTTCTGCGTGGCATCGGTGTCATAGCCGAGGTTGCCGAGCAGGTAGTCCGAACTCATGAACTGCTTGAGGTCGGTCAGTGCCGGGCTGGTTTCGATGAGGTATCGGTGGCTACCGGCCGGGCGCGACAGATTGGTGTTGGTGGCAGCTTGCGGCATTGGCTGGTCGATCAGCGGAGCGGTGCCCGCGCCGGTCGTTGCAACGCTCGAAACGGCCTCTGCACTGAGGCGGAACAAGCCGTTGTCGCCCTGCGGTAGCGCGAAGCCTGGCAATGTGAGGGGATTGATCTGCTGTTGAGCGAGATCTGGCGGGAGGTGGCTGATCAGCTCGACGACCAGTGGCTGACCGGTACCGGATGTCGAGGTGCTTCCTACCTGGCTGGCGCCGCGTTGGATAGCGGAGCCAGAGGTGATAACGCTGTTGGTCAGCGTTTTGCTGGCCTGGATGGTGACGTTGCCACCGGCTTGAACGACAGCGTTTTGTACGTCGGAGCCGCCACCGCGGACGATTTCGACGTCGCTGACGAGTTTATAGGCCGTCAAGGCACTGGGGAGTATCGCTCCCTTCACTACCTCCGCGTTGTACTGGGAAGACGGGAAGCCGTACTTCGAGTTGTAACTGACCGGAATACTAACGAACTGCCCCGTGACCGAGTCTTTCCACGACATCCCCGGCTCGCTGCAATCGCCGCAACTCCAATCCCAATAGGGAACGGCAAGACGTAATTCACCACCGGTAGTGCGGTAGTAATACCCTGGGTAGTCAGGGTTATAGGCGCGGTTGTATTGCTCCGCATGGTCGCCAAAGAATCGCCTTACGGTGCCGTCCGTCACATACCCGCTGTGGTATGTACGAATGCGCTCGATCATTCCGCCGGTCGCGCCCTGGTTGGCAAAGCTGTCAGCGTAAATGTCGATATTCCGGACCGCAGCGAGCGAGCTGCCCTCATTGCTGATCGCCCCGCCGACCAGCCGCAGATCCCGTCCAGCGGTGATGTAGGCAGCGGGCGTCGTATCGGTGATCTTCCCTTCGTAAATGTCGCGAACGATGTAATCGACGGTGTAATGATTGCCACTGCAGTCATAGCAATAAACGCCAATCGCGCTTTCCACCAGCGTCCGCTCAAGCGAGAAAACTTCTCGGCGATTCCTTAGCGTTTTTGCCTGTAGGTAGACGTCGCCGGCCGCCTCCAGGCTGCCAGAGATGTTGTCGATAAGCACAGCGCGAGCGTTCGATCGGCCGCCAATCGTTAACGCGCCGAGGCTATAAAAATCACCGTACGCGTTGGTGAACGCGTCCGCTGCGACCGTCATATCGGCGCCACTGAAAATCAGGCCACGGTCGTTCTCCAGCGTGGTTGCGGCCAGCGACACGGTATCAGCGGCACCCAGCGTGCCCGAGTTGAGAAGGGTGCCGGCGGTCAGCGCCAGGTCATTGCCAGCAGTGAGTCGCCCGCCGTTTGCCAGGGCGCCCGCGACGTCGAGCTTGAGGTAATCCCCTGAGGTCAAACGCGCCGAGGCGTCCAGCGTCATCGCACCAACCCGCACGTTCATACCGCCAAGGCTGGTAAGTCGGCCGCTGCCGCTATAGCGTCCGGTCAGCTGGAGATCGAGCGCACCGTCGCTGGCAATCAGGCCATCGTTGATCCAGTTGCCGCCCGTTCCCTTGAACATCTCGGAGGCGAGCAGCTTGCCGGTCGCCGTTTGCGTGAACGCTCCGACGTTGACCGTCAGATTGCGCGCTTGCAGCGTCCCGCCATGCGTCCAGCTGGTGGCGGTCAGGCTGAAGTCACCGGTCGTTGTGAGCGTGCCACCCGCCTCGATGGCGTTGTCGCTCGCCAAAGCCATGCTTCCTGTGCCGACGTGACGCAGGATGCCATTGGTATTGAGCAGGCTGCCGAGCGCGAACTGCGCGTCGATGTTGGCGGTTTCCAGCAGCCCGGTACGGTTATCGAACGTATCGGTGGCCGAGACGACTGTCGCGCCCGTCTCGCCGAGCGCCCGGATGGCGCCGTTGATGTTTGACAGACGAGCTGCTGAGAGCGCCAGGGTACTACCGCTTTCTATCAGGCCGGCGTCGTTGTTGAGCGTACCGGTCAGGCTTAGATCGATAGTTTTAGCGCCGATCTTGCCGGTGTAGTTGGTGAGGTTTGCCCCTGTGATGGTCAGGGTGTCGCGCGCATAAAGGCCGCCCGACCCGTTGTTAACCGCGCCGGCAGCAACTGTCGTATCGCCCGCAACGGCCGATACATGGCCTCCACGGTTGTCGAGCGTTCCGGTGACGAGCGACAGGTTGTCGGCCTGGATGGTGCCGCCCTGGTTATCGAGCACACCGTTGACCGTCGCTTTCACCCAGCCAGCCAGGCTGGTCAATAAGCCGCCCGCCCCGTTACTCACCGAGCCCGCCGCAACGACGACATCGCCCTGTTCGCTCAGCAAGCGACCGCTGAGGTTGTCGACACCCCCCTCGACATCCAGACCCAGCGCAGTCTTCCCCTGGATGGCGCCAGCCTGATTGTTAAGCGCTGCCGCCTTTGCCGTAACGGCGTCGGTCCGGCTGTAAATCAGTCCGTCCTGGCTGTTGTCGAGTTCACCACTGATGTCGAGGCGCAGCGCACCGGTGGCCGCTAGGGTGCCGGCAGCCGAGTTGTCCAGGCGAGAGGCAAACAGTTCGAGCAAGCCCTGGCTCGCCAGTTGCCCGTCTCGGTTGTCGATCTCTCGCGCCGTGAGCCGAAGGGGCCCCGCACTGGCGAGCTGCCCACCAAGAGTGTTGAGCAGTCGATTCGTAAGAGTTAGCGAGAGCGCCTGGCCGGCAGCGAACCGGCCACCGCTATTGTCGAGATCGGTAGCATCGAGCAGTAGGTCGGCACCACTGCGAACCTCACCAACCTGGTTGTTTATGGCGGACCCCTGAATCGACAGCGAGCCGCCGGCATTGACGAGGCCACCTGTGTTGATTAACTCGCCAACCGCCTGGAGCGATACCGCCGCTTCGCTGGAAAGGATGCCCCCAGCACCGTTGTCGATCTCGCCGGCTCGGATGCTCAACGCTTGCTTGCTGACGAGTGCGCCTTCATCGCGGTTGTTCAAGGCATCGGTCAGCTGCACTGACACACTACCCTCGCGGCTGGAAACGGTACCCTTAACGCTGTTATCAAGCGTATCGGCCTGTAGTGTTACCTTCTTCCAGCCGGAAAAAAGGCCGCCGTTATGGTTGTCCAGCGCGCCGCTTTGCACCTCTAGTTCGCCGCCGGCGATGATTCGGCCGGCATCGGCGTTGACCAAGCGCTCGGCGGTGATCCGCAGATCGCCACTCGTCGATAGCTCCCCTTTCTGATTTTTTAGTTCGCTAGCGCCGGCAATTGTCAGCCCGGTTTGCCCCTTGATCAGCCCTTGGCGGTTGTCCAGCATGCCGCCTAGAAGATCGAGCTCGATCTGGCCGTCGGCGATTAATCGTCCTTGCTGTTGGGACAGCGCGCCGACCGTCGCACGAATGTCACCGGCAGCGGAAACTTCACCGCCATTACTGGAGTCGAGCCGGTTCGCCTCGAGAGTCAGCGAGGCGTCGCTGCCGATCAGCCCGCCATCGCGGTTGTCCAGTTCGCCGCCTTGAAGCTTGAGCGCCCCCCAGCACTGACGATTCCGCTGCGGTTGTCCAGCGTAGCAATATCGAGCTGCGCAGTGCCGCCGGCTAGAACGCGGCCTTGCTCGGTGTTGTCGAGCGTCTGGATGGACGCGGTCAGATTGCCGGAGGCGACCACGTCGCCAGCCCGACTGGTCAGGGAATCTGCGATCAGGTGGGCGTCACCGCCCGACTGCAGCACGCCAGCCTGGTTATTAAGCGCACCGGTAGCTATGTCGAGCTGCTCATCTGCAAGTACGCGTCCATCACCATTGCTGAGCGAACTGGAACGGATAATGGTCGTTTCGCCCGCAATAGTCCCGTTACGGTTATCGACGTCCCCCGCAGCTTCGATTCTGAGTTCGCCGCCCGACAGCAGCGTGCCTGCGTTGGTCAGGTTGCGGCTATGCACATTGAGTACAGCTGACGGATTAAGGCTGCCGTCGGCTTTCACCCCAGCCTCGATGATACCGGCGTTGGTGACCTGATCAGCATTCAGCACTAGGGTCTGGCCGGCAGCCAAGCTCTTTACAACGACCAACGAGTCCCGGGCATCGAGGCGAGCCGTGCCAGCAGCATAGGTGTCAGCCTCCAGTCGCACCGAATCCGCCCGGGCAGTCAGGTTTCCGCTGGCCGCCGTGCGACCCATCGTCAACTGCCCATTGGCATCAATCTGAATATCCCCAGCACTGGCCGCCATGTCGCCGGCCAGCTTCACACCTACACCCGCTTCGGTGCCCACCAGACGAATCGCGCCGGCATACATGCCGCCGAGCGCCGAGCTGTCGATGGCGAGCAGCGGCTTGTCGCTGCCGTCCGGTGCTTTGGCTGTGGCGGCAAGCGTGGCGGCATCGACCACGTTGCGACCAGCTATGATGTTCAGCTTGTTGGCGTGCAGCTCGGCGTTGATCTTGGCGCTGCGGGTGATGAGGTCGAACTGGTCGACGTTGCTGGCGTTGAGGCCCTGGCCTTCGATGGCGATGTTGCCACCGTTGACGTCGAAGCGATCGAGCCGGCCATTCTCGATGATCGGCGTACCGGTGCTCAGGGTGACGCGCGGCGTGTTGATGAAGCCGCAGCCGTCGCAGCTGATGCCATGCGGGTTGGCGACCACGACATGGGCGGACTTGCCGGCCACTTCGGTGTAGCCCTGCAGGCGGCTGGCGTTGGCGCCGGTGACTTCGTTAAGGATAAGGCCGGCGGCTTTGCCGTTGAGATTGCTGTTGCCGAGGATGATCCCGCCCAGCTGGGTGTTCTGGGTTCTCTCGGTGGCGTTGTTGAGGATCAGGCCCTGCTGGCCGACGTTGTAGTCTTTGAACTGGTTGTGCGACAGCCCGCTACCGTTAGGCGCGGCGATGTTGACGATTGGTACGCCGTTGCCGGCCTGCCCTACCGTGGCGCTGCTGTCCGCCGCCACGGTCAGCTCTGCCGCAGCGCTGACGATGGGGTTGAGGAACATGACGCCAACCAGGATGGTGGCGACGTTCTGGAAGAAGGGGCTGCGTACGTCCATGTGTAAGACTCCGGCTTTGCTTGACTCAATCAGGTGGTATGGAACGAGCTCCGCTCATCCCTGCCAGCCGTATACGGCAGGCAAGCGCTCTTAGAAAAACAGGTCGATGCGGAAGTACACCGGCCGCTCGCGCTCGGTGATGACACCCGGCCGTTCGAGCGAGTGGGCAAGTGTGACGGAGGTCGCCACGTGCGTACCGCGTGCGCTCAATTCGAGGCCATGGCCAGACAGGCGGCCGTGAAGATCTGGGTTGTAGCGCCCATGGATAACACCCATGTCATAGGCGTAGGCCAGGCCGTATTCCTGCAGGAAGGGCCGCAATGGTTCCCAGCCGATCGGCCGGCGCCAACGCAGCTGGTTGCGCCAATAGCCGCCAGTGTCGCCGGACAGGGATTGCTCCTTGAAACCGCGGACCGAGGCCAGCCCGCCAATGCTGATGCGTTGAGGGCTGTAGAGCACGTCTTCGCTCTTCTGTGCGTTGAGCAATGAATCGAAGCTGAAGGACTCACCCCAGAGCTGGAACGGCTGCAGTGCGCTAAGCGTAAGCGTGTACTTGTGATAACGAGCATCTGGCTCGCCATGCTGGGGATCGCCGCGGCGCTGGGCGTCCAAGTTACCGACGCCGTGCTGCCAGCCGATGTCGGCGTTGACGAAGGCTGTGCCGACGCGCCGGCCATGGTTCAAGCCGAGCTGCGTTTCGGAGAGTCGCTGGCTGGAGATATCGAGCAGGCTGTTCTCGATGTAATTGCGAGTGCGCAGATGTGCGAGCCCGAAGCTGATGGCGGTCTTGCTGACAGAGTCGCGGTGCAGCACGCGCTCGGCGCTAAGCTGGTGGCTCTTGCTCTCCCCGTCCATCTCGAAAAGGAAACCTGACGCCTCTCCCTGGGTGCGGTAGTAGCTCTGGTTGTAGTTGAAGCTGAACGTCCACCAACCGTACGGGACGCTGTAGAACAAGCCCTGATTGGCGGAGTGGCGAAACTCATCGCTCACCGCATCTCCGCCGCCATAGATTCTGAACTGATCGGCCAACCCCAAGGGGCTGTCCCAATCGAGGCCGGCGCCCCACTGCTGCTCGCCGGTGCTCGACTCGCCGCCGTTATGCCGGTTCAAGCTGATCCGCCAGGGTTTTAACGGATCCCCTTTCAGGCTGACTCGGCTCCCGCCAACCTGCTCGCCAGGGAGGAGCTCCAGCTGCGCGGGCCGGGACGGCAAGCGATTCAACTGATCGACCAGTTGCTCCAGCTCTCGCAGATCAACTACCTCGCCCGTCTGGCCCGGAAACGCCATTGCCAATTCGCGATCGCTGGCTACGGCCGACTGTTCAAGCCCCTCAAGCCGGCCCTCAACGATCAGTACATCCAGTTCACCGTCGGCCATGTCCTGCTGTGGCAAGTAAGCGCGCGAGGTGACGTAGCCACGATCAATATAAAACTGGGTAATTGCCTTGAGCAGTGCATTGAGCTGGTTCGCGCCCAGGCATTGGTTTTGATAAGGCTGTACTAGCGCAGCTTGCTGCGGTTCAGAAACGAGCGTGGCGCCCTTGAGGTTGATGATGCGGATATCGAAGCACCGCTGATCCTCTGGCACCGGCTGAACGTCTGTCGCATCACGACCAGGCAATTGCTGAAGTTCTTCCAGGCGTCGGCGCTGCTCTTCAAGCAGGCGCTCTTGACGATCTCGGATGAGATCGCGCTCACCGGGGAGCGGCGTGTTAGCAGGCGGCGTCTGGGCCGATACGGAGCCGGCAGCGGATATGACGAAGAGGAACGTAGCGAACAACAGCGGGCGCATCGCAACCATCCATGGTTTGGTAAAGCGGAGGCGGCGATAATGGGCGCTGTGCCACTACCCGGCAACTACCCTTGATCTTGTAAGCAGGACGAAATTGCGTGCGGGATCACATTTTCGGAATCGGGGGCGATTAGCACCGGAACTAAAGCGAAACGGGTGCGTCTCTCTGCGAACTGCAGACATAAAAAAGGCGCCCGAAGGCGCCTTTTCGTTGTTGCTGCTACGCGAGAATCAAGCCTTGGCTTTCTTCGCAGCGCGGTTGCGCTCGCCTTCGTCGAGGATCTTCTTGCGAAGACGGATCGACTTCGGGGTCACTTCGCACAGCTCGTCGTCCTGGATGAATTCCAGAGCCTGTTCCAGGGTGAAGCGGACTGGCGGAACCAGGGCGATGGTTTCGTCTTTGCCCGAAGCACGCATGTTGTCGAGCTTCTTGCCCTTGGTTGGGTTAACGCCCATATCGTTGTCGCGGCTGTTCAGGCCGACGATCTGACCGTTGTAGATTTCCTGGCCGTGCTCGACGAACAGCTTGCCGCGCGCCTGCAAGGTTTCCAGGGAGTAGGTCAGCGCCTTGCCGGTATCGATCGATACCAGTACGCCGTTCTGGCGGCCGGACATGTGGCCAGACTTCATCACGTCGTAACGGTCGAAGATCGAGGTCAGGATGCCGGCGCCGTTGGTGATGGTCAGGAACTGGTTACGGAAACCGATCAGACCACGAGCCGGGATGTTGTATTCCAGTCGAACACGGCCTTTGCCATCCGGCACCATGTTGCTCAGATCGCCCTTACGCAGGCCCATCTCTTCCATGACCTTGCCCTGCGCTTCTTCAGGGATGTCAATGGTGACGTTCTCGAACGGCTCGTGCTTGGCGCCATCGACTTCACGAATGATCACTTCAGGACGGCCTACGCCCATCTCGAAGCCTTCGCGGCGCATGTTCTCGATCAGTACCGACAGGTGCAGCTCACCACGGCCAGAAACCTTGAACTTGTCAGCCGAGTCGCCTTCTTCAACGCGCAGCGCCACGTTGTACAGCAGCTCTTTGTCCAGACGGTCCTTGATGTTACGGCTGGTGACGAACTTGCCTTCCTTGCCGCAGAACGGCGAGTCATTGACCTGGAAGGTCATGGAAACGGTCGGCTCGTCAACGGTCAGCGGCTTCATCGCTTCGACGTTGTTCTGGTCGCACAGGGTGTCGGAGATGAACAGTTCGTCCATACCGCTGATGCAGACGATGTCGCCGGCAGTAGCTTCTTCGACGTCAACACGGTGCAGACCGTGGTGACCCATGAGCTTGAGGATACGGCCGTTACGCTTCTTGCCATGCATGTCGATGGCAGTGACGGGAGTGTTGGGCTTGACGCGACCACGGGCGATACGGCCTACGCCGATAATGCCGAGGAAGCTGTTGTAGTCCAGAGCTGAAATCTGCATCTGGAACGGGCCGTCGATGTCGACCTTCGGTGCGGGTACGTGGTCAACAATCGCCTGGTATAGCGGGGTCATGTCTTCGGCCATGTCGGTGTGATCCAGACCGGCGATGCCGTTCAAGGCCGACGCGTAGACAACCTGGAAGTCCAGCTGCTCTTCGGTGGCGCCGAGGTTGTCGAACAGGTCGAAGATCTGATCCAGAACCCAGTCAGGACGCGCGCCCGGACGGTCGACCTTGTTGATCACGACGATCGGGCGCAGGCCGGCTTCGAAGGCCTTCTTGGTCACGAAACGGGTTTGCGGCATCGGGCCGTCCTGAGCGTCGACCAGCAGCAGTACGGAGTCGACCATCGACATCACGCGCTCTACTTCACCGCCGAAGTCGGCGTGGCCGGGGGTGTCGACGATGTTGATGCGGTAGTCGTTCCACTTGATAGCGGTGTTCTTGGCCAGGATGGTGATGCCGCGTTCCTTTTCCTGGTCGTTGGAGTCCATCACGCGCTCGTCGTTGAGCTCACCGCGCTCCAGGGTGCCGGACTGGCGCAGGAGCTTGTCGACCAGGGTAGTTTTGCCATGGTCAACGTGAGCAATGATGGCGATGTTGCGTAGATTATCGATCACAGTAGTGGTCTCGTAGTTGGGTCGGGCTGCTCGGCAAATGCATCGAGCGGCCCAACGCGAAAAATTGGATGAAGATGAAGGTTCGTTAACGACGTGTCGCAGCAATCAGCCGCGAAGCGGGTCGGGAGGGCGGTGGCGGATACTGCCGCCCAGCAGGCCGGGCTGTTTAGCTCGGACGATAAACGCGCACATTGACATGCCCCTCGCTCAACAAATGATGAGCATGCAGGCGGCTCATGACACCTTTATCGCAGTACAGCAGGTACTGGCGGTTCTCATCCAGCTCCTTGAAACGGTTGTTCAGCGCATAGAAGGGCAGCGTATGCACTTCGATGCCCTGCAGTTGCAGAGGTTCGTCCTCGGCGAGGTCAGGATGGCGGATGTCGAGCACGACCTGCCCGGCGCTCGCCTCGATGACTTCTTCAACGTGCAAATCCTGGCCCAGCTCGTCGATCACACGATCAATGGCCACCTGGCGCGTGTTCGCCATGGCTCGCTCGAGCACCGCCATGTCGAACTGTTTTTCTTCATGTTCGATGCGGTAGCGCTTGGCCTTGGTCGTCGGATTCTTCGAAATCACGCCACAGTACTCGGGCATGTTCTTGGCGAACTCGGCGGTGCCTATCTCGAAGGCGGTGTCGATGATGTCCTGCTTGTGGCTGGCAATCAGGGGCCGCAGCACCAACATGTCGGTGGCTGAATCGATCACCGACAAGTTCGGCAGAGTCTGGCTGGAAACCTGGGAAATGGCCTCGCCAGTGACCAGGGCGTCGATGTGCAGCCGCTCAGCAATCTGGGTCGACACCCGCAGCATCATG
>Ga0070754_10001584_pt1 | contig 18023 bp, 17 predicted proteins | sample VirMetDEL_Sep_01_FD_75181 | JGI IMG/M metagenome (GOLD analysis project Ga0070754, IMG submission 75181) | Aqueous microbial communities from the Delaware River and Bay under freshwater to marine salinity gradient to study organic matter... | ecosystem: Environmental > Aquatic > Marine >... | reverse complement strand
CTCTCGGGCGATCCGGAAGACATCTACCGCACGGACGCGAAGATCAAGGAACTGTTTCCGAACAACACGCACACACACCGCTGGCTCGACATGGCGCGCGAACGCATCGCCTTCCAGGGCCTGCCCGCGCGCATCTGCTGGCTCGGCCTGGGTGAGCGCCATGTGGCGGGTCTGGCCTTCAACGAGATGGTGCGCACGGGCGAGCTGAAGGCGCCGATCGTGATCGGGCGCGATCACCTGGACACCGGCTCGGTGGCCAGCCCCAACCGCGAGACCGAAGCCATGAAGGATGGCAGCGACGCGGTGAGCGACTGGCCGCTGCTCAACGCCCTGCTCAACACCTCGGGCGGCGCGAGCTGGGTCAGCCTGCACCATGGCGGCGGTGTCGGCATGGGTTATTCGCAGCACTCGGGCATGGTGATCGTGGCCGACGGCACCGACGCCGCCGCCGAGCGGCTGGCGCGCGTGCTGGTGAACGACTGTGGCTCGGGCGTGATGCGCCACGCGGATGCGGGCTACGACCTGGCTGTCATCACCGCGAGAAGGCACGGTCTCAAACTGCCCATGGTGCCCTGAGCAAAACGACGAACGATGAACAAGAACACCCACACCCTGAACCCTGGCCAGATGACGCTGGCCGACCTGCGCATGCTCTGGCAGCAGCCGGTGCCCATCGCCCTGCCGGCCGAAGCCGGCGCGCACATCGCGGCTTCGGCCGCCACCATCCAGCGCATCGTCGACCAGGGCGACGCCGCCTACGGCATCAACACCGGCTTCGGAAAGCTGGCCCGAACCCGCATCCCCGACGACCAACTCGAACTGCTGCAGCGCAACCTCATCCTTTCGCACTCCGTGGGCACCGGCGAGCCCATGTCGGATGCCACCGTGCGGCTGGTGATGGCAATGAAGGCCGCCAGCCTCGCGCGCGGCTTCTCCGGCGTGCGCCCGGTCGTCATCGACACCCTGCTGGCGGTGTTCAACGCCGGCATCGTGCCCCTCATCCCGGTCAAGGGCTCGGTGGGCGCATCGGGCGACCTCGCGCCGCTGTCGCACATGACACTCACCCTCATGGGTGAAGGCCATGCGCGCGCCAATGGTCAGGTCATGCCCGCCGCACAGGCCTTGCGCCATGCGGGCATTGAACCGCTGACGCTGGCCGCGAAAGAAGGGCTGGCGCTCATCAACGGCACACAGGTCTCCACCGCTCTCGCCCTGCACGGCCTCTTCATGGCCGAGCGCCTGCTGGAGGCGGGCACCGTCATCGGCGCGCTGTGTGTGGACGCCGCCAAGGGCAGCGACGCTCCCTTTGACCCGCGCATCCACGCCGCGCGCGGCCAGCCGGGCCAGATCGCCCTGGCCGCCGTCATGCGCCAGTTGCTCCAGGGCAGCGCCATCCGGCTCTCTCATCTGGACAACGACGAGCGTGTGCAGGATCCCTACAGCCTGCGCTGCCAGCCGCAGGTGATGGGCGCGTGCCGCGATCTCATTGCGCAGGCCGCACGCACATTGCTGATCGAAGCCAATGCCGTCACCGACAACCCACTGGTCTTCACCGACACCGGTGAAGTGCTCTCGGGCGGCAACTTCCACGCCGAGCCCGTGGCCTTTGCGGCCGATACGCTGGCGCTGGCCATCGCCGAGATCGGTGCACTGGCCGAGCGTCGCATTGCGCTGCTGATCGACGCCGGTCTCTCAGGCCTCCCGCCGTTCCTGGTGGACAACCCGGGGCTCAACTCCGGCTTCATGATCGCGCACGTCACCGCTGCAGCACTGGCCTCCGAAAACAAGTCTCACGCTCATCCCGCCAGCGTCGACAGTCTGCCCACATCGGCCAACCAGGAAGACCACGTGAGCATGGCCACCTTCGCTGGCCGCCGGCTCGACGAGATGGCCCAGAACACCGCCACCATTCTCGGCATCGAATGGCTCGCGGCCGCACAGGGCGTCGATTTCCACCGCCCGCTGGCGACTTCGCCCCAGCTGGCGCGTGCCCACGGCAAGCTGCGCGAGCGCGTGCCCTTCTATGCGCAAGACCGCCTGTTCGCACCCGACATCGAAGCCGCCCGGCGGCTGGTGATGCAGGGTGCGGCCAGCGCCGACTGTGCCGATTTGTTCAACAACGTCTGGACCACCTGACCCACCTCACCGGAGGATCTCCATGAAAAACCTCGTCCTGTGGCGCAGCGCGCGCATGTCCACCCTGGCGGGCAATGGCTGGGGGCTGATCGACCACGGTGCCCTGCTCACACAGGGAGAACACATCGAATGGGTCGGGCCGGCGAGCGAGATTCCGGTGGAACTTCGACAGCGGGTGCAGACCGAGCACGACCTGGGCCACACCCTGATCACGCCGGGACTGGTGGACTGCCACAGCCACCTGGTCTACGCGGGCAATCGCGCCAACGAACTCGAACTGCGCATGCGCGGCACCAGCTACGAAGCCATCGCCCAGGCCGGCGGCGGCATCCGGTCCACCGTGGCGGCCACGCGGGCAGCCACCGAGGAAGCCCTGTACCAGGCGGCCGAACAGCGCGCCCGGCGAATGATCGCCGAAGGCGTGACGACGCTGGAGATCAAGTCGGGCTACGGCCTGTCGCTGGAGGCCGAGGCGCGCTGCCTGCGCGTGGCGCGCCGACTGGGCCTTGACCTGCCCCTGAGTGTGCAGACCACCTTTCTGGGCGCCCACACCGTGCCGCTCGATTTCCAGGGCCGCGCCGACGAATACATCGCTGCGGTATGCGAATGGCTGCCCGATCTGCACGCGCAAGGGCTTGTGGACGCGGTGGATGCGTTCTGCGACAACATCGGTTTCTCTCCGGCGCAGACGCGCCAGGTGTTCGACGCCGCTCGCGCGCTGGGTCTGCCGATCAAGCTGCACGCCGAACAACTCTCCAACCAGCACGGCGCCGCCATGGCCGCATCGCTGGGGGCACTGTCCTGCGACCACCTCGAACACCTCAGCGAAGCCGACATCCCCCTCATGCGCCGCTGCGGCACGGTGGCCGTCCTGCTGCCCGGGGCCTACTACTTCCTGCGCGAATCCAAAGCGCCCCCCGTGGGCGCGCTGCGCGCAGCCGGCGTGCCCATGGCCGTTGCCACCGACCACAACCCCGGCAGTTCGCCCAGTCTTTCGCTGCTGCTCATGGCCAGCATGGCCTGCACGCTGTTCCGGCTCACGCCGCTGGAGGCCGTGCGGGGCATCACCATCAACGCCGCACGCGCCCTCGGCCTGCGCGATCGCGGGCAACTCGCCCCCGGTCAGCGCGCCGATTTTGTCGCCTGGAACCTGGACCACCCCAACGAGCTGGCCTACTGGTTCGGCCATCACGCGGTCTTGCGCACCATCCACGGTGGTCGGGAACGACCATGACCAGCGACGCCCCCCGGGGCTCATTCTAGTGGCAGGGACGGGTGGACGCCGAAGACAGCGGCCCCACCCCGCGTTGGCACCAGCACGTGCGGCCCTCCTCGGCCGACTCGCACGGAGGCGTCACCCTGATCGGGTTCGCGGTGGACGAAGGCGTGCGCCGCAACGCCGCGCGCCCCGGTGCCGCCGAGGGCCCACGCGCGCTGCGCGCCGCTCTGGCCAGCCTGCCGGTGCTGGGCGAACCCGCCCTGCACGATGCCGGCGACGTTCACTGCGAGAACGGCGACCTGGAAGCAGCGCAGGAGCTGCTGGCCGAGCAGGTGGCCAGCGCCCTGGCGCGCAAGAGCCTGCCGCTGGTGCTCGGCGGCGGGCACGAAATGGCCTGGGGCACCTTTCAGGGCGTGATGCGGGCCTTGCCCGAGCACCAACGCCTGCTGATCGTCAATCTGGATGCGCACTTCGACCTGCGCGAGGCAGCGCGGGGCAACTCAGGCACCCCGTTCCGCCAGATGCACGGTTGGTGCACGGCCCACGCCAGGCCCTTCAACTACCGCGTGTTCGGCATCAGCGAATACGGCAACACCCAGGCGCTGTTCGAGCGCGCCGGTGCCATGGGCGTGCGCCACTGGCTGGACGACGACCTGCAACACGCCGACGGACTGGTAGCGGCCCGGCAGGCACTGGCCGCCGACCTGAGGGATTGCGACGCCGTGTACCTCACGGTCTGTCTGGACGTGCTGCCGGGCGGGCAGGCCCCCGGCGTTTCAGCACCCGCGGCGCTCGGTGTGCCGATGGCGGCGGTGCAGGCGCTGCTCGACGAGGTGCTGGCCTCGGGCCGGCTGGTTGCCGCCGACATCGCCGAACTCAACCCATCGCTGGACCGCGATGGCCTGACCGCTCGCGTGGCCGCGCGCCTGGCCGCGCGCATGGCCAGGGGCGCGGCGCGAGCGGGGTCGAAGGCCTGGAGCGATCCCGCCCGGACACTTCAGCCTTAAAGCTCCGGAACAGGGGTCCGAAACCGCTGACCCGCAACTCGTGCCGAAAAACAATTACTTCATGACCTTCTCACCGTCGAGTGTTGCCTTACGAAGATGATTTGACGTCTGCAGCGGGTAACCGGGGCCGTTTCGGCAGGTACCTTGCATGCTGGAGATCCCCATGTCTAGGCACTCCCCTCCAAGGAACATCACCTGGGACCTGTTCGCACCGGCCCAGGGCGTGGACGGATTGCGCGAGCTGCCGCTGCTGGCGGCTCAGCTGGCCACCGTACCCTCCCAGCGGGTGCGCATCTTCATCGACGAACCGGGCCGCCTGGGCGTCATGAGCGCACGCATCGAGAACGCACTCTGGGTGCAGCCGCTGGCCAACTACGAAGTCTGGCGCCTGCGACTGGCCGACGCCATTGCGCCGGCCGACAATGTGGTGTGCCTGGGTGGCACCGAAGTCCCCGTCCGCTACAAGGAGCGCATGGTCTATGGCGCAGGCAACCGCTGCAAGCAGTTCCGCATCTGGCCCCCAGGGCACGCCGCGCCCTCGGACGACGCCGCCGCATTGGCCAGCGCCATGAACACCATGGTGTTCGACGTGGTTCAGGATGAAAAGGTGGAAGGCGTCGGCCTGATCAAGGACCTGCGCAACAACGTCGACTTGCGCACGCGCTGGAAGGCCCATGCCAGCCTCACTCAAACCACCCTGGAGGCCCTGGGGCTGCCTGGCGACAAGGCCAAAGGGGCGCTCATCGTCAGTTGCTGGGGTGCTGGCATTGCCGATTTCCCCCGGTTCATCGAGAGCCTGGCGCAGTCCTTTCACGAGCCGGTGCTGGTGCTGCTGGGCGCTCCGGCAGAAGGCCCACCCCCCTCGCTCCCGCCGGAACTCCACGCAGCGGCCAGCGCTTCAAACGTCCACATCCTGCCGCTGCCTGCCCTGACCTGGAGCCAGCAGGACGAGGTCATCTGGAGCAGCGACCTGCTGTTTTGCGGACAGCGCGACGTGGCTCACCGGGCCATGGAAGCCGGCACACCCCTGCTGTGGCTGCCCAGGCCCACCGCCACGCTGGCGACCGATGGCTTGAGCGACTGGTATTTCGACGGTATCGATCCGGGCTTCAAACGCGGCCTGCTGGTCACGGCGCACTGCCTTCGGGAAGGCGAATCGCTGGAACAGACCATGGCCTGGTACCTGAAGCAGCGCGACGACCTCGAGCAGATTGCTCGCCAGGTGGCCCGGCGAATCGCGCAGGCCAGGCACCTCGCGGACACCCTGCCCTCACTCTCACCGACCATGCTGGAACAGGTCCGAAGGAAGCAACAGCAGCGAAACGACGAGCACCCTCCCACCTGGCCCATGAGCTTGCCTGGCCCGATCCAGTCGGCCTGACGCGCGCAAGGGAACACTTCAATGACAAACGGGTAGATCGACATGACGGGAATTTCCATGGCCGCTGCGGCCTTCATCGTGGGCATCGTGGTCGGCGCCAGCTTGTGGCAATGGCGGGTGCACGTCAGGTCGCGCCGCCTGAGCCGGCAGCAGAAAAAGCCCGCGCCCCTGCTGTGGGACTTTCACAGCGTCCTCAATGCCATGAACAAACTCGCGCTGGCGTCCGAGCGTGGTCGACCGGTCGAACCCGCGCTGGTGTACCTGTTGTCCGACTACCTGCTGCACAGCGCCCTGATTCAACGCGAAGACGGCTGGGCCGACCGCGACCTGCTGGAACACTGGTTCCTGGCCCACGTGCGCTTGCTCGCCGACCACCGCGGGCAGGCCATGCTGCCCGCCTTCACGATCCAGATGCGGGAAGGGGTTCGGCGCATCCACGCCCATCAATTGCTGCGACTTCTCCTCTGGATCCTGCAAAAGGCCACCACGATCCACCGCATCCAGATCGACGTGTACCCGCCGAAGATCGAAGCCCAGACCGTGAAGGTGAGGGTGGAGGTGGAGGGGGACCCCACCGAACTGCACAAATTGCTGGAAGACGACCGCTTGTCTGCGCCCTGGCAGGTGGAAACGGGACTCTGCACCTGCGAACTTCGCGCCGCGTTCGAGGCAAGCCCCGTCGCTTAGTGCGTCAGTTCGGTCAGCATGGCCGCTGGCCGCTCCTACAGGCTCTCGGTCAACTCCGCGGTCATTTCAAGATCTTCCAGGTCGATGTCCAGCAACAGGTCCAGCTCCAGGTCGGGGCGGACCAGGCTGCAGCGGCCGGTTGAAGCGGCTGCGGGATCGTCGTCGCTTTCTTCCAGCCGCGCCAGCGCAACCGCCAGCCGCCGTTCGCTCTCGTCGATCAGCGCCTGCCAGACGCTCTCTTCAGGAGGCTCCGGCATCAAGGGCCCGGCTTGCACATCGAGCCCCTGCAGCGAGGCTTGCAGGGGACGAATGCAGGCGCCTGCGGTCAGCATCGGGCCCACCTCCACATCCAGGTTGGTGCGGCCCGTGAGGGTGAGCCCCCTGGTTTCGCTGCCCGAACCCTGGGCGACGTCGTCTTCGGTGACCGTGTAGACAAAGCGCAGCGTGTCCGTCCCGCTGCCGCCACTGAACTGCGCAGCGCGGTGGCGACCGCCCACGCACAGGTGAAGGCGCGGCGTGCCGTCCACGTTCACCGGCGCGTCCAGCGACACGCTGGCCTCGAAGACCTGCCCCACCCGACAACCCCCGAAGAGGCCACTGGGGAGTTCACCCGGCACTTCCTCAGGCCAGTCGACACCGGTGGAGTCGACATCGAGCGCCACGGCGGTGATGCGCGGCAGGGCCGGCAGGGCCTCGCCTTGTGGTACGGGCCACGGATCGTTGCGCTGCACGGCAGCGTACAGCGCTTCAGACGGCACGCCACCATCGGCAAACACCAGTTGCGCAGGCCCCACCACGTACGCCGTCTCGAGCATGCCGCCGGAGCGGCGGCCCAGAGCGAGCGCTCGCCCCGAGAGCCGGGCCTTGTGTTCGGCCAGCCTGCCGTCCAGCGGGACGCGAAGGCGGGCACCGCCGGCGTACACGGTCTCCACACCGCCAAGGCCTTCGAGTTGCAGCAACGCGCCTTCAGGAAGCTGGCCCAGTGCCAGGCGCGGCCCCGCACACACGTGGCTCGCCACGGAAGCCCGCGTGCACGCAGACGCCTCGCCCACCACACCCAGCAGGGCCTCCGCCTGGCGCACGCTGCGCCACAACGAGCCCAGCAGAACGGTGCCATCGTCGAACACCAGTTCCCTGGGGCCCCGGCTGGCGTGCATCATGATTTCGGTGCCTTGCAAGGCATGGCGCAGCGTCAGCACGTCGTCGCTCACCTGCACCCGGTGCTCGGCGCTCGAACCCTGAAGGAAAAGCCGATCAGCACCACCGACGCCCCAGGTCAGGTCGAAACACCTGCCCGAGCCGAGGAACAGGTGCTGGACGCCCCGCGCGCCCCAGAACCCCACGGCCTGGCCGTCGATCACGATCGCGCCCTGGATCAGGTCGAACTTCGTTTCGTCCTGATCCCCCTGCAAACTGGCTTCTGTGGTTTCCATGGTGCTTCCTCCGGTTGATGAGCAACACAAGGCGCCACGCGGTATGCGTGACGCAGTTGAAGGGCGCACGCCTGGGGCCGGTGGGCCTTTGGCTGACCCCTTTCAACATGACGCCCATTGCATCAGTCGGCGCCACAGGGCGGCGTGGGAAGTCACCAACTGAGCCTTGCGCCGCACCAGCGGTCCGCGATTTCCCACCAAATTGCCAGGTGCCAACTAATACCGTTTCTCCCTGCGCAGAACGTCACACCTTCGCCTCAACCGCCCTGAAAACCAGGCTTCTGAAAAGCCGTGAGTCCGTGAAATTCGTCACACATCAAAATCGCTCGGCGCCAGCCCACGCAGCTGCGTTTGGTGCATGTGGCCAAACGCCCGCTCGAGCTGCCGGGCGAAACCCTTGGTGTCGAACAGGGGCACACTGCGCCGGCTGGCCTGCAGCTCATTGCGCAGGTGTTTCAGCCGCTCAGGCGTGTCCAGCAGCGACCGAGCCAACGCGCCGTACGCCTCCATCGAAGTCGTCACCAGCTCGTGAAGCCCCGCCGCCTGCAGCAGGCTCGCCCCCACGCGCGAGGCAAACGAATCGCCCATGCAGGTGATGTGCGGCACGCCCGCCCACAGCGCATCGCTGGCCGTGGTGTGCGCGTTGTAGGGCAGCGTTTCCAGGCTCAGGTCCGCCAGTTGCAGGCGCGCCAGATGCAGCGGCAGATCCAGCGCGGGCGCGAACACCAGCCGGGCCGGGTCCACCCCGTGCTCTTGGGCCTGCCGGCGCAGGTGGTTCGCGGCGGCATCGTGCGACTTGAGCAACCAGAGCACGCTGCCCGGCGTGCGCACCAGCAGCCCCATCCACATCGCCCACACAGGCGGCGTGATCTTGAAACTGTTGTTGAAGCAGCACAGCACCAGCCCGGTGTCGGGCAGTCCGTGAGCGGCCCGGGTCGGGGGCGTGGCGTCGATCGGGCGCCGGTCGTCGTTGGGCTGGTAACAGTGCGGCAGGTACGCCACCGCCTCGCTGCAGTGGGCGCGCTGCGCCTCCCCCACCACCACCCGGTCGGCCAGCAGGTAGTCGTAATACGGCGCCGCCATGGTGCCCGGGTAGCCCAGCCAGTTCACCTGCAGCGGTGCCGCGCGGTGGGCAAAAATGCCCGGCCGGCTGTCCCGCGTGAGGCCCTTGAGGTCCACCGCCACATGCACACCCATCTGGCGACACAGCGCCGCCACCTCGGCGTCCGTCCTGTCGTGCACATCCACCCAGCGGCAGCCATTGCCCGCCAGGCGTTGCGTCATGGCGTCCTGTCGCGGGGCGCCATAGCTCAACATCACCACCTCCAGCACCGCCGGGTCGTGCTGCTCCAGCACCCCGGCCAGCAGATAGGCCGTGGCATGGTTGTAGAAATCGCTGGATATATAGGCCACCCGCAGCCGCCCACCGTCCAGCGCTCTGGCGGTGGCCGCCGGCGCATGCGGCACGGGTGGATGCAGCCGCTCCATCCACAACCCGGCGGCCTTGTGGTGCAAGGCCGGGTCGTCATACAGCACCAGCGAGGCAAACGGTTCCAGCGCCGGCTCGCCGCGCAGCGTGCGCTGGCGCAGGGTTTCCAGCTCAGCCGCCTGGTCTGCCGCCGGGGGGGCAGCCGCCTCACCCGGCAGCAGGGGCAAACCCACCGGCGCCCACTCGGCGAGCTGGCGCGCCAGGAACAACCGCAGGCAGGCCACAAACGGCATCCCCGGCTGGCGCCGTTCCAGTTCGCCAAAGGCCGCCGCGGCCCGATCAAACGCCCCCGCCACCAGCAAGGCATTCGCCTGCTCCTGCAGGGCCCCCAGGTGATCAGGGTTCAGGCGCAGCGCCTCCGAAGCGTCCCGGCCCGCTTTGGCGTGCTCGCCCAGCGCCCGCCAAGCCAGTGCCCGGCCAAAAAAAGCCTCGGCATGGCGCGGCTGCAAGCGCAGCACCCGGTCAAACGCCCGCGCCGCGCGCGCCGAATCCTGCACCATGTACAACGCCTGGCCCAGGTTGAACCACGCCCCCGCGTCGTCCGGGTTCAGCCGCAACACCTCGCCCAGCGCCCGAATCGCATCGCCAGGTCGCCGCCGCGCCAGCGCCACCGCCGCCTTCATCGGCAACGAAGAACCGTCCTGCGGCCGCAACACGTCCAGCTCCATCAACGCGCGCTCCGCGCCGTCAATGTCGCCCTTTTGCAACATTTCCAGGGCCTGGGCCCACAAAAAGTCGGCCCGATGCGGGTTTTTGTCCCAAACGAGCACGTCGGAAAGTCCAAAGGGAAGTGGGTCAGAGGTCATGCCAGGCACCGCAGAAAGGGTCAAAAACAGGGCCATCCAACGCAGGGGGCCCGCACACCGGACACTTTCGGGCCACACCCCTGCTGCAGCCAAAATAAGGAACAAAGCGACATCAAGCCGTCATCAACCGTCATTTGCAGTCATTCGGCTGTTGTAGATGCCGCACGGATGAACGGCAGAAAGTCACGCACTGGCCAGCCATCCGCCGCCGCCGACAGCGCCCTCACACTCCCAACCCCACGCCGGCAGCACCGCCCCCCAAAAACCGCCGTTTTTCAACAAATAGGCGTTTAGTTCTACTTTTTCGGCACTCCGTTCTCACAAAACCGCGACTCAGCCCCTCGCCGCAAGGCCATCACCCCCAAGCCATAGATTCCTTTTTGCGAGGTGATCGAAGCGCAAACCGAGTTGGCGTTTCGACCACAGCGGAGCCGCCAAAAGCCCAAAAGGCCTTCGCTGGCGGCTTTTCTTCAACCCCTTGATTTCACTCTCTGAAAAGGAAGTTTCATGAAAAAGACGATGATCGCCCTGGCCGCCCTTGGCGCCATGGCAGGTGCTGCACACGCTCAGTCCAGCGTCACGCTGTATGGCTTGGTGGACGTGTATATGGGCGAGAGCACCACCAAGACCCAGGCTGGCACGACGGCCAAGAAGGGCATGAGCATGAGCAGCGGCGGCCTGAACGGCAGCCGCTGGGGCCTGCGCGGTGCTGAGGATCTGGGTGGCGGCTTGAAGGCCACCTTCCAGCTCGAGGCAGGTTTCAACGTCGACGACGCCACGCCCAACAACGCTGCCAAGTCCTTCGATCGCACCGCCAAGGTAGGCCTGAGCGGTGGCTTTGGCACCGTTGAATTCGGACGCCAGTACACGCGCCTGTTCAACATGGTGGACAGCTACGACGCTCAAGGCACCGACTCCTTTTCCTCCGCGCTTGGCGCCATCGGCGGTGGCGTAATGGGCACCTCGGTTCGCTGGGACAACTCCATCGTCTACAGTGCGCCGGCCATGGGCGGCTTCAGCGTCTCTGCTCAATATGCCTTCGGCGAGAACGGCACGCCCGCGCTGTCGGCGGGCAAGTCGATGGGCTTGCTGGCTGGCTATGCCAGCGGGCCTGTTTCCGTGCACGCAGTCTACGAATCCACCAAGGCCATTGGCGGTGCTGCGTCCATGAAGTACACCGGTATTGGCGGCAGCTACGATTTCGGCATGGTTAAGGCCTTCGGCCAGTTTCTGAACCAGAAAGACGGCGTGGCCAACGGCGTTCGCGAGAACGCCTACGTCTTGGGTCTGTCCGTCCCCATGGGTGCAGGCACCTTCAACGCAGGCTTCGGCAACGAACGCCAGAAGACCGCTGGCGTGAAGTCGGGCAAGACCTCTTCCTATGGCATCGAATACCGCTACGACCTCAGCAAGCGCACCACGTTGTACGCAGGCCTGAGCCACGTCAAGGAAACAGCAGTACCCGCCGGCACCTTTACCAAAGACCAGATGTACGGCATCGGCATGCGCCACAAGTTCTAAGCCCAGGCTGGCAGCCGCCAGCTGAAGCCTGAAACTTGAAAGGCCCACTGCAGAAATGCAGTGGGCCTTTTCTATTTCATGACCGCACCGGACGGAACCCTGTGCGCCGCCGCTGCTTCAGGATGGTCCTGTAAGCCCGCCACCGGCCGACCGCGATGGTGGCCGATGTGGCTGCGCAGCAGCGGCGCCGGTTGCAGGAGCGCCCGCCCCCTGCGCTGCTGTGCCGGTCCCAGGGCCTGGTACAGCCTCCTGCGCGGCGAATAATACGTCCTGCCAACGCCCTGGCGCATAGCCATTACGTCGCTTCAGCCCGGGGGCACCCGGCCCTGAGGCAGATGCCGCCGATCCCGGCCGCGCCGGCTCGCCTCCTGGCGCACCACCCCGCAAGGCGCTGGCGCTGGCGGCGGCGTGGCCGCCCGCCCCCACCGCCTCAAAGGCAGATGCGCGAACGACTGCCGGGCGCCCCAAGGGCAATGGCGGCAAAGGAGCCGTTGGCGGCAGGGCCGCCGGATTCAGATCCAGGGCTGGCGGTACAGCTGGGACAGCTGGCAGCGGCTGCGCTGGCGTCAAACCGTGCTGCGCAATGGGTCCCGACACCGGTCTTCGCGGCAACAACGGGGAGGCAGCGGCAGCGGCAGCGGCAGCGGCAGCGGCAGCGGCAGCTGGGCGCAATTCTCCGTCCCGCCAACGCTGCAAAAATACTGAGCCACGGACCCAGCCTGGTGAGCCAGGGGCCCAGCCGTCAGGCAGCTGGTACTGCTGCGCGTGCCCTCCCGGCATCTGGCGTGCGCTCCTGCGTTCAGCTGGCCTGCCGTTGCCCTTCGGCTGGCCAGCTTCCTCACCATCGCGAGGCATCTATCGCTCCTGGGCTGAAACGTCAGTGCGTGCCAGACGCGGCGGCAAGGGTTTCAGCCTTCGGCGGCTCGGCGTCGGTTTGCGGTTCGTGCGGCTTGAGCACGCCGTCGGCGATCAGCTTGTTCACGGCTTGCTGCTGCACGCCGAAGCCGCGCACAAAGCCTTCCAGCGGCATCACCAGTTGCTGCGTGGGCACCAGCCGGGCTTCCTGCTTGCCGTCCTTGTTCACCACGGCCACCGTGCCCAGTTCGATGCGCACCAGCGAACCGGTGAGAGAAACCTGAACAATCGTGTCGGAAAAAATGGGGGTCATGGAAACTCCTTCTGAGTGAAAAGAACAAAAAATGCAGATGCCTCCGTCGCTCGGTCACGCGCTCGGCAGCACCGTGGGAATTTGGCATGCCCGCAAACAAAACACAAAAAAACGCTCCAGGCCACCACGGATGGCAACGAAGCCACGGCTTTCGGGGTTGAATATGCTGGCCCGATGCCCGGCATGTCAGCCAGACAGCTCGGACGAGCGCGTGCGGTGAATGGGCTTAATGGTTCGGACCCGGACGGCCGGCAGCAGCATCCGCCTGGCGGCTACCACCTGCAGCGGCCGGCCCCGGCGCGCCGGCGCGCGATGCAGGCGTTGGCGGCTGCGGCATCAACGCCTGCCATTGCGTTTGGTGCAATCCATCCGAGCGCAGCGTCGGCCCCGGTTCCGCGAGCCGCTCCGGCCATGGCCCGCGCGGCCAACGCACACTGGCCGGTGCAGGTGCAGGGGCCTCTGCTGGCTGTCTGATGCCATCGACTCCAGGGCGCGCAGTGCTCGCGCCCACCGTGGCCGCCGTGGATCGGCTGGTTTCGGGCACGTGAGCCATGCCACCGCCCGGCACGCCGGAAGCAGGCGCTGCCGCCGCTCCCGGGGGGCGCCGCAGCGGCCCATGCACAACGCCACCGGCTGCTGCCTGCATTGGCGCAGCGGCTGCCGCAGCCCACGGCTGCGCGGCGAAACGGCCTCTCGGCCCAGCGGTAACCACCAAGGCAGTTTCCGTGATGACGCGCGTTGCTGCGACGTGCGTTGCTGATCTGTGATTCGGCTTCATGGAGTTAGACGGCCAAGTATTGACATATCGATGGTTCATTCAACCAAGCTCGATTGCGTCAATGCACCCACTTCACCAGCACCCATTCAGCAGACACCAAACCGCGGATTTCAGGAATAGGCGGAAATTGAAATCCACCCTGCAATTCGATACAGCCTGCAGCGGCTCCACCCCCTTGCCGCCCGTTCGGCACCGCCGAAGGGCGGCCGGTGGTGCCAATTCCTTGTTTGGATACCCTCGCGCAGCCCGGCGCCATGCCCATGTAGATTTCGAGAAATCAGCCTGAGGAAACCGGCGCATGGGCACCGCACTTCCACGAGGCTCGGGCTTCAACAACCAAGACTCACTCACATGCCGACTTTCCCACGCATTCATGTCATCGGGGCCAATGGGAGCATGGGCGGCGCCGTCCTGGCGGCCCTGGCCCGCTCCCCGAACTATGCGCCCGGCCACCTGTCGATGTCGGTCCGCGGCGACAACAGCTTCAAGGCACTGAAAGAGGCTTACCCGGAGGCCTATCTGCGCCGTCCGTTTGATCGCCATGATCCGGCCCTCGGCGTGGATGTCCTGTTGCTCGCCATGAAGCCTTCGCAGTTTGCCGAGGCGGCCTTGCAGTACACCACCTCCATGCAGTATCACGGCAGTCGCAACCCCCTGGTGCTCAGCCTGCTGGCCGGAACCACAGTGCGCCAGGTGGGCGAGGCGCTGGGCGCCAGAAACGTGGTGCGCGCCATGCCCAACCAGGGCGCTCAGGTGGGGTGCTCGGCCACCGGCGTCTACGCGCCACCGCACATCGCCGAAGCGCACAAACGCACCGTCGAGCAACTCCTGCGCGCCATCGGATCGCTCACCTGGGTGGCCAACGAAGACCACATGCATGGCGTGACCGCCTGCGCAGGTTCCGGCACCGGATTCGTCTTCGAGATGATGCATCGGCTGGAAAACAACGCGCGCCAAGCTGGGCAGGGGGAACAGCAGGCTCGCGCGCACGCCATCGGCACCGTGGCCGATGGACTGGCCGCCTTGCAGTCGCAGGCGCCTGGCGCGGCGGCCACGCCCAACGCCCAGCTCGTGCGCGACTGCATGGAAGCGGCGGTCAACGGCCTGCCGCCGGATGGCCTTCCCAAAGAGACCGCCCGCGCCCTGGTGGCCGAGACGTTCCACGGCGCGGTGGAGCTCGCTCGATCGACCAGCTTGCCATTCCCGGAACTGATCCGTCAGGTGGCGTCACCCGGAGGCACCACCGAGGCCGGCCTCAACGCGATGGCCCGCCGTCCCACGGTCGAGGCGTTCGCTGGCGCGGTGGCTGCCGCGTCGGCCCGGTCCGTCGACATGGCGACCAAGGGCTCACCCACCCGCCAGCTCGCGTCTGAGGCGAAACCGGGTCCCGCCATGTAAGGCTCTGGCGGCCTTTCCGCCTTCTTCGCTCATCGGCAGCTTCACCCTGCAAACGTCGCTGCCGCACCGTACAGTGCGACGATGGAGGTGTCTGCAAGCGTTGTTCAGCCTCATAGGAAATTGGAATCGGACCCCAATTTATGCGCCGGTCCGTGCAAGCGCAACATCAATGTCATCGGGTCCAGCGGGGACTCTTGAAACCCGTATTGCTCGTAAAAGGCCCTCGCACGTTCGCTCAACGCGTGCACGAGCAGTGCCCGAATGCCGGCGTTTTCAGAGACCGCCATGGCACGCCACACCGCGTCTTGCAACAAAGCGGCCCCCAGCTTGAGCCCCTGCGCACGCTGGGCGACTGCGAGCCTGCCCAGCACCAGCACCGGAATGGGGTCTGGCATGTTGCGGCGAACACCGCCGGTTGCGCTCTGGTGAGCGACAGCACCTGCGGCCAACGCGTAATAGCCCACCACCAAGCGGTCTTCATCGAGCGCAACAAATGTCCGGCTGGCTCCACTGAACTGGTTTGCAAGCGCGCGGCGCTTGAGCCAGTCGTCAAGGCTGGCCTCGCCACAAGCGAAGTTGCTCAGGTCATGCTCAGCGCAAAGGGGCTCGGGAGCGGACAGCCGTGCGCTCATTCGACCCGAGCTGCCCAAGGCAACTGCACCGCCATCAAGCGCTGCAGCCCGGCGTTGGGCGCCGTCGGCGCATCCAGCAGCGAGGTGAACCGTTGAAACTTGTCCGTGTCAAGATTGAAGAACACTTGGTCGAGCACGACGGCGCGCGCTCGCTCGCAAACAGTCTCGAGCATGAAGTCGGACCGGTTCTTGCCCAACAAGGTTGCGGCTTGATCGATAAGATCGCGTTGCTCGGGCCTGGCCCGCAGATTGATTGCAGCGTCTCGCATGGAAATCTCCAGAAAATGTATATATGGTGGATACACATTGTGCGCACTCGTGTCCGTTCCGTCAACCCGACTGAAGGACTTCACGCTAATTGGAATCTGACCCCAATTTGCATGACCCCATTTTGTGACCCCAATTTGCATCCGGCTATCGTTCCAGCCAGTTCTCTACATGGAGGCCACGGATGCGGCTGAATTCACGCGTGTTGTCCGTCACCAGCGTGAGGCCCAGGGCGCAGGCGTGCGCGGCGATCAGCAGATCGTTCATGCCAACAGGCTGGCCAGCCGCCTCCAGCTCAGCGCGAATGCTGCCATATTCCACGTCAGCCGGCATATCCAGCGGCAGCACCGGGACGGTTTCAAGGATGCCCTGCACCCTGTTGAGCAGCTTGGGCGATCCCTTTTTTGCGCAGCCGTAGCGCAGCTCGGATGCAACGATGATGCTGATGAAAATATCCTTCGACCCGAGCTGCTCAATGCGACGCGCGGCATGCCCGTCCGGGTTGCGGATCAGGTCGCTGATGATGTTCGTGTCCAGCAGATAGCCGCTCAAAATATGTCCCGTGGCAGAGCGGGCATATCTTCAATGCCCGGGAACTGATCTTCTGGCCCAAGCGGCGCTTCCTTCCTCCACTCGGCCAACAGTTCGACAACATTCGTTGGCCTGGTCACCGGCTCGATGATGAGTTTGCCGCCTTCGCGGCGGATCAGAACACGATCCCCCGGCAGCTCGAACTCCACAGGAATCCGCACCGCCTGACTGCGGTTGTTGCGAAACAGTTTGGCCTCTTTGGACCTGGATGGACTCGGCAGGGTAGACATGGCATGGCCCTCTGATGCATATGCCATACTGTATATGCCAAACTCAAAACCGTCAATCTTGTGACGCGGACGGTCATTCTTTCGGAAAACAACTGTTTTTCGTCACTTGGCGGCAGTCCGTTGGGCGTCAGCACGCCCACCGGCACGCCGAGCATCGAGGTCGCTGCTGTCGGTGTCCTGGCCGCGCAGCACGGAGCCGAACACCCGAGCATTGCGTGCGCGGTGCGACTCGACCACATGCCGGATCGCGGCACGGTTCGAGGCCAAGGCTTCAGAGGGTTTCACGTCTTCTTCTCCCACAACAAGACCCATTGGGGTCTGACCCCATTTTCTGTGATTTTCTTCTCCGAGAAGGTCAGGCGGTTCTGACCTCGGTGAGCAGATCGGGGTGACGATCCAGCAGCTTGAACAGCTTGACCAAGGCCAAAGGCGGCTTGGTCTTGCCGTTTTCATAGCGCGAGAAGGCATTGATGCCTCCGCCAAAGATTTCAGCGGCCTCGCGTTGGCCAAGGTCGAGTTTCTTTCGCACATTGACGATGAAGGCAGGGTCAACAATGGCCGCGTTCACCTGCTTGTTAAACGCCTGCATCTCGCGCATGACGCGCTCGGTTTCGGCCATGTCAGTGATGGACTCATCGCACGCGGGGCAAAAGTCAGCCGTCACCGCAGGAATCACAGTGGTTTCACCCTTGTAGGTGTAGGGTAGGTCGCGGGTGTCGTGGATCAGTTCCGCCGCGCCGCAAACAGGACATTTCATGGTCATAGCTCCTTGAAGGACACGATCAGCACGTCATCAATGACCGTCAGTTTCAGGTACACATCGCCCGCCTGCGTGCTTGGGCGGTAAACGTCCTGCCATACCGTGTGATCGGCATGGGTGGTCATGCTCTTGAAAAAATCTGCGGGCGTGAGTGCCATCACCACGGCCAGCATGTCGGGGAGATCCAACCCCAAGGCAGTGGCCCCAAGCCTGGCTGAACTGGTCGCACGTACTTTGCCGGTTTCAACGAGGGCTTTGACCACGGGCAGCCTGCGATGCGGTGTTGGCTTCTCCATACCAAAGTCTAACCCAGTTGGTTTGTGTTGGCAAGTAGGTTATTTTCGTAAAATTCGGCGACTCCGGCTTCGATTAATTGGAATCTGACCCCAATTTCCCTGACCCCAATTTCCCACCAATTTATGGAAGCGCACGCCAAGGATTGACCAGCGCCACGCCCGTAGCGGCAAAGTCCGACACATTGCGCGTCACCACGGCAAAGCCGTGCTCCATCGCTGTTGCG
>Ga0070754_10001583_pt1 | contig 18028 bp, 11 predicted proteins | sample VirMetDEL_Sep_01_FD_75181 | JGI IMG/M metagenome (GOLD analysis project Ga0070754, IMG submission 75181) | Aqueous microbial communities from the Delaware River and Bay under freshwater to marine salinity gradient to study organic matter... | ecosystem: Environmental > Aquatic > Marine >... | reverse complement strand
TAAGAGTTCCCCGGGCGTTATAGTACGTAAAGTAGACCAAGAACTATTATTAGTCGAATATTCTAGTGCTAAATCATCATCAGCGAAGTCTTCTGGTGCATTACCCCAAGTTCCACCTTTAGAGACATAGAAATATATTTTATCAACCGTATTTAAATAAACTCTATTCTGAGAAGTTGCATATCTATTAGATGATCCTGCAACACCACTATCACCAAAAACAATGATTGGAGTAGTTGATGGCACTTCCGTGCTAGTGGGCATAGAACTGACACTTGCAGGTGTTGTTAATCTAGAGTTAGTACCTAAATTTGCACTCTGAATATCAAAAACTGCCAAAGAACTTGGGAAATTTCCACTATCATTACTTTCTGTTGGAATTTCGAGATAATCATCAAAAATAAGCGATGTTACTGCCCAAGAATCTTCATTTAGTATTAACGATGTTTCACTTTGATAAAATCTTAAATAAATTGCACCATGATTTAAAATTGATGATGGTAAAGACTGAACATCTACACTATAATCTCTCCAGACTGATGAAGTAATATCATTATAAGGTATAGTTATAAGAGTGGACCAAGATGATCCAGTAGTTGAATATTGGAAATATAATGTATCGTTAGTAGAAGAGTTTTTAGTAACAGAAAAATATAAAGTTTTAAGAGATTTTAAATATACTTTTGATCTTGTTCTTACATATCTGTATGCTGGCGATGCCAGACTAAAGTCAAATATTGGAGATGTAGATGGTATATTAGTAGTATGTGATATTGTAAAAGATGCAGATCCTGATGTTGTAGCAGTTACGTAGGATAGATCATTTACAGTAGATTGTCCAGCATCTAAAATTGCAAAAGAAAGAGTACCACCACCAGTCCCAGATGGTCCTGGTGGTCCTTGGAGTCCTTGAGTAGATTGAAGACCTTGGAGTCCTTGAGTACCTTGAATACTATCACCAGATATTCCAGGTGCTCCTTGAAGACCTTGGCGTCCTTGAGATCCTTGTCCACCCTGAACACTATATCCTTGAAGACCTTGAACACCTTGATCTCCTTTATCTCCTTGTTGACCAGAAACACCTTGAAATCCTTGTGATCCTCTTGAAGCTTGAGTTCCCTGACTTCCTTGAGGACCCTGATTACTTAATCCCTGAGCACCTTGGCGTCCTTGGTGCCCCTGAAGTCCCTGAAGTCCTTGAGCACCTTGATCTCCTTTATTGCCAGTTGCTCCCGAAAATCCTTGAGTACCTTGATTTCCTTGAGTACCACCACCCTGGACTCCCTGAGCACCTTGATCTCCAGATCCTTGAACACCTTGAGGACCTTGTGATCCAACACCCTGAGATCCCTGTAAACCTTGAGTACCTTGACGACCTTGAGTACCTTGACGACCTTGAGTACCTTGGAAATTACTTAAAAATCCCTGAACACCCTGAATACCCTGAGTACCCTGAGTACCTTGCGAACCACTTCCTTGTGTTCCTTGGAAATTACTTAAAAATCCCTGAACACCCTGAACACCTTGAGGACCCTGTTGCCCCTGAATACCCTGGCGTCCTTGGGTTCCTTGGAAATTACTTAATGATCCTTGTGTTCCATGTTTTCCTTGAGTTCCTTGATCACCTTGAAGTCCCTGAAGTCCTTGAGTTCCTTGATAACCCTTTTCTCCAGCAACACCAGAAAATCCTTGAGTACCTTGAGAACCTTGAGGACCTTGAGAACCAACACCTTGATTACCCTGAGAACCTTGAGGTCCTTGAGAACCAACACCCTGAAGTCCTTGTGTTCCCTGAGAACCACTTTCACCTTGAACTCCTTGAGAACCTTGAGAACCTTGAGAACCTTGGATTCCTTGTGTACCTTGATCACCGGCTCCAGTATTTCCTTGCAATCCTTGAGATCTTTGTGTTCCCTGGGATCCCTGAACACTAAGTCCTTGATTTCCTTGAGTACCTTGGAAATTACTTAGTGATCCCTGAACACCCTGAGATCCTTGAGTTGCTTGAGAACCTTGGCGTCCTTGAAGTCCTTGAAGTCCTTGAAGTCCCTGATTTCCCTGAAGTCCTTGAAGTCCTTGAAGTCCTTGGATTCCCTGATTGCCTTGTGTGCCTTGAAAATTACTTAATGAACCCTGAAGTCCTTGAAGTCCTTGAAGTCCTTGAGCACCTTGAGTACCTTGATTACCTTGATTACCTTGAGTACCCTGAAAATTACTTAATGCTCCTTGAGTGCCTTGAGCACCTTGAATACCTGCACCTTGTTGATCGGTAGATTTAACCCAATATCTTTTACCAATATTCCCATCAACAGCAACTAAAACATACTGTTCTCCCGCAGGAACAGGATTTACACCAGTAGAAGATACTCCTACAATAGGATCACCTAAATCTGGTTCAGCTTGCTCTAATCCTAAAAAATCATATCTATCGGAAGTTATACCCGTTTGATCAAATCTTCTTACTCTTCCAGAATTATATTTTGCCATATTATTTTAAAATTATTGTTTTGCAGTTTCTAATACACTAAGAATAAGTTCCAAAACACCATTTTCATTAGCACTAATTTTAATAACATCCGATGTTTCTAATGCAAGTCTTCCATCAGAAACTAAATTAGCACCATCATTTGGTGGAATTGGAAAATCTTTAGCAAATGCATAATCTGAAGGACTTTCAGTTGAGCGAGAATGATATGCGGTTACTGTATATGTACTCAAGGCTACACCAGAAGAAACATTAGTTACTTGTGATAAAATGATAATAGATGCTACCCCAATTGGACAAGTATATATGCCAACGTTTTCAGTAGTTATTCCAACTCTAATTGATCTAAATTTATTAAGTGCTACTACTGCCATTTAACTTAGTGCAAGAATAAGAGGTGTTACTGTATTTAACAGACTTTGACTAAATGCTCTTCCGCTAATTGTTCCTGTAAGTTGATTAATTGTAAATTGATCACCAATTTTAAAATTACCTGCTTGGTCCGTGCTTGTGTAAACAACTTGCCCACCATTTAACATTACAACTTCATTTTCTTGAATGACAACACCACCTAATGCAGGTTTTGCTTGGAAAATATTATTACCAGCACCAACCCACTCAAATGAATGGGATGATGTAATTTGTAAACTTACTCTACTAAAGTAAACTGTTGTTCCCACACTAACTGTATTATTTAGATTCTGATTAAGAACGATAGTCGTGATTCCTGCGCTAGGTAAAGTAGCACTTTCAATGGAATAATATAATGGATACATATCTGCACTTGCAATTGCTCCAGATCCACCACCACCTACCAATTCAATGGATGGTGGATTTAAATATTGACTACCACCACTTATAATATCAATAGATGTTACTCGCCCATTTCCATCTATATTTGAAGATGCTTCACATATAATACCATTTGGACCTTCTGGAGATGATACTACAACTACTGGTGGTGATGTGTATCCAGATCCACCATTAGTTACATTGATTGTTTGTACAGTGAAATAAAGTTCTCCAAAATAAAGTGCTTGACCATCGTATGGACGATAAGAACCTATACCACTTACCACAATAGTGTCTTGTTCTACTTCAGCATCAGCATTGGTAACTCCAGTATATCTGTAAATTGATTTTGATGTTTCATCGCCAACTCCATCAGCAACAAGACCCAATCTACCAAAGGAAGAGTTGGAGTTTGTTAAGTCGCATTGCCCACCAGATGCAGTAAAGATTGCAATATCATCACAAATAGTGAAGATAGAAACCAACTGAGCATATGCACCATTTGTAATAGAAACTCCGATGCCACCTTGATTGTATTGGGTATAAGAATCAACACTCATAGTTCCAGTAACACCAATATCTGGCAAATCACCGGGTTCTGCCTCAAATCCATCAATTCTCATTCCGATACTATCTGGAATAAAATTGGTGCAGTTTCTAATATAAGGACCTTGTACAATATTACCAACACCTTTAGAATATGGTGGAATTACAACGCCACCAACAACATAGGTATGACCAATTCCAGTAGTTCCCACATTAACAGAAAATTCACCAGTGGTATTATCTGCGGATAAAACACTGAATACGTATCCATTGTTTCCAGTTGGGAATATGGTTGTTGTTGCAGCACCACTTGAACATGCAAATTCTAAGTCTCTTAAAGTTACAAAGTCGCCGCTTCTTAAATTAATTCCAGGTGCTGTTATAGTTACGATACCTGTGGTATTACTATATTCTGCTTCAGAAACTGGAATCGTCCTGTTAATTACATACCCGCCAGAAACATAATTATGTGAAATTGTAGAGATTCCAGTATAAACATCAAAGGAATTATCAGAATTGACTTTGGTCACATAAAACTCATATCCATAATATCCTGATGGGAATTTCTGAGTTGATGTTGGACCTCCAGAAGAACACGAGAATATAAGATCTCCAATTTCAATTAAATCACCGACTTTTGGAGTGAATCCTAGGGTCTTAATTGTAGTTTTTCCGGAAGTATTTTCATAAACGGCACTTGAAACTCCTGCAAGTGTATCAAATCCATTTCCTCTATTTCCGGGGTATGTGGTGTTAAATCCAATAGTTGAAAACGCAGTAGATCCAAGACCAACAATTGTTGTTACAACACCAACACAAACCTTCATGGCGGAAGTCACATCAGCACAAGAATTAATAACATTATTAAATCCTGTATAAGGATCTGGTTGCATCGCCAGATCTTTTACTTGTAAGAACTCATTCTGGAAGTTCTCGTACTTTTGAACGGTTCCACCAGAAACATAAGTGTGAGGAAGAACTGTTCTACCACCAACAAACTCAAATGTATTTGGTCCAACTACAGATTTAACTGGGAAAATATAATTAAATGTTCCATCTGGGAATGTATTTGTCGTATAATTGGAAGTAAGTGTACCACCTTCAACATAAGTATGATCTAATGTTGAAATTCCAACATTTACTTTAACCACATTTGATGTGTAGAGTGCGGGATAAGAACTAAGATTCCCTGCAGTAATTACAGTTGTAATAATTCCGATCAAATTATCAATATTTGTTCTTACATCAGCACATGAAGTTTCATCCTGATTATCACCAGTTAAAGGATCAGCAGTAATTGTCAGGTCTTTAACATTTAATTGATTAGTAATTGCTTTCTTAGCATAATCGCGTACTGCATTAAATGCAGTTACACTTTCCGCCTCTTCGCCAATCAATCCACCAGAAATTGGTGTACCATCTTTATTAAAGTATGCTCTAGTTGCCTCACGAATAAACTTATTGGTTCCGTATCTTACATCCTTGATTAATGCGTCTACAATGTATCCAATATCTCTACGGCACTTATTCTCACCAGAAACAAAGATACCTGGATTATTGTAAATTGTATTGAGAGAAGAAAGTGAACCGGCAGAGATGACTGTCGTGGCAAGAGAAGTTAGAGTATCTAAAGCACTTTGAACGTTTGCACAAGAATCAGGATCAGTATTAGATCCAGTGGATGGATCTGCAGTAAGAGTTAAATCCTGAATCGTAAGTTGGTTTGTAATTGCCTGCTTCATCAGATCTCTTGCCTGATTAAAAGCATAAACTGATTCAGTTTCTTCTCCAACTAAACCATTAGAAATTGGAGATCCATTATTAAAATATTGCTTTACAAACGCGATTACATAAGAATTGCCGCCAGTAAAGATATCAGTCGAAATAGCATCAACAAAATACCCAAGATCGCGCTTACACTTGGTTTCTGTTGCAGAAATTCCAGGATACTCGGAAACAGTTGCAGACCAAGCACTATTGACAATCTCAGTTCTGTTTTGTTGGATTAAACGATAAGAGTCCTTAAATCTAGAGAACCTTGTTGTTTGAACATCATTTGGATAATAGAAATCGGGATGAGAAATTGCAATTGCTGCAAGTGATTTATCAATAATTTCAGTTCTATTACTTTGAATTAAGTTTGAAGCATCAATATAACGATTATCTGTAGTGGCAATTACGGTGAAGTCATATCCAAGATTACCTGATGGGTAATATGCAGTTGAGGGTCCACCGCCACTATTACACTCCCAAACAAGATTTTCTAATTTAATCTTTTTACCAGGTTCAATAAACAAATGTGCTCCCGTAGTTGTTCCCAACCCGACCGCAGTTACAGTTGTAATACCTGTGGTGCGATCATAAGATGTAGTTGAAATTCCAAAGATAGGTGTATAAAGTTTAGAAACTTGCCCACCATACTGATAATCATGATCTAATGTAGAAACTCCAACATTTACTGTGAATGTTTTTCTATCTAAAATATCTTGAACTGTAAATTCATATCCAAGATTTCCCGATGGATAAATTGCAGTTGAAGGTCCTCCACCACTATCACATTGGAATACTAATCCTTCAAGTTTAACTCTGTCTCCAGACTTAATTGGGAGTGCGGAAGATGTTTCAACTGTAGAAATTCCAGTAATTCTATCATAAGAAGCAGTTACAACTCCTACAGGGAAACCGGCAGATCCTGAAGTACACGCATAAGTAAGACCCTGAACTTTGACTGGATCATTTTGAGATAGACCATGATTAATTGCAGTTACTGTTGTAATACCAGTTTGAGCATCAAAAACAGCATCTACAACTGTAGTTCCCAACCCAACAGGATAACCACCCCATGAACAATTATTAATTACTGCTCTTGCAATATTGAATGAATAGTCAAAAGTTGATATAGTTTGCTGAACTTCTCCTGGATTTTTAAGGATTCCACTCTTCAATGTCCAATCTTCATTGTAGTATGCTTTTCCTGAAGTAACTGATCTAGAATTACCACCTCTTGTAATATCATAAATTATTCCTCTCCAGACATCTTTAATATCATCAGCACAGTCATTACTTTCTAAAGTAACTCCATATCTAACTGCAGGAGCACCACTAGTTGAACCTGCACCAATCATACTAGTAACAATACCTACAAGTTGAGTAATTGTCGTTCCTACACCTACACAACCACCCTCAACCTGTATTACCGAAAGATTCTTAACCTGAGATACGCTATTCCCAACACCCTGATATGAGATTGATGGGGTTAAATTATTAATTACATGTGTTGCAATACCTGCAGCATAATCAAGTGCAGCAATTGTTGCTTCCGAAACACCAACTCCAGTAATATGAATTAAACCACCAGAACTACTGAAATAAGAATAACCTGCACCAATTGATTTACGATTACTATTTGCCTTTAGATCATAAGACACTGCCTGCATAATGCTAACGACATCTTCTTTGCAATTTGTATAACTACTAATTCCAAGTGTAAAATTATATCCAGAGGGTGATGTTAGGAATCCAACTGCTTCAGCAGCAATGTAATTTAAATTCGAATCAATTAATCTTGCAGCATCTTGCTCTCTATGATTACCAGCAAATCCACTAAATCCACTGGTTAAGAAACCTACAGATTCTCTTGCAATATAATCAAGATTTATTCTAATCATTCTTGCAGCATCAAAGAATCTGTCTGTTGATACTCCAAGTAATGGTTGTAGTGCAACAACAGCAGCACCATTTGTTACTGCAGGTCCAATAAAACTACAATCAGTAATATGACATCCATTATTTACATAGATTAAATCTTGATCTAAGTTCTTGGGTGTAATTACACAGTTTCTAAGTTCAGTACCTTCAATAGAAACTGTCTTGGCAAGAACAATTGGATTATCTTCAACATAAGTACCTGGGAATACTTTAATAGTATCTCCAAACACTGCAACAGATGCTGCTGCTTTAATTGTTTTCTTAGGATAGTTTTCTGCTAAACCAGTATTATCATCATTACCATTTTGTGATACGTAAATAGTTTTTCCAACTGGTTTATATGATTGAATTTCAACTTTACCTTTACCGGGAATTTGAGTTTCAAATATATCAATGCCAATACCAGGAACAATTTGAGTGACAATTCCAACTAAAGTATCACCAGAACCAAAATATTTTGTTGCGGTTGTAGTTCCAGCAACTGTTAAAGTTTCTGTTATTATACTCGTTCCGATTCCAACACTACCAGAAGAAGGATTATATACTAATTTTTCAGATGAAACATATTCAAGATTTGTTGTTCCGCTTGTTTGTTCTAAGAATGATGGATAATATGTTTTATCAGTAGTATTATTATCTTGAACAAAAATTAAACCAGACCCAGGTATTCCTTGTAAACCTTGTGTTCCCTGTGCTCCTTGCAGACCCTGGAGACCTTGAAGACCTTGGGTACCTTGAGGTCCTTGAGATCCAACACCTTGAAGACCTTGTGTACCCTGAGTTCCTTGAGTTCCTTGAAAACTTTGAACACCCTGGACTCCCTGGACTCCCTGGACTCCTTGAGTACCTTGGCGTCCTTGAAGTCCTTGAAGTCCTTGGGTTCCTTGATTTCCCTGAACTCCCTGATTTCCTTGAGTGCCTTGAGTACCTTGATTTCCTTGAGTACCTTGGAAATTACTTAAAGATCCTTGAAGTCCTTGAAGTCCTTGAAGTCCTTGATTTCCTTGAAGTCCTTGATTTCCTTGAAGTCCTTGATTTCCCTGAACTCCTTGATTTCCTTGACGACCTTGAACACCTTGAGAAGATTGAAGTCCTTGAGTACCTTGGAAATTACTTAATGTTCCTTGAAGTCCCTGATTTCCCTGAGCTCCTTGATTTCCTTGAGAAGATTGGAGTCCTTGGGAACCTTGATTACCTTGAGTACCTTGGAAATTACTTAAAGATCCTTGAAGTCCTTGAGCACCTTGAGCATTTTGAAGACCTTGGGAACCTTGAGCACCCTGACGCCCCTGAACTCCTTGATTTCCCTGAGCTCCTTGTGAACCTTGGCGTCCTTGAGCACCTTTATTTCCTTGAGTACCTTGGAAATTACTTAATGTCCCCTGAGTACCTTGTCTACCTTGACTACCTTGAAGTCCTTGATTTCCCTGAAGTCCTTGATTTCCTTGAGCACCTTGATTTCCTTGAGTACCTTGGAAATTACTGAGATTGCCTTGAGTACCTTGGAAATTACTTAAAGATCCTTGAAGTCCTTGAGCACCTTGGCGTCCTTGAAGTCCTTGAGCACCTTGAGTTCCTTGAGTACCTTGGAAATTACTTAAAGATCCTTGAAGTCCTTGAGCACCTTGGCGTCCTTGTAAACCTTGGAGTCCTTGTAAACCTTGGAGTCCTTGAGTACCTTGGAAATTACTTAAAGATCCTTGAAGTCCTTGAAGTCCTTGAAGTCCTTGGAGTCCTTGATTTCCTTGGGTACCCCCACCTTGAAGTCCTTGATTTCCTTGAGTACCCTGGCGTCCTTGAGCACCTTGATTTCCTTGAGTACCCTGGCGTCCTTGAAGTCCTTGATGTCCTTGAAGTCCTTGATGTCCTTGAAGACCTTGAGTACCCTGCCAACCAGAACCTTGAAGTCCTTGAAGTCCTTGAAGTCCTTGGAGTCCTTGATGTCCTTGAAGTCCTTGTGAACCTTGGCGTCCTTGTAAACCTTGGAGTCCTTGAAGTCCTTGAAATCCTTGTAAACCTTGGAGTCCTTGATTTCCTTGAAGTCCTTGATTTCCTTGAAGTCCTTGATTTCCCTGAAGTCCTTGATTTCCTTGAAGTCCTTGATTTCCTTGAAGTCCTTGATTTCCTTGAAGTCCTTGATTTCCCTGAAGTCCTTGATTTCCTTGAAATCCTTGAACACCTTGAGGTCCTTGCCTGCCTTGTGGTCCTTGAGATCCTTGAGATCCTTGAGGTCCTTGAGGTCCTTGATTACCTAGTCTTCCTTGAGCACCTTGGCGTCCTTGAGCACTTTGATGTCCTTGTGCACCTTGAGATCCTTGCCTGCCTTGTGGACCTTGTGGACCTTGTGGACCTTGCGGACCTTGACGACCTTGTACACCTTGAAAATTACTTAAGGATCCTTGAATTCCTTGATTACCTATTCTTCCCTGAGCACCTTGGCGTCCTTGAGCACTCTGATGACCTTGAACTCCTTGATTTCCCTGACGACCTTGAAGACCTTGTGTACCCTGAGTTCCTTGAGTTCCTTGAGTGCCTTGGAAATTACTTAAGGATCCTTGTAAACCTTGGCGTCCTTGTGCACCTTGAAGTCCCTGATTTCCTTGGGTTCCTTGATTTCCTTGAGTACCTTGGAAATTACTTAAAGGTCCTTGAAGTCCTTGAAGTCCTTGGAGTCCTTGGAGTCCTTGGAATCCTTGGAGTCCTTGAGTACCTTGGCGTCCTTGAAGTCCCTGATTTCCTTGGGTTCCTTAATTTCCTTGAGTACCTTGAAGTCCTTGAAGTCCTTGAGTACCCTGGAAATTACTTAATGTTCCCTGAAGTCCTTGAAGTCCTTGAAATCCTTGTAATCCTTGGAGTCCTTGATTTCCCTGAAGTCCCTGTAAACCTTGGAGTCCTTGAAGTCCTTGAAATCCTTGTAAACCTTGGAGTCCTTGATTTCCTTGAAGTCCTTGATTTCCTTGAAGTCCTTGATTTCCCTGAAGTCCTTGTGAACCTTGGAGTCCTTGATTTCCCTGAAGTCCTTGTGAACCTTGGAGTCCTTGATTTCCCTGAAGTCCTTGTGAACCTTGGCGTCCTTGAAGTCCTTGTGCACCTTGGAGTCCTTGAAGTCCTTGAGTACCTTGTCCAGCAAACTCACCAGATAATCCTCTAGGGCCTTGAACTCCCTGAACACCTTGAGCACTTTGATGCCCCTGAACACCTTGAACTCCTTGAGGGCCAGTTGCTCCAGAAGCATAAGGAAGATCATTCCAAGGTGTTTCACCATCACCAAATTTAAATTGATTTGTATCAGACTCTACACCGAGTTGACCTTCTTCTAAGATCTCATTTTCTTCAACCCATAAACTAGAAATTTGATATTTTCCCGATTGTAAATTTTCGGGAACATTTGGTGCAGTAATATTTTTAAAAAATGTTACTTTTTCGTTAAAATAGGATTCTTGACCAAATACTTGTATATCGTCTGACATATTAGAATCCTATTACATTTGTTTTTGCTATATCAAATGCTGCAGAAACTACATCAGCACCAACAAAACTCTTTGAAAATACGTCCATTCCAAAAGTACTTTTCACTAGATTTCCAGTTAATCCATCCTGATCTAGTTTATTTCCCTTCATAACAACTCTTCCTGATCCAGAATTAAGACTGATGTTTCTTCCGGCTTTAATATCAACATCTTCATCAGATTCTATCATTATATTCTTACCTTTAATTCTGACAGAACCATTTCGCATGGCGGTAATGGTAACATCCCCATTCATGCCTGTAATTACAACATCAACCCCATCACTTTTTTCTTTATTACCTGCTATAATTTCAATTTGACGATCATTGTAAATTCTATATAAACCACTTTCAGTCATTCCAGAAAGATTAACATCATTATTGTCAGTTACTGAATAAAAATTATACACCGATTCCCCAGAACATCCCATCTGAGGATTATTGTTTTCAATTCTAAATTGTGGTCCTAGACTAAAAATGTTTCTAGATTCCCAATTTAAATTCGGTCTTTCTGCCATTTTTTATTCCACACAATCAACTATTATTTTCAGATCTCCTATTTGAGATTCTTCTTCCAGAGATGTAGAAATTTCGCCAACAATTGGTTTTAATATTGCACCAATTCCAGTTTCAGATATGATTCTCATTGATGGTGGTGGCGAATCACTAGTTATTACGTTAGTATTTATTGTAGGTGTTCTACGAACTATATTTTCATTAGGTAGTTCTCTTTCTTATCAATGTTTTCTGATAATGGGATACCAACTTCTATGTTTGCAGAAATTATGGTTCCAAAATCTTCATCTATATTAAGAGTATACTTATTACCATAGTTATCGATAGCATAATCACCCTTAGAATATCCCGATCCAGAATCAACAACAGTTACTCTAGATACTCCATATATTGGAGAATCCGTAAAGTCTGCTGTAGATATTGAGGATGATGGGTCAATATTACCTATTGGATAATTTTCTCCGACAGACACAATATAAATGTCTTCAATTTCTCCATCATCATTAATTACAGATCTAGCAATAGCACCATATCCTTGATTACAATTATCTTCAATCTCTACGAAAGGAGGGTATCTATATCCCTTACCCTTTTTCTTCATTTTGATTCCAATTACACTTGCGGTTATACCTCCACCAAGAACAGGATCAACAATTTCATTTTTTGCAAACGATCCCAAAATTACCGATGCCTCTGCACCTTCTCCCCCACCACCAAATATATTAACTTTTGGTGGATCACAGGAGGTTGGATATCCTACATAACAATCTTTTAAAGATTTATTTTTTTTAGTTTTCTTTTTCTTTTCATTAAATACATCAAAATCAAGATTTTTTAAGTTTGATTTAGTTGCATTTAGTTCTCCTACAATATCTTTAAATAATGATTTCTCATTAATGCTACTTCTTGCACCACATCCTATAGTCCACTCTTTAATTAATCCCTGACACTTTGACTTTGATTGGTTGCAATCAAATAAACCACCTATAGATTTAATGATATCAATACCACTTCTAAGAATATTGACAATATTAAATCCTGCGCTAAGTATTTTAGTTACACCACCCAACACTCCAGAAAGACCACTACGAATTTTATCAATGATTCCATTTATAAATGCACCAGCAAATTGAGTTCCAGCACAAGTAACAAACTTTTTAACATTATTTAAAACAGATTTAAGAAGATCCTTCACCATTCCAGCAAGACCATTTACAACTGTTGCTGCAACGCATGGAATTGCTTTTTCTAAAAGTTTAACAGGAGGTACCATTGCAGTTTGTGCAGCAACACCTGCCAAATGAGCGGCAATAGGACTACCTGTTGCCGCCAAAACTGCTGCATATACTTTTTTGTATAATAGATCCAATCCTTTTTGAAGAATTGGAATCAACTTATTAAACAAAGAATTAAACATTTGACCAACAATATTATTAGCAATCCCTACTATTTTTTCAACCGAACGATTTATTTCGCTTGTAAAATTTGCTACCTTGTTTAATCCAGATTCAAATTTATCCAATAAATTTGTAACTTCAGAAACTATACCTTTAACTGCAGTATCATCACAACTATTTGCAAGAACTATTTTTTTACCAATTCCAGAATAAGAAGTTATTTCATCTTTTCCCTTTTTGGTATTATTTAATCTTTGAGTAACTGAAGTAGGAACATCTCTAGGACTTTTTTGTGATTTAGCATTTTGCTCATTAGTTTCACTTGGATATACTTGCCCATTAGGTTTATCAATATTGCTGGTGTATCCAGTAAAAGGAGTGAATGGTGAACTGTACTCTTTTGTTGAGACGCCTTCTGTTCTTCCAAAACAACCCATAATAACAGGAAGTTGACCGTTATCACCATCAAGAAAAAATCCAAAAACTATATCTCCAGGTCTAATTTTTTGGGTGACTGCTAAATTTGATGCCCCAGATCCAGAAGTTGTTGGCAACAACACTTGAGCCCAAGGAAGGTCTTCATTAGAAAGTTCTACAGGATTATCTGGATGATATCCCATAATACGAACTTTACAGCGATTTCCCCATCCACCACCACTAGACTGTTTACCATTAGATTCTATTGGTGGTACCTGCCCAATCCACCATCTAAATCCATCTCTACCTACAAAATTACTATTAACTAATGTTTGATCGATCATTTATTTTTTTGCTGTTTTTTTCTAAAAGTATCTCTAACTAATTTCATAGATGTATATGATCTATTGACATCAAAATGATGACATAATTCTTTTATCATATATAGTCCACTTGTTTCTGGATCATACTCTTTTGCATCAGATTCTGAAATTTTAGGAAAATTGCATTCGATAATATCACCAGCTCTTAAATTAGTATTGCAAGAAATCATAACATCTAGAGATTGAGTAAATAACACGTTATACCTCATCAATCCCTGAGATTGATATTTTCCAGGATCAGCATTTTCCTTAGTAGAAACACCTTGTTCCATAGTACCAATATCTAATACTTGAGATATAATTCTTGTTGGTACATCTCCAAGACCAGTATTAGAACTATTTGAAATTTTTGGAAGTTTCAATTCGCTCCCCAAATTATTAGTCTTCTTTGAATAATCTGATAATTTAAAAACACTATTTGTAAATGAAAAATTAAGAAGATTGAAATAAGACCTTTGACTACAATATGTCCCCATCCTTAATTTTTCAATTAGATTTTGATTTCTGTCTACTAAGTAATTTAGAATTCTAAAGTCATCATCAACTTTATTAGTATCGTCATAATTATTTGTAACTTCACTGTGAGTGTAAGTTGCCTTTGCCGCTTGATCATTTAATCCATCAATTGATCTAAATTGAAATCCATCCCTAGTCTGATAAAATAAGAATCCTGCTGTTCCATCTCCAGAAGATACTGGTACTCCTTTTGAAGCTAACCACACCAAAACTGTAAATGGTTTCCGCATATTTCCAATAAATCCATAATCATTGGATGTTTTATCAATTGTACCTATTTTGTCAGTTTTTAAATAATCGGAAAGAATACTTCTAACAGAAGTATCAATACTTGATGATGATGGATATTTTTTAGGTACTCTAGATGTCTCATTAGTAATTGCCTCTCTAGAGACTAAATGCAAAGTAAAACTTTCTTTTTGAGTTTCTGAAATGACATCAGAAATACTAGATACATAAAAATAGTCTTGAGATTTTTTTGAAAAATCTAGTCCAGGATTATTTTTACTATTTCCTGAAATTTTTACCGCCAATCGTTCACCACCACGAAGTGGAAGACCATTATATAAAGACTGTTTACTTCCATCTGGATTATCTTTTGATGATATTGTATTTCCAGTATTAACTACTTTAACTTTTGCAGTTATTGTGGGTGAAAAAATATCTTCAAAGTATTCAAAAGAAATTACACCAGAAGTAATGTCAACTGTTCTACTTCGATCATTAGACTCTATAAAAAACTCTTCGAATATGGATTGTTTTGTTGACATTATAGATAAGACAAATCTAGTAGAATTTTTTGTTTAATAAATCTATTTAACACATTAAGTTCATTCAAAAATTGACCCTGTATTTGTTTTTGTGGTTTTGGCATTGTTGCCGAAACCACTTGTTGTGGTGTAGGTGCTGGAGGATCAACAACAACAATTTGCTGCCCCTTTCTTTCTGGAGTTATTGATTGTGGTATTTGCGATTTTACCACTGGATACAAAGTAGATGTTTTTTGTTGACTTACACCTTCAGTTGCCTTTGATCCGGGGGCACCATGCGATACAGTAATTCCACCAGTACCGATAATTTCTGCTTCTCTACCATAACCACCTCGATAATAAACTTCACCAACAGCGAACGGAAATTTAGTTGCGGATCCTACTTGAGATGGGAAAGTTTGTTTTACATTTGGATTATGCTCTTGAATATCAACAGCAGCACTACTTCTTGCACCATGGGCTTTTTGTTCTGCAGATATCAAACCTTTTAATTTTTGATCGTCGGTATTTTTATCTGCATTTTTTTTAATATTACCAAAATGAATCCAAGACCCTCTAGCAAACATTGCCTTTGCTGCTCTAAAAGCAACTTCACGAATATTTGCCAACTGTTGAGCAGTTGGATTTGCAGTTTTAGCATCTATATGAAAGTGAGTTGCATATGTAGTTTCACCACCTTTTCCAGATCCCCCCTGAATAAGTCCACCAGATCCGGTTTGTGGTATTAGATTCATAGTTCCAGTAGATACTGGTCTTGGTGGTGTTGGTGTTGGTGTTGGTGTTTTTGGTGGTTGTGATTGTCCACTAGGTTTAAAATTTCTAATAAATGCATTATGATGCTGTTTTCTTGCACCTCTAACTCTTTCGGAAGGTCTCTCCCATTTTACCATCCACCACTGTGCCGCATCTTCTGGTGAAGAAAACTGTGTCTTCAAATATGCAGGACCAGCATCCTCAACTAGAGCATAGTCTAACTGCCCTTTCCAGTTTCTCTGCCAGTTTGGAACATTTGCTGCCATTCTATCACTTCTTGGTTTCTTCCATTGGAACAAACCACCAGCACCACCATCATCACCACTCTTTGCACCAACTCTAAACTTACTTTCTCCCTCAATGTTTGCAAGAATACCCATGGCATGGGCATGAGAAATTCCCTTTTGCCTTAAATATGAATAAACTGCTTGTGGACTTACTCTACCACCAGAAGTTTCTGGTTCTTTAGTCTCTCCAGGTTGATATGGTTCAGGGTACAAAGTATCTGGTGCAGGTTGACCTGGTAGTGGTGCCTCTTCACCGGTATCAATAGATTGAGTCAAAGGTGTTGTCAATAAACTATATCCTTCCAGTATTTCTCTGTTTACCGATTCTATCGCATCATTCAATTCAGTAAGCGATGTTCTTACTCTATTGGATTGATCAGTAAAATCCAAATTTAAAATATTCGACCCCACACTATGAAGAAGTGTGCCAAATCGTTGTACTATTGTGATCATTCCTCCCAAAAAATTTGAGATTATAGATCCCATCTTATAGACTCTAGAGATAAATTCTTTACCTATAAAAATAATAGTAGGTAAATTTTCAACAAGCCATCCAGCAGTAATAAATCCCAAAAATCCAAGCAATCTTTGAAAAGGACCTGCAGAACTATTCGAAATCATAGATGCAGATGCTTTAAATGTATTTGTAGAAACTTTAGATGCTTCGATTCTGTCCTCTATAATTTTTCTTTTTTCATTTTCTCTACGTCTTAAATCTAAAATATTTGACTTATATGCTATCGTTTCCTTAAGTTTTATATTACTAGATATTACTTGATTTATTTTATTGACAGAAATATTGGATTTTAATATTTCTGTTTTAGCTGAAGAAATAGATTTATTAGCACTTTGAGTAAATCTAAACGATGATCTAAGTGAATCTGATATTGCCATCTTAGATTACCACGTTGTAATTTAAAAGAGAATATAATATATAAAAATTATCTGGATTTGACGATTTTATCAATGGAACATCAGTAACACTTTCATCATAATTTGGTTGAGATTGAGTAGATACTTGTTGTTTTGGTTGTGGTTGCTGTGCAACTATTACATCTGGTTTTGGTTCTGGTAAAACATCAATTTTAGGAACTTCTTTAGTTACTGCTGAAATTTCCGGTTCTTTAGTTTGTGTGGTTACTTTTGGTTCCTCTAACCGCATTTTACTCCAATCATACCCCTTTGATTCTGCCCATTGCTTTGCTTGTTGTTTATCATCATCACTCATTTTTGACCAAGCACTTTCAATTTTCCCTCTAGCAAGAGGATTATCTTTGTATTGCCAAGCTCTTTCATATTGTTTAACCTTTTCCTCAGGTATTACAAGGGAAGGTTGTGATTTCATCAAATTCTCTTGAGGTTCTATCTTAGTTTCCTGAGATGGTTGAGAACTTTGGGATTTTATTAGTGGTGTTGAAAGTGGTGGTGTTACAGGAGTTACTGTATTTGAAGTTGGGTTTGGTGGATTAGAAGTGGTGGTGGTAGAATTTGCAGCAGTAGAAGTGGTAGATGGTTTTGAAGTTGGGTTTGGTGGATTAGAAGTGGTGGTGGTAGAATTTGCAGCAGTAGAAGTGGTAGATGGTTCGGATTTTTCAGTATTATTCGCTCCAGTCATAGTATCGGATAATTTTCCCCCCATATCCCAACCCAACATACCAGCACCAATTGTAAGTGGAAATTTTACAATTCCGGGAAGAGGTAATTTAGAAGTTACTTTCATTGCAGTGCTGGAAGCAGCCATACTTGACACGCTTCCAGCGCCTGCCTGAAGATTAGTTTGTCCTTCTGATTTTCTACCTAAAAAATCTATACCTCCAGCGGCTAAAGTAAATGCATTAGATGCAATAGAAGTTGCCTTAGAAAAAAATCCAGAAGTTGGTTTTGGAGTTGAAGAAGACTTTGGTGATGCAGAAGATGAAGGAACTGGTTTTTTATTGCCACCAACTAACC
>Ga0070754_10001580_pt1 | contig 18047 bp, 23 predicted proteins | sample VirMetDEL_Sep_01_FD_75181 | JGI IMG/M metagenome (GOLD analysis project Ga0070754, IMG submission 75181) | Aqueous microbial communities from the Delaware River and Bay under freshwater to marine salinity gradient to study organic matter... | ecosystem: Environmental > Aquatic > Marine >... | reverse complement strand
TAAGAATTTCTATAACCACCGGCACCGCCACCACCACCGCAGTTACCACCACCGGCGCCACCACCGGCTATAACTAAATACTCTATATCTAAAGTTTCTAAAGTCCATTGACCAGCATTTAATAAATCTGTAACATCGTTTACATCAAAAACGCCCGTATTATTGCCCTGTGCTTGCGTTGGACTATTGCCTACATATCCGTACTCGTTACTTTTACTCATTATGAAAAACTTATATTACCGCTACCTGCTGTTAAAGTAGTTATTTTATCGCTACCGCTTGTCGTTGTTGTAGCAGTTAAGCCTGCGCCAACGCTTATAGTGTAAGTGTTAGGATATCTAAGTATTACTACTCCGCTACCACCTGCACCGGCACTCGAATTAACTGCACCACCACCACCGCCACCGCCAGTATTAACTGTACCAGTTCCAGCATTAGCATTTGCACCACCGCCTACGCCTCCTGCTGTAGCTGGTGCGTCATAATCACCACCACCGCCACCGCCACCGGCTCGTGGAGTTGAGCTACCTGTAATAGTTGAATATTGACCTGCGCCACCGTTTGCGATACCTACTGCGCCAGCACCACCGCCTCCGTTACCGTTATCGCCACCTCTATCATTACCACCGGCAAAACCTTGACCACTAGTTCCACTTCCCGGCGTATAATTACCTCTAGCACCACCACCTGAACCACCAGTTATACCGTTACTATTAGAAAAAGCACCACCTCCACCACCTCCAAGTGAAGTTACGGTACCGTCTTTATGAGTAAATGAACTATTTGATCCGCTAGCACCTCGTGTATAGCCCGACGCACTACCGCCGGCGCCACCGCCACCTATAGTAACGTTGTAATTAGTAGCCGGATATACTTTTACTACACTTTCTACGCTAGCTCCACCACCGCTATAACTATCGCTTTGGTAGGAACTACGGTAGCCACCACCACCGCCGCCGCCTCCGAGGTCGCTACCGCCACCTCCACCGCCGGCTACGATTAAATATTCAACGTTTAAAGTTTGTAAAGTCCATTGTCCATTTTCTATTAATTTATTTATTTCGGTAATTGAAAATACGCCGGTATTATTACCGTTAGATTGAGTAGGTATATTGCCCGTATAACCGTATTTTGTCATACGAACCCCTTATGTTATTTCAAGATATGATATGAAAGCTTCTAGATCGCCTGACGCCGCCCCGCCGGTTAAGTCTATTTTGTCGCCGTTTTCTAAAACTAATTTAGAAGTACCCGCTAACTCAATAGAGCTATCAGCCGGTACGGTTATAGTATGAGCAATTTTAGCGCTACCGCTAGTACCGTCAATAATATCGGCGGTTATAGTATCGTCCGCAGTACCGTCTACGTTAGTAATTCTTAAAGTAAGTACTATAGCGGTACCACCGGAAGAATTAGTGTAAATAGTTTGCGCCGAGCTAGTTATGTCTAAATAACTATTTTTAAACGTATTAGCCATTTTATCCCCTTTATCCTAAAGCTATTACCAAACCAATATCGGCATACGGTAAATCGCCTATTGTAATTTTTTTAACGTTATTACTATCGCTAACGTCTGCAATTATTAATTCGTCGCTAGTAGTAGGTGTAACGCTACTTTGTCCGTTTATATCTAAAGCTAAAGTTACGTCACCGCTAGTACCACCGCCACTAAGTCCGTCGCCTGCGGTTACGCCTGTAATATCGCCCTGCTCTATAATGTCGCTAATTAGAGCTTTTTTTGTTGAGTTATCTGTTACATCTTCTATTACAACGTAATCGGTACTAACTGCGGTAGCAGTAGATAAACTATTAGCGTCTAAATTTAAAGTAACGGCTCCACTTGTACCGCCACCACTTAAACCGGTACCTGCAGTAACTCCGGTAATATCTCCCTCGCCTATAAAGTTTGTCCAGCCGGAGTTATAAAATTGTAAAGTATTTGATCCTGTTAAAAATACGAATTGTCCGTTTTCCGGACTAGTAATACCTGCGTCGCGTGCCGTAGCGTCCGCAAATACGCAAATACTTTGTTCCATTAAATAATTATTTACATCGCTAGCCGTTAATACTTCACCGGTAACGAACGTTTTAAATCCACTAGGCATAGTTTTATATTATCCTTATTAAATCTTGATCAACGCAATATGACATTAATAACCCAACTTATCTTCGTCTAAATGACCAAATAAAGCATTATCTAAACGCATAAACGCCTGCTGCTCTGCTTTACTTAATTGATACGTAACTTTAAAAGTATCGGGTGTGATACTATATGAAATACTATCTAAAGTTTCGTAGCTAGTTAATTGGCTAGGCGTTCCACTACCCGGCGGTGTTAACTCTACTAAAACTATATCCCCTACTACGCTAGCTAAAATACTATTTTGACTACCGGTACTAATATCTTTTAAATTTACTTCTAAATTATCAAAACGTAATAAAGCGTTTTTATATTTACCTAATAAAAATAAAGCAGCGTCGTTTACTTCGGTATCGTTATCATTTAATAAAGCCGTACGCGTTAAAGTACGTATTAAATATTTAAGTTGGCTCCCGGTATCTTCTTGCGTTTGCGTAGTACCGCCCGTACGGGTTAAGTTTATAATATTATATATTTCGTTATCGTCGTTTTTATAATCTACTTTAGTATAAGGTATATCGCTACCGTCATCGCTAAAAGTCATAGACGCGATAGACGGAAAAGTAGTATGTCTATTTTTAAACGTTAATTTACCGCTTTTAGACATAAATAAAAGTCCGTTTTCGCTGCGCTCTATAGTTTGCAAAACGCTTAACGTATTATCGGATATACCGCTTAAAGCTTGCATAGTACTAATACCGGTTTCTATATCACGGTCAGCGCTAAATTTAACCGTACTACTACTTAAAATATTATTTATTAATGTACCGCTATCGGTACTAGAAAAACTTTGATTAACTAATTCGGTATTATTAATTTTCATAAAAGCGTCAAAACCTATAAACGTAGCAAAAGAGTTATTACTATCCGGGTACGTTAAATTAATGTCTGCTACAAAGCCTACGAATAAGTCTTCGTATGTACTACCGCCGTCCGTAGTAGCGTCTACGTGCATAATAATAAACGGCTCTATACCGGGATAATAAGGACTGCTAGTATTAGTATTTTCATATTTACGACTATTATTTAAAAGCTTTATAGCGCAACTACCAGTAAAAAAGCTATCTAAATCTTTAGATCGCCCACGACTTATAGCTACGTTTTGCACGTCGCTAGTTACGTCGGTTAAGGTAACCGCGCCACCTAACTGCCCGGTATCTAAAACACCCCTAACTAAATCGTCTAAGGTAAAAGTATTCGGGGTAAAACCTAAACGTACGCGTACTTGCGGCGTGGCCATTATGCAAACCTAAGATTACGTCTGTTATATTTTTCTATTTGCTCGACTATTATACGGCCTACTTCAGCGCCGTCGGTACCTAAACCTGCGTTAACGGTTAAGTTAATAGTTGGCGCTAGGCCAATACCCCCGCCAACTCTCGAGGGTAACGGAACTACCGCTTCGGCACCTTGTTCGCCAATCATAGCGACAGTAGGTTTAGTTACGATACCACCTTTGGCCAATTTAGGTATGTTAGGTATATCCGGTGGGTCAATGTCTATTCCAAAAAAGCTAAAAGCAAGCCCGCTATTTAAGTCGTTTATAAAGCCGTTAATTTTATCTATAACTTTATTAAATACAAACTTTACGCCCTCTAGTACTACGCCGGCACTAGTTTTTAATACGGTAGTAATAGTTTCGATAAAGCCTTTACCAAATTCTTTTAATCTAGGCCAAATAAAATCCTTAGCTTTAGTTAAAGCCCCTATAAATACATCTCGTAAAGTTCCAAATAAATTCCAATTATTCTTAAAGAAAGATAATAAATTTGTAAATATTCCTTTTAGAGCCTCAACTGCACCTTTAACGTCGCCACTAAATAAAGCTTTTATAAAATCTACTACCCCTTTAAAAACGTTAGCTAATAAATTAAATTGAGTTTTAACAAAATCAAAACCTGTTTTCATAGCATTTTGGAAACCGTCGCCTTTAAAAAACGCTATAAAATTACTAAATAAGTTTTTAAGAAAGTTTATACCGTTATCTATAAAATTTCTAAAACCCTCAAAATTATCGTATGCGTACCTAAAACCCATAGCAAGCCCTGCTATAGCCCCTATTATGAGCGTAATAGGACTAAATAAGGCTGCAAAAGCACTAGCAAGACTTATTACGCTAGCTAGTAATATACCGCCTATAACGACCGCTAAACCCGTAAAAGCTACTTTAGGGTTCGCTTTAAAAAACGTAATTATTTTATCTACTACCGGCGCTAAACGTTCTTGTAACGTAGCAAAAGCGTCTTTAAGTTTATTTATAGTATTAACTACCTCGTCGCTAGTAAAAAAGCTTTTAACATTTTTTACGAAGTTTTCTAAGCCGGGTCTAATTTGATCAAAACGTGTTTGGATATTATCTATAGCGTCTATAAGTATCGGCGCTAATTTTTGGCCTATTTCTATTTGTAATACTTGAAAAGCTGCTTTTAATTTTTCTAAAACTAAACCTATACCCTGCGACCCCTGTTCGAAAGCGGCGTCGGTTGCACCTATTGCATTTTCAGCAGCTAAAATTTCACTAGCAAATTTTTCGCTACCTTTACCGGTTAAAGTTTGAATAGCACCGAGAGCCTCGACCGAACCTACGTAATCCGCTAGGGGTTTACCGCTAGCTTTAGCACCGGCAGCAATTATGTCAAAACCCTCTTTTAAGTCGCCGCCACCCGCAATAAATTCTTCAAAGCTTTTACCGGTTAGCTCTTTAAAAAGTTGACTTATTTTCGTAGTAGGTTTAGCTAACTCGGATAAAGCGGCTCTAATTTGCGTCATAGCTACGCTAGTAGGAGTACCGGACGCGGTTAAGGTTGCTACGGCAGCCGTAACGTTACCAAATTCTATACCCATAGACGCTGCAATCGGTGCTACGTTGAACATAGCTTTAGATAATTGTTCTACGGTAGTTTTACCACCCTTAACGGCAGTAAAGATAATATCGGACGCCTCGCCTACGCTAATTACATCACTACCAAAAGCATTTACTACGGTAGTTAAACCGTCTACCGCTATACCTAATTCGGTAGCACCACCTACGGCTAATTTATTAGCAACCTCTAAAAAAGCAAAAACATTATCCGGCGGTACGCCTGCCGATAATGAGTCATATAAAGCCGGGATAACATCTTCCGGGAGTTTACCTATGCTTTTAGATAGCTTTAAAACGTCTTTATTAATTTGATCAAAAGTTTCTTGGCTAGTACCCGGTAAAAGAGTAAATACTTCGTTCATACCGGTTTCAAAATCTCTAAAAGCTAATAAAGATTTTCCTGCGGCCGCAGTTGCAGCTACGCCTATACCCGCTACTACTTTATTTATAGTATCGCCGGTAGCTTTCATTTCGCTACCTAAGTCGCCAAATTTTTTACCTACCGACCCTATATTGCCTAAAAACTTTTTAGTATCGGCTAAAAACTCAAACCTTAACGTTTTAGTACTTTCGGCTATTATTTATTTTCCTTTATTGCTTTTTTTACTGTTTCAAACATACGGTCGCTATAATCTTCGGTTATACTCGGTACGGCTTTAGCTATAGTTGGCTCGGCTACGTAACCGTGTATTTTTGCACCCTCCGGAAAAACGCCTGTACTACGCCATTTATTGCCGACCCACTTTTTATAAACGCGTCTTTTAAGTTGATTAGCAGGATAAAATATACCGGTAGCATTAGCGCTAACGTTACTACCTTTAGCCTGCGTTTTACTATAAAAATTTAAAAACTGATAATCGCGGCCAAATTCTAAGTTACGTACGAATTTATTAGTTTTACGAATATCTAAATAAGCGCTACGGTCGGTACCGCCGCCTACGTAACCTTTAGCACCCTGCGTTCTTTTAGGTGCAGGCCTACCATTTACACTTTGCTTTAAAGCCTCAATACGAGTACGGTTTTCTACTTGCTTTGAAATATCTTTATGTAATACCCTTAAAGCTTTTCTAACTTCTGATCCTGCGGATAACTCGCGTAAACCCCTAATAGTATCATTTAAACCCTCTACGGCTATACCCGTATCGCTTGTAGTTTTAAAAATATTTTTAGCCATTTTTATATTCTTCCGCTCGTTTTTGTAAAGCTTGCTGCAACGCTAAAAACATAGGTAACGGTAACTCCGCTACTTCCATAGGATTAAGACCGGCGGCCAAACTAACTTCGGCTATTAAGTCTAAATAATAGCCGGTTGTTACTCCGGGTTATCGGTACCTATCCCGTCTATACTTGCTACGGTATTAAGCCATTTATCAAAATCATCTGTAACGCCGGTACGCTTGCTTGCGTGCCAACATAAATACATTAACTCCTCAAAACTTAGCTTTTCAAGATCGCTTGCCGGTCTTTGACCGAATTTACGCTCTAACGCAACAAAATCTATAGGCCTTAACGTTACTTCCTTTTTAGTACCGTCTTCAATTACAAGCGTGAGTTGGTGTAACCCTTGAATTGCGGACATACTAAGAAGTCGCTCTAGTTATAGTTCCGCTAGTTGGAAAACTAACAGAAAAACTTGCTAATTCACCTACGCCGTTAGCTACGGGTTGGTGTTGGTTTACTAATACGCTACCACTATATTTAGGGTTAGTACTAGATACTGCGCCGCTAGTAGCCTTAATTTCAAAAGTAGTAACAGTTCCTAAAAGTGGCCATAATGTAGCGTCGACTTCGCTTGCTGCAAAATCTTGCTGAAAGTCAATACTTAATGTACCGTCTTTTAATCCACCTAATCTACTTTTAAAAGTTTGACCGAACGCAGTTTCTTCAACCTCATCAGCCGTAATATCTAAAGTAACACTAGCAACGTGGTCGCTTAAATCCACGCTGTTAATAGTTACGCTAGCGTCAGTTAATACAAACTTTGCCAATTTAACTCCTTTACTTAATAATTAAATTTTAAGTCGCGTTGATCAAGATTTGCGTAATATGACATAAGATAAAGCCGGGTAATTAAACCCGGCTTTTATACGTATACTCAAAAAGAGTTTTAAGAATTATATATTAAATTTTATATAAAGTCTTTTTAAAATAAATAAAATTATAATTTTAATATTTATTTTATAAGTACGGTAACTTGTAAAGCCGTGAATTATAAACGCGTCAGAACGGCAGAAAATAGCCGGTTGAAGTGCTTACTCTATACCAATCGTAGCGTGAATACTAAAACTAGGAGTAGTACCGGTTACGGTATAAGAAAGTCGCCAATAATCGTCGGTTATAGCCCCGCTAACTTTTTTTATTTCGCTAGCTATAGCGGTTATATCCGTAAATGTAGCTCTAGTAGTAGCACTAGTAAAGCTAGCGTTATCATCGCTTTCTAATACGAACGTAATAGTAGGGGTACTCGTACCGCTTACGCCGGTGCAATGTATCGCCGCGTATATGCTTTCGGTTGATGATACGGCGCCTAATTGTATTCCGGTGCTTGATCCTGTCGCGGTAATGTCGCTATCTATTTCTATAGTACCCCTAACGACTTTATCGGTGCTATTAGCTTTAGATAAACTAAACGGTGCTACTTCGCCTATAGCCCCTAATATCGTATAGCTAAATAATTTAGACTTTAAAAAGTATGCGGTATTACCTACTCCGGCGTCTGGAACTATGGTGCAAATAATTTCGTTACCTACGTTAGCGCCTAATAAAGCGTCCGGTTTTTCACTACCGGCCTCAAAAAAACCGTCTATAGATAAACTGCTATCCTTTAGCCCGCCTATTCTTTCTTTAAAACCACCGCTTTGTAAAGTAGTTACTTCTTGCTCGTCTACTGTAACGTCTAAAGTAACCGCGTTAGTATGACTACTAAAGTCGTAGCCGCCTAAAAATAATTTACCGTCCGTAAAAACATATTTAGCCATTATTTAACCTCATCTTTTTTCTTTTTATCTTGATCAAAAACTTTTTCTACTTTTTTTAAATTTTCTTTTTTATCTATAGCTGCAATATGCCCGGCTTTAGTTAAGGTAATAATTTTATTTAAGTCGTCTATGTTTATAGTGCTACCCGGTTTTTTACCGTCAATTTTTTTAGTTCCTATTATTTTAAATTTAGGCATTTAACTTGTTCCTTTAGTAAATACTTCTAGGCTTATATTTGCACCGATTGCGTCTATACCGTTTAAATTTACGTCTGCTGCGTAATTACTAACTCCGGTAACGTTCGCGTCGGTGTTATCTAGGCCTAACGTTCTATTATTAAATATAGCTTGCCTTAATGAACTACTACCCTGCCCTGTTATATAAGCGTCTAATTTATCTTGCGCCGTACGGCTATTACCTCGCTCTACGGCCACTAAAATATCAAAAGTATATTGATCCGTACCGCGTTGCATAGCTACATTAAAATTTATATTTACCGGGAGTACTATTGCTACCGGAAAGTTAATAGCGTAATCTGGTACTACGTCATAAACCCTTAAACCGTCAATATTATTTTCTAAGGTAGTTTTAATACCGTCCCGGACTTCTTGTAAACTAGCCACTATGCAATACCTAAAACGCTAGCTTTACGAAATGGTAAAAGTAAACGCGTTACTTCTCTATTTTGCTGCACGTTAACTACCCCAAAGTCGCCTACACCGGCTACCCCTAAAGGTGCGTTACGCATAGCAAATAATTCGCTAGCTAACATTTTACAAGCATATTTAATTGGCTCGGGTGTAGTAGCGTAGCCCCAATTAGCCGTAATTTCAGCGTACGGTCTATTACTAGTATCGCTTATAGGCCACTCATAACTACCGTTACTATTTAATTGAATAATGTAATAAGGACTACCCTCTATACCGCCTACTACTCCGTTAATTGGAAGTAATTTATATTCGTTACTAGGTACTGTAACTTCATATACGCCGTCGTCATCGTCGTCGTATTTAACTACTAGGCCGGTAGAGGTTGATATATCATCGACGGCTAATCTAAAGTAATCGTTCGTAAAATATTCTCTTGCGCTAGTTGATCCGTCGGCATAAAACTTGCGTCCGCAAAAAGCGTCTATTTGTCTACTAGCGCCATTAATAGCGTTATCTAGTAAATCATCGTCGGCGGTATCACTAGTAGGTATACCGACAAAAGCTTTAAGGTCGTTCTGGGTTATATACCCGTTAGTAATAGCCATAACTTAGGCCTACTTGCTTTTTACGACTTTTTTTTCAGCTTTAGGTTTAGCAGACTTATTTTCTATTTTACCGCCAAGTTTTTCAATTTCTTTTTTAACTAGTTCGGCTCTATCTGCTTTTTTATAAATCACGTAGTGTTTTAATTCTTTTTTTAAAGCTTCAATTTTTTCTTTACTCATAAACTTTCCTTAAAGTTCTAGTACGTCGGTTGCCCGACGTACTAAAACTAATTTAATTAAAAGGTTGGTGTTACCAATCCTGTTCCGCCAATAACGGAAATTCCGGCAGGGTATCTACCGCTAGCAAAAGCTACATAACCGTAAACCACTAACTTAGTAGTAAGTGATCCTGCGTTAGTTTCTTCAAACTTAGCTGTAAATACATCTTGCTCGAATAAAATATGGTCTTCGGCTCTAACGATATAGATTTCGTCTTCGTTAGTACCTGTACCAAAGTTAGTTGCAACATTAGCGTCGGTAATAACCGGTATACCTAATATTTGACCAACTACGCCGTACTTAGCAGCGTCGCCTACGCCAATAGCGTTTTGCGGTGCGTTGCCAGCAGGTAGTATTAACGGTCTATTAGAGCTATCTACTCCCGCAGTTATGAAACCCCATCTTCTAGGGTGCATAATTATTGCGGTAGCAGGTGCAAACCTATTTGAATTTACTTGCTGTATAGCGTCTGCCAACTTAGGTGTTAGCTCGGCTACGGTAGGACTAGCGTCTGTATATGTTACGGAATTAACTCCGGAAACAGAAGTTAGGCCTAACGGTTGCCCGGAAGAACCGGAACCGTTTAATAGTAAGTTATCAAGTTTTGTGTAGTAAGCAGCAGCTAAATCTTGAAAGATAATGTCTTCAAGATTAAATCCTGGTTGTCCACCTCTATCGAGTGCTTGCTTAGAAACATCTTGTTGTCCGGCGATAGTATCAACGTTAACGGTTAATAATGTATCGTCCATATTAGTTTCTTGAACTGCAGAGTTTTCGCTTGCTTGTTCAGCAGCAGCAGACCCGGTAGTAATTCTTGATATTTCTACTTTATTTCCAAAAGCCGGTAAATCTCTTTTTGGTACTGCGTTATAAAAATTAGCGCCGGCTCTTGCAAGCGGTGCATAATCTTCAACGAGGTATTGAGGAACGACTAATCCTGTAAAAGCGCCGGTACCAACATCTCTTTTTGAGAATTCTTGGTGGTCAGCTAATCTTTTTTGAGCGTCGTAGTTAGAGTTAAATTTTGCTTGGTACATATCAGCAAAAAATGAGTTTTCCCCACCTTTGCGATACATATCAGGCTCTTTAACTTCCATACGAGTTTCGGAAATGTCTTCATCTTTGATATTTAAAGATTTTCTGCTTTCTTCAACTTCTTTAAGGGTATTACGCATATCAGCGTCTTTCTTAATTTTTTCGTCTAGTTCTTTAATTTCGGAAACTAAAGCGTTAGATCGCTCTAACTTAGCGTCGAATTCTTCGCCTGCGTCCATTTCGTCCATTTCGGAAACTAAACCATTAAGTTCTTCAGCTTTCGCATCCCTTAATTCAATTAATTTTTTCAATTTAATTCCTTTATGTAATTAATTTTGCTTGTACTTATGCGTAAGGTGGGTAGGTACCCGGCGTTACGTCTTAGAGTAGCCCGTCTTTTTTCATCTTAATTTTTAAGACTTCTAATTTAGGGTTACTTTTAGAGCGTTTAACTTCTTCGTTGCTTTTATCTAACTCGGATATTATTTGCTCTAAAACTTCAACTGCTTTTTGCCCGTTACGGCTTTCGACTAATTCTTTAAGGTTTTCGGAAATATCAATACCCCTTAAAGTAGCGCCGGCATAACTATTTGCCGGGTAAGTTACTACGCTAACGTCAAATAATCTAACTTCTTGAACATCTCTTTTTTCGCCGTCAAAATCATCGCGTACTGCTGCAAAAGCAAAAGACATTTCGTTAAGGTCGCCACGTTTCATAGCGCTAGCTACTTCAGCAACTTTAGGGTTTGACGGATCAAGTTCACACTCGACAAAAAGTCCATAATCATCTTCTTCAAGTTTTAAAGTACCGCTACTACTACGTGCGAGAGGTATGCCGTCGTGGTTAATTAAAAACCTAACGTCATCTTGTTCTTGTAAAGTCTTTTTAAAAGCGCCGGGTTCAATGGTTTCGGTATATGACCCTTTACTATCTCTAACTGCGTAAGGCTTATTAAATACGCTTGCATAACCACTAAAGTTATAAGTTAATTCGCCCTCGTTTTTTTCTCTTATTTCTACGTTAGCTAAACCAAAGCTACGATTTTCAGTTTCTTTATTCACGTTATTTATCCTAACCTTATTATTTAATATATTAATGGTGGTTGACATAGCCTTATCCCTTATGTCATAAATATTAGATACCCTGCCCTCTTTTTCTATTTGATCAAGTTTTCTTTTAGCCCAATCGCCTGCTTGCGTAGGCGCCGTCCACGGATTACTACCCCATAATAAAAAAGCCACGTCGCTAGCGCGCCACGTATCGCTATCGTTAGGATTACTTTTTTTCTTTTTAAGTCGCTTAAATGTCTTTGGTGCCAAGCGTACATTAGTTTAACTTTAGCCGGACTAACTTTACCGCTACTAACTATACTTCTAGCGTCGCGTATAGTTTTAGGTGTTAAACCGTCGCCGGCTTTATTTAGATTATCTAAACCGCGTTGCATATTTTTTTTCATAAAAGCCGGTGCGGTTAAATCTACTTGGCGGGTTTCTAAATCTTGATCAACGCTTTTTTCTTCTTCGGCCATAGCTATATTAAGTGCGGTTAAGTGTTTTTCAGCGTCTTCGTGTGTTTTGTGGCAGGTAATTAATTCGTCGTTTTCCTCTTTTACTACTGCGTGGCCACCTTTACAATCCGGGTGTTCCATTGAAATATAATAAGGCATTATCTAGGTCTAACAACTGATATACCACCCGAACTACTTTCGCTTATAGCGTATAGTTCATTATCTTGCGGTATTCTTATTTCTAACATCTCGCCATTATCTAAGTGTAAACCGTTAATAGCCGTTACGTTACTTCCGCCTACATACATTTTATTGGAGTGGTTATTATGAATATAAATATGTTGCTCAAAGTTTTGGCTATCTAATATTTTAGTAGCCGTATCGGGTGCTATAGTAAAGCTTTCACTAATCATTATTTTCTTCCGGGTTTAGTAAATCTATATTAGGGTTATGTTCGTCATTACCTAACGGTGCGATAGCAGGATCAACCGGCGCGCCCTGTAAACCTAAGTAAAAGTTATCGCCGTTTTCGTAAGGCTCTAAATCTAATCTACTTCTAGCTTCGTTAGGTGTCATTAATCCGCTAGATATTGCAGTTTGGTAAGTTTTAACTCTACTAAACATATCGCCACGTGCGTATTCTTCGGTATCTAGTTTTACTAATTGCCTACCCGGTAATAAAGTAGTTAACCCGTCTTCTATGCGTCTAATATACGGTAATAACGTGTGCCTAATAAAAGCTAACCCGTTACTTTCAATATTGCTATAAACATTAGAGCCGTCTTTACTATTTATTAAATGAGCCGGTACCCTAAATATACGCGCTACTTCATTAACTATTTGTTCTCTAGCCGCTATTAATTCATCGCCTGCGCCTGCGCTAATAGATTTCCATTTTAAACCGCCAGTAAGTACGGCCGGTTTTCTATTTCTATTATGATTAAGCGTCCAATTTTCTTGCAAAAACTTAGCTTGCTCGCTAGTTAAATCCCTATCGGTTTCTAAAATACTGCTAGGCGTTCCGCCCTGTCCATAAAATTGGCTTATGTGTCTTTCCATAGCTAAAGCTAAACCGTAAGTATTACCGTTAACCCTTAACGGACTAACGCCTACTAATTGTCCCGGATAGCTAAACCATTTAAAGTGTAAGATATTATCGTCGGTTAAAACTCTTTTATTAGCTTTAGTACCTATAGTATAAGTTTTAATACCGCCTTTCATTTCTACTACTACGCGGTCGGTATGTATTGGCGTCATAGCTATAGGCCTGCCCTGTCTATCTTTATCTATTAAAACGAAACTATTACCGTGCATTAATAAGCTAGTAATAATTTGGTGTGTAACTTCAAAAATAGTTTGGTTTACGTTAGGCTTTTCAAATATTTTAGGTTTTTCGGTATAAACTTTTTTATCGCCGTCGTATCTAATAGTTTTAATTGGTAAAATAGAAATACTATCGGCTATTAATGATATAGCGCTTAATACGGAACTTATACCTAACGCGCTTAGCTCGTTTACTTTTTCGCCCGTGTAATTATATAGGCCGCCCTCTCTTAAATTAAGTAAGTCGGCTAGATTGCCTAAAGCTGCGTCCCTTGTTTCACGATTAAAAAAACTCATCTACTAATTAAATAACTTCCTACTATAAAAAAACTACCGGCGACTATTAAAGCTAGGCCGATACTAAACGTATATACACCGTAAATTATAAGGCCGGCGCCCGTTACTTCTATTAATGTTGTCATATTATTTTTATTAATCATAAATTTATTATAGCGACCGGCGGCTCGTCATCAACTACCGGCGCCGTTATCCTGTCTAACATTATTACCATAGCTATTGCGCCGTCTATTTTTCTTTTACTTCTTCCTTTAGATAAACGCCAACCGCTATCGGTAACTTTTTGCGCTGCCGATAAAACTTGATCCGTAAACGTAGCCGTTGCTTTATGTATAACTCTTTTATTAACTATTAATTCATAAGCGTTTCCACAAGCCGGTACCATACGCGCGTGGCTTTGCGGAAAGTTAACCATAGGAACGCCATTATCTAATAAAACCTGCGCGCTACGTTCAAAAAAAGCCGGGTCGTACGCTACTTCTTTTACGTTATAGGTTTTACATAACTCTAAAATATAGGTTTCTATTTCTTGAATATCCATAACGTCGTAATCGTCCGGGTGCCAAATCTTAGCGTCTAAAACTATTTTACCCTCTTTGTTTTTTTGGCCGTGTACTATAGCTACGCTATCGTGATGTAGCGCCATATCTACGCCTACATAAGTTTCAGCGTCTTGATCAAAATTAAATTCGCTAAAACAGTCGTCCCACGTATTAGGCGGTAGCCAACTTTCTTCTTCAGTACGCGTCCATTGGTTTAAGTGATAACGTTGAAATTCGTGTAAAGGTAAGCTTTTAAATCTACGGTTAAGGTTTTCTAACGGCCACCAATCGTTTTTAATAGCCGGGTTTACATCCGTCCAAAGCTTTTTATCTTCGTAATTATCGCCCTCTTTAGCGCCTATCCATTTAAAATAAAACTCCGGGTCGTCGCTTTCGCCGGTTTCTTTTTTAAGTCCGCGTTGGTATAACCTACCTGCTAGGCTATCTAAGTTATAACCGGCGGTAGTTATATTAAGTACTAAACCGTCTTTACGCTTAGCGGTGTTATTACTAAGTACATAATGTACTCGTTCTTGATTAATGTTCGCCCACTCGTGTATTTCGTCTGCTATTAAGCAACTATTACGTCCACCGTCGGCAGTACCTGCCTTAGCAGCAACCCGGTAAGCCCTACCCGGACTATTTTTAACTTGTATTTCATTTTCAAAAGTATCGACCATATCTTTTAAAAACGGACTTTCCTCACACATTATTTTCATAGTTCCAAAAACTAAGTTAGCTTGCTCATAACTAGCTGCTGCTACTGCTACTAACGGGCTAGTAACCCCGCTACCGAGTAACTCGTATAAACCGATAGCGGCTGCTAAAGCAGTTTTTCCGTTTCCTTTCGGAAGTCCGATTAAGGCCTCCCGGTAACGCCTACTATTATCATCATTTATTTCGTATAAATCATAAATAATTGCTTTTTGCCAATTATCTAACTTAAACGGCTCGCCAAAAAAGTCGCCCTCGCCGTGTACACAAAATTTTTCAATAAACTTAACTACGCGCGCGCCTTTAGTTTTAGGTAATTCTTTTTTCACTATTCTTCCTCTAATCTCATATCGCACCAAAAACATAATTTTAATTTAAAGTTAAAAGAGTAAAAGTAGTCCCCGCACTCTTTACATTGGACTAAATCTTCGCCGGACTTATTATCTAACGGCGGCATTATTCTTCTTCTAGTTGGTCAAGTAAAAGTCGAGGATCAACGGTTTCTATTTCGTCTTCTTTTAAAAATTCTTGTAATTGCTTAAAGCCTATTTGCGCTTCGCCAAAAGCAATGCCTAAACGTTGTCTAGCTAGCGGTGTTAAGCCTAACTCTTGCTCTAATTTTAAAATACTGCTTTCTAATTTTATAGTTAAATCTATAAGCGGGTTAACTTTAGGTTGGCCTTGACTACCTACGCTTAATAAACCTTTATTACCCATTTTTAAAACTAAACGATTAGCGCGTTCTACCTCATCATAAAATTGAAATAACCTATAAAACGCAGGTAAATCTACCGGCTGCGCCGTACTACTTAGCTCGCTATTCCAATAATTTTTCCAATTACGTTTAGTAGCTGCTAACCATTGGTGTTTTGCTATAGGTTTAGGAAATTCTGCACCGCCGCGTAAAACTTGAATATTATTATCCCTATGGCCTGTTTTTAATTCGTTTTGCTTAGGTATTCTACCGCGTTTACTCATACTTTATAATCCTACTTCCTTAATAAACGTTCCAAAATAATACGTCGTTAGACTTTTTTAATTGCATACATACCTCTAAAGCTTTTAAATCATAGTTAGGCATAGATTGAAATGGCGCTTTATATTTACTAAGGTAGTCAAACCCCTTAGGATATTTAATCAACTTTAATCTATCGTGTATTAAATTAAATTCTTTACCTACTACTACGCCGGTAACTATAGCAGTTTTAGTACCCTTTAAAATACCTTTAACTAAAGTACCGCTACCTACTGCGCAATAAATCTCGCTAGGCTCTTTACCTAATCTACTAGTTATAGTTTTCATAGTGGCGGCTATTAATCTAATAGCGTCCGGGTAATTAGCGCCAAATTCTAAATATTGCAAGTTAGGATTATCTTTTACGAAATCTTTAGCGCGTTTTTGGATAACGCTTAAATAACCGGGTTTAATTTCTTTTATAACCCCGCCTAAATTAGCTGCTTTTAAAGTGTTATAATGTTTTATTTTTCTACCCGGCGTAAATATTACTGCGCTTTTATCTAAATCTTTAGCTACGCCACTTAACGCTATTTGAAAGCCTCCATAAACTGGACTAGCGTATACGTAACCGTCTTTATTAGGGTCTAAAAGTAAGTGTAAAAAACGACTTTTAGTACCGCCTACTAATAAGTCGTCGCGTAATACCGTAATACCTTTATAGCTATCTAGCGTTATATTATTCGACTTCATTTTGTAGGTCTACCCCTACTACTTGACCGCAGTACTCGGTAGCTTTTTTATAGTCGCCTTTAACAAATATTAAAACATTTTGGTGGGTTTTAGCTACTTTACGGCCTTTATCAAAATACGAGCCTGCCCTTAATGGCGCGCTACCCGGTACGTTGATCAAAACGAATTCGTTATAATATTCTAAACCCGCGTCTTTAAAAGCTTGCACCGTAGTGCCGACAAAATCTACATACCCGTGCGTTTTTTTATCTCTATATTCGCCAATTACTATCCCGGCAAATCTATTTTCTTTTAATAAACTGCAACTTTTATTTATTATGTCGCTATAAACTTTATTAAAGTCTTCGGTTTTCATATTAGATAAATCGCTAGGGTCATCGCTATAAACTTCTAAAAAGCCGTACGGTGGACACGTAAAAACCATATCATATTCTTTTTTATCGGCTAAATCTAGTACGTTAGTACTATCGCCTACTATCCAATTAGGTATATTTTCTTTTAATACGGCCTTAGCTTGCTTTTTATTTTCTTTAATTTGGTCGGCTGCTAAATCTATACCGGTATAATTACGTCCTAATACGCTAGCTACTATACCGCGTACGCTACCACCAGCGAAAGGGTCTAATATATCGGCGCCCGGACTACTAAACCATTTATACATTAGTTCGCATAATACCGGGTCAAATACGCTCGTATTACTAATTTCACTTGGCTTAGCGTTATATTGTCCCGGCCTAATAGCAAATAATAAATCTTCTTCTCTACCTAATTCACTTTTAATTCCAAAATCTATCCACTCGCGTTTTCTATTTTGCCAATATCCTTGCCGGGTATCTAAAGTAGTAAACGGTGGCGCGCCAAATTCAGTAATAAAATCTCTTTTTTCTTCTTCGGTTGCAGGATCAAAGCTTAAATTTAATAAATCTTCTTCTTTAAAACTAGTAGCCGCTAATAACTTAGGGTCACTACTAACGGCCGCTAACATTTCGCTTAATAAATCGTTATCGTAACTACCTAAGTCGCTAGTACGGTTATCGGCTAGCGCAAAAGCTTTAGCAGTAAGTTCGTCGTCGTCGGTAACTATAACGGCTATATGTGTCCACCCTAATTTTCTAGCGGCGGCTAGTTGGTGGTTACCGCCTATTACCGTTCCGTCGCTAGTAGCTACTATAGGTTTACGTTGGCCAAACTCATCATAACTTCTAGCTACCGCGTCTACGTCACCGACGCGTGGATTATCTTCTAGGTGCTTTAATTCGTTAATATCGGTTTTTAAATTATCTAAGTCGGGGTGTATTTTATGTTTCATAGTTTTTATTATATCCGCTTTTTATGTTAGGGGTACTGCTTTACAAAAAATAGCTGCTTTTTAATCCGTTTTAACTCGTAAGCAACATTAATCAACAACAAACCAAAAAAAGCTAGAGCAAAAAACCGCTAAAATTCGGGTAAAAAAAAAGTAAGG